>JGI20133J14441_1002426_pt1 | contig 13038 bp, 16 predicted proteins | sample RS3BMetagenome_FD_14441 | JGI IMG/M metagenome (IMG submission 14441)
CAAGGCTCACCGATTGGCTCGAGTCACGTGCCGACGTGCAGCCATCCCCGTGCTCCGACTTTGTCCTCAGAGCCGAAGACCCGGCCTCCGAGCTCACTAGTTCCGAGTCTGCCCCCGGTATGGGCTGCTCAGATGCTGCAGACCGGCGTCCTCAGCGTGCGACGCTGAGCACGCGATCTGGGCGCTCAGATCCAGACATCGGGTTCCATCCGCACTCGTTACTCGGACACCCGGAGCTTCGAAGCGATCACCTCGACGTCGACCGACGTGGACGCGATCTCCCACACCAGGTCGAACGCCTCGTCGTCGGACAGATTGGGGGCAAGGCCGTTGAGGTCGAGGAACACCGAGGTAGCCAACCATGCGAGGCGCTTGTTGCCGTCGACCAGGGCGTGGTNGTTGGTGATGGAATGCAGGAGGGCAGCGGCCTTCAAGCTGANGGAGGAATAGGCGTCTTCGCCGAAAGCACTCGAGCGGGGCCTGGCGACTGCAGAGTCCAGGAGCCCGACATCACGCACGGGCCCGACCCCGAGGTGTCGCACCAACTGCAGGATGTCCTCGAGCCCGAGGTACTCAATGCCGCTCACTCCGTCCCGAGGCGCTCGAGCACATCACCCCAGCGCTCGGTCATCCGTCTCGCAGAAGAGTCGACTCGGCTGGCATGCCCGGACCGCTCGTAGCGTTCCAGGACTGCACGCCGGATGACTTCCTGTTTCGACGTGCCTTCCGTCTCGGCGAGCGCGTCGAGTGCCTGCTCCAGCTGTTCGTCGGTGCGGACTGTCAGTGCCATGGTCACATGGTATCAGGGTGATACCACCCGTCGAGTATGCGGGTCGTACCCACCCCTTGCGTCTGGAGTCCTCAGATTCCGAGGCTGAGGGCGAAGTTCGACCGAGTGCGTCACATCCAATCCGTACAAGTGGAGTCACGCGACGAGCGCCTGGCCGGCCTCATCCCGTCAGTGCCGGTGGAAGGCAAAAGCCTGCGGTCGCAACCCGAGATCGGATGACTGCTCCATCCCCCGGCATCCGCCGATTTTCCGTGAGAGATGTGGATCCAGTCGGACTCACAAATCCGACTCATTTTGGGGCCCAGGTCACTCGGTCTATATTTTTGGGTCCGTCATCGTCCGCCCCTTCAAATCGTGCCTGGCAGGCGAATTGCGTGTCCGGAGATTTGTGCCTGAGTCCCGAGATTCGCTGGTTAGCAGCCAGACTGATTCGGCCGCTCTCGCACCTCTCCTTGCCTCGCCGTCCCGTGGCCGTCCCTGGTACCTATTCGAAGGGGGGACGGTTGGGGATGTCCAGGATCGAGGCATTCCTTGCGGCAGGCCTGCATGACCCTGCGAGCGATTGGGCCTAACCGTACGGACTGGATGTGACGACCATCGGGCCCATTCCAGTTGGCTCCGGTGTCCGCTCCACGGGAGGGGCCGCGCCGAGGTGGCCCAACCTTGTCAGCCGCCGGCAGGACCCGGTCGGTCTGGTCGTGCCGGGTGCTCTAGGAGGGTGGCCCGATCACGGTCACCGGAGTGCCGATGGGGGTGAGCGGCCAGACCTGGGCTGCGGTGGCGATGGGCATCTCGACGCACCCGTTGCTCTGAGGTGTGCCGTAGCTGGCCCGGACGAAGCCGTGCAGGGCGTCACCACCGTTGAAGTAGCTGGCCCACGGCACGGCCGGGTCGTCGTAGGTCGAGCCGTCCAGGTTGGTTCCCTGCATCCGGGAGCTGGGCACGTGCTCGAAGACCGGGAAGGTCCCGTCCGCGGTGTCGGCGCCTGGCGCGCCGGTGTTTACGGCGATGTTTGCCATCACCGGTGCGCCGTTCTCGTACAAGGTGAGCGTCTGGGGCACCTGCTTGGACACCAGCACGTCGACGTAGGGCTGGGTGTTCGACTTGGTTGCCGCAGCGTCGGCCAGGAGCGCCGTCCACACGGCGGGACCGGCGATGGCGTCCACATGCAGGCCGTGCTGGTTCTGGAAGGACATCAGGGCAGCCTTGGTGATGACGTTCTCGGACCCCTCACTCCACTGAGACGTGAAGTCCGGTGGCAGGCCCGGCCAGCGCCAGGCGAAGGTGCCGGGTTGTGCGGTGACCAATTGCGCAGGCGTCATCGTGGGGTTGGTAGCGGTGAACGTGAGGGGCAGGTAGTTCTCTTGTGCCAGCAGCTGCTGGAGGCGTTCGGTGCTGGCTTGGGCCACGGTGAAGGTCACCGTGGCCGGGGCGCCGAGGGTGGCTCCCGACGTGGCCCGCAGGCCAGCCGGGATGGTGAGGGTCTCGGTCACCGTCGGCAGGAAGGGGGCTGCGGCGGCGAACATGAGCGTGTTGGTGGCGGTCTTCTTCCAGGTTCCGGCCACGATCGGATTGAACGTGGGTATGGCCGTCACCGTGGCGACCGGGTCGGACAGCGTGACGGTGACAACTTGGTTCGACGGCACGTCGGTCGCACCGGTGGCCGGGACGGTCGCCACCACTGACACCGGGTGCGCGACGGATGTCGGCGGCGAGGTGGTGTGGTGGGCCGGCGTGTCCGTCGCCCCACGATGGGTACCGAGGACGTAGGCAGCCCCACCGAGGGCGGCCACGACGAGGACCGCTAGCAGGATCCACACCGTCCGGTGTCGACGGGGCGGTGGCTTGAGGATTTCGTACTCCACTGACCTCCTCAGGGACGGGCCAGCCCACTCGCGGAGACTGTGCCGACTGCTACCGATGGTACTGAGGCGGTCGATCGCAGCGTCCGCGCCGAGCTGACCGTCCCGGCTGATAGTCCCTCTGAACGGCCTGTGTCCAGAGACCGCTTGGTGTTGGTCCTCCGTCTAGTCAGCTGAGGGATTCCTCAGCGCGATCAGCATCTGTGGCCGATTCTTGGCGACGGGCAACCAGCGTACGAACCTGCGGACTTCCAGATCGCCAGTCGCTGCTCGGACCGAGGCCGGCCAATGGCCCCGTATCTCAGCCGTCTCCCGTTGGATCCACGCGCAACAGCCGTTCAACTGCTCCTTCCAGCGCGGGTAGGTCGGAGTCGATGGTCCCCTGGACCATCGCATGCGATGTGTCGAAGCAGTGATGAGCGAGCTGGTCTCGCATGCCGGCAATATCGACCCAGGGGATCCCGGGCTCGGCGTCCAACACCTCAGGACTGACCCGCTTCACGGCTTCACCTATTTCGATGAGTCGCAGACGGACGGCATCGAACACCAGGCCATCATCGAGAGTTCTACGGCGCATGTGGTCTGCGATCGCGGCGAGCGAAGCGACGATGTCCTCCAGTCACTCCTGATCGCGTCGGCTCACAGTGGGATCGATTGCGCGTCAGCTTCCGATTTCACCCTAGGGCGCAGGCTGTCGGCTGGTACCACGTCAACCGGAACGTGCAGCACGGCGGAAAGGTCCCGCTGAAGAGCCCCGAGCGCGACCAATCCGGTTCCAGGTGCCAGATCGACCATGAGATCGATGTCGCTTTCAGAGGTGTCCTCGCCTCGTGCGACACTCCCGAACACCCGGAGGTTCGTTGCTCCGTGTCGTTGTGCCGTCTGCAGCACGGCCGACCGGTGGCGGCGTAGGCGACGTCCTAGTGGTGTGTCCGGAAGACCGGGGCGGACAGTCTCATCCAGCTCGAGGCCAACGACGAGGCGATGGCCCGTCGCCGCGACCAACTTCGTCAGCGTGCTCAATGCCGGTTCACGTCGATCGGACTCGTAGGCGCTGATGACGCTCTGGGCAACGTGGGCGCGCCTGGCCAACTCNGTTTGGGACAGGCGCGTCTGCAGACGCGCACGCTTCAGGAGCGATCCGGGCGATTCTGCATGGTCCTCCACATCCCTAGTCGTNTAGCGGATTGTAGATAGCTGCAATCGATGGTTCGATTCGTTGCTTCCAACCCCACCCTGGCCAGGGGCCATGCTGCTTTCCCGCCCTGAATGCCAGCCCTGAGCGTGCGACGCTGAGGACGAGAACCATGCGCCCAGGCCAATGCTCCTGTCACTATCCGCCCAGGAGCTACTCGAGCATCGGATACTTCGGGGCGATCGATTCGGCGTCAAGCGAAGTGGACCCGATCTGCCGAACCAGTTCAAACGCCTCGTGGCCGGGCAGTTCCCTGACGTAGTATATTGATATCAATATACGGGAGGCCACGCATGTACGGAGAATTCATCAGGCAGGTACGGATATCCCGTGACCTGACCCAGATGGAGCTCGCCCGCATCGTCGGGATCGAGCAGCCGAACCTCTCGGCCTACGAGAACGACCGACAGGTGCCGTCAGCAGACGTGCTGAACCGGATCTTGGTGGGGTGCGGCTACCTCTTGGAGGCAACCGCCGGAGAGCGACGTCTCGTGTGCCCGCTTCCTGGATCGCGCCGGACAATATCCCCCAATCCGCGGTTCGGCCTTGATGCTTCGTTGCAGATCAGCGTTTCGCGACCGAATCCACCACGACCCGACGACGAACTGTCTGCGCTCAAGCTCGAGCAGGTGCTGGCCCTCGCCGACGCGGTACGGGAGTCGAAGGAATCGCACCAGTGAGACCGATCGGTGACGTCATCCTCGAGATCGACGCCGAATTGGCCGCCGCGGACGTCAGACACGCGTTCGGTGGTGCGTTGGCGCTCGCCTACTACGCCGAACCCCGTGGCACCGTTGATGTCGACATCAATGTCGGAGTCTCCTACGAGTCGAGGTCGACGCTGCTGACACGCCTCGACGCGATCGGATGGCACACGGACGCCGACGCACCAGAAGGCCTTCCGGTTGCGGGAACCAGACTCCATCAACTCGGCGAGACGGTCGTGATCGACCTCTTCTTCGCCTTCGATGACCTGCACGACGCCGTCCTCGACCGGGCAGTGGTCAGACCTTTCATCCACGCAGGCTCGCGCCACGAGCTCCGATTCCTGTCGGCCGAGGACCTCACCGTCTTCAAGATGTCGTTCGGGCGGACCAAGGACTGGGTCGACATCGAGGCGATGATCGCCGCGGGCACGCCCATCAATGCGGACTTCGTCGAGCGCCAGATGGTGCGGTTCAAGGGAGTGACGGCCTACCCGTCGGTGGCCAGGCTGCGGGCAATGCTTCAGGGGCAGCCCGAGTAGCCCGGCGAGTAACCCGAGCTGGACAGGCAGTGCTGACCGCCGCCCACTCTCAGCTTCTGAAGCTGAGGACAAAGTCCAACCGAGTGCGTCACATCTAACCCGTACGAGTGGAGTCATGCGATGAGCATCAGGCCGACCTCATCCTGTCCGTGCCGGTGGAAGGCGAAGGCCCGCGGTCGCAACCCAAGATCGGATGACTGCTCCATCCCCCGCCATCCGCGAATTCTTCGTGAGTGATGTGAACTCAGTCGGACGCACAAGGCCGACTCATTTTGGGGCCTGGGCCTATAACTGAGCCTAGATTTTCGAGTCCGTCATTGTCCGCCCCCTCGAATCGTGCCTGGCAGATGAGTTGCGTGTCCGGAGACTCGTGCCTGAGTCCCGCGATTCGCTGGCTATTAGTGAGTCCGATTCGGCCGCTCTCGCACCTCTCTTTGTTCCCCCGTCCCATTCAATGTTCCATGTTCTCCACTGGAGGAGGCACGGACCAAGACGCTCCGGCGCCCCATGGGTGCAGGATCGGTCCACCAGCGAGGCCGGCGTTCCTGGCAGCTGCGGGTCCTCGTCGGAGCCGACCCCTCGGCCGGTCGCCTCATCCAGATCACACCCACCGTCGAGGAACGGAACCAGGCCGGGGCCCGGCGGCAGCTCCAGCCGTGGTAGCGGGCCGTGCCGGCCGTGCCGGACCCCGTCGAGTCCACTGGGGCCAGCATCACGGTTCGGGACCTGACCGACGAATGTGTGGTCCACAGCGAAGCGCGGGGCCGTTCCCCTCGGGCGCTCCACGACGCCCGCCGACCAGTGGAAACGGTCATCTTCCCCGAGTCCGGAGGCATGCAGGTCGCCGATCCGACCCCTCGGGACCTCGACAAGCGGCAGCGCGAGCCGGCCACCGGCGAAGGACATGACCGGCCGTTGACGGCAATGAAATTCCGCCGGCACGACCGGGGCAGCTGCCGTGAACTGTCGGGTTCATCCGAGCGGAGGCATCATGCGGATGGCCGATCCACTCGTCGGCAATACTGACCGAATGGTCTCCCGGCGGAGTGCGGTCCTCTGCATGTCCGCGATTTCACTTGGATCCGTCGTGTCTTCTTGCAGCTCGCCGGCGGGCGCTCCCTCTTTGCACGCTGCCTCGAGTCGATCTGCATGCCTGGTGTTGCCGGACCAGGTCGCAAGTTCGGCCCTCGGCGTGACGGTCCATTCGCACGAATGCCAAACGGAGTCAGGTGATCAGAGTACCGGGCTCTACACGGCTGACGGTGCCGTTCCCGGGATGTTGCTAGTGAACATCTCGTGGAATACGAAGTTGGTCACCACCTTCGCACTTGCGCACAGCGGACAGGTTCCGACGAACGGGTATCCCACTGGTGTACCTGCACCGCCTGCATACGACACCGTGCAGGTATCCGGCGTACCGGCGTACTGGCAGGTCGTTCCTGCTCCCGGACCGACGAACCCGACGGCGCCTTCCTCGGACGCATCCCAAACCATCGGCGCATCCAAGAGCGGCTACGTGGTGCAACTCACCTCGCAGTCGTTCAGCCGGTCCCAGGTCGAGCACGCACTCTCGGCCGTTCTCGCGCGACTTTGACGTCTGGCTCGGTGCACGCACCACGGACGGCGGTGCCCAGGATCGCCGGAAGGGCGGCACACGTCGGCACCGGATGGAGACACCGGGCTTTATCGCACTGTTGGGCCATCAGAGCCGCTATGCGAGAGGAGCTGATGATGGTTTCCGGCGGCATGGGATGGAAGCTCCCGGCTATTGCTGATGTCGTCGTGGAGGACAAGATCCGGCACGCCGATCCGATCGGCACCGTGACGATGACGTGCCCGGCCGACACGGTGCCTCGGCGGATGAACTGCTACCGGCTCGCCAGCGGCCCGTTCGGCACTCACCGGGCTCCGCACTCCGTCTGCTCCTCACTGCGGCGGGACCTGGACGGTGGACAGAGCGGACAGTGGAGAGATCCTCGCATCCATGGTGCCGATCACCAGTGGCGACCAATGGGTCCCGTAGGAGGTATGGGTTGCCCCCGCGTCGCCGGGTGTGGGCCCGTCATCTCACGAGGGATGCCTGCCGACCACCAGCCGCCGATGGCTGCCGCTCCCCGGTTACGGCCGAGCGCTGCTCGCCACTCCCTGTCCCCTGCCCGTTGGAGGTGGATACGCTGACGTCCGTGGCCGCGTCCGTCAGCCTTCGACAGGTGACCATCGTCCTGGCTCTCGTCGGGATCGTCGCCAAGACCGGGCTGTACGTGTGGGTCGGCCACACGTCCAGCTGGACGGTCGGCACCAGTGCGTTGACCGTCGTCACGGTCGTGCTGGGGCTGCTGACGATGGCACTGGCCGCTATCGACCTCGTGCGGTCCCGAGGGCAGTGGCTGCCACTGGTGCCGTTCGCGTTGGGACTTCTGACGTTCGCACCCGTGATCGGGTATTCCGCATAGCCAAGGGCCCCGGCCCAGGTGTCCAACCCGCCGATTCAGCCATGCGATTCATCCATGCGGGCACGTTCGGCGTCGACGGTGGCGACGGGTGCTGCGCCTGCGCACTCCAGCGATGGCCGGTCTTGCGAGCGCACCCCCGGTGCGCGGCATGTGTCGGCCGGTCCTGCGTCGTGCGTGGGCGTGCTCACGTCGTCGTGGTCACTGGTTTCGTCGAGGTCGTGGTGGTGGTCGGCGGGACACCCGTGGTGGTAGTGGTCGTCGGCGGGACACCCGTGGTGGTCGTGGTCGTCGGTGGGACCCTGGTGGTGGTGGTCGTCGGCGGGACTCTGGTGGTGGTCGTGGTCGTCGGCGGAATGGTCGTGGTGGGCGGAATCGTGGTCACGGTCGTGACCGGTGGCTTGGTGGTGGGAGGCGAACTTCCCGTCGGCGCGACCGTACTGGTCGTCGTCGTGGGTGCCGGTGGGAGGAGCATGATCGACGCGACCTGCGGAATCAGCAGGGGAAGCGTGGATGCCGGGTTCGGCTTCTTCTTGGTCTTCGGCTTCGTAGTGGTCCTCGTGGTCGTGCTGGTCGTCGTGCTGGATGACGGAGCGGGCACCGGGGACGTCGGCGCAGTCGTCGCGATCAACGTCGTCACCGGATCACCCGTGGTGGTCGGCGAGCCGACCGAGACAGGAGCGAGTGGCGGAACGCTCTCGTGCAGGCCCACCACGTAGACGATCCTCCAGGCGAGGAAGGCCGTTGCCAGAACGACCGCCGCCCACTTCCCCCAGTAGCGGTACCTCATCGGTCCTCACCCGTCGTGCCGGCGTTCACCGGCACCACTCCGTCGTCCTCGTCGACGGACCAATGGGCGAAGTCGGCCGATGCCGTGCCATTGCCGGGCAGCACGGCTGCCATGACCCACGGTTGCGGCACCAGTGCAGCACTCGGGTCGATCGTGTGGCCGAAGATTCGTCCACGTCCGAGCTGCTCGCCCGGGCACCCGTTCGGGGTCGGGTCGACGGTCGGCAAGACGGCCCGTGCTCGAAGGTCGTCACCTTGCACCGCTTCGAAAGGGGACGCGTCGATCCTCTCCTTGACGTCCCCGGAGACGGCGGACCGGCCCGTGACCCGGCTGAGGGGCACGTGGCTCACTGGGTCGAGGCACCGCTGGGGATGGAAGGCCATGAAAGTGATCATGCCCGCTCGCCGGAAGTGGCGCTACCGCCCGATCACCGTCCTCGTCCCATGGGCCCTGACCTGGTCTTTCCACATGCCGGCATTCCGCTGACCATGCCTCCGCCCATCAGGTCGTCCACGTACTCCCGTTGGTTCTCGATCAGTGGTCCCCTCTACCTACCGTCGCTCCGGTCGAATTCGTGGAGACCGACCTCGACGGATGGCATGCCTCAATCGGTGGGGCGCAAGGTCGCCCGGCAGTCTTCCGACAGTCGCCCGCCACCGGCTACGGCCCGCAGTACCCCCGCGACCGCGACCGCGACCGCGACTGCGACTGCGACTGCGACTGGCGGCCGAGCGGCCGAGCGGCCGACTCCACGTCCGGTTCCAACGCGCGCCGCTCGAGTAGTGCGATCGGATGGGGTTCGTGAACGAGGTCGGTGGCTACCGTGCCGATGATCCGGTGCACCCTCTGGTCCGGTCGCCCCAGCCGGGGAAATTGGGCGTAGGGTGAGCTTCGGAACGGAGTGGCGCCGCTAGGGCGCCCTTCAGATTCACCCGAGATGGCCGCTGCTCCTGAGCCGGTGGAGCGGCCGATTGGAGGCCAATGCTTCCAGAAGGCGAGACCCTGACGGGCAGCCAGCTCGACGACCATCATGCGCCGGAGACCAATGGCCGCATGTCCGTCTGTCGACGCTGTGGATCCCAGACTGACGGCCCGGCCGGACGGCAACACATGCCCAGCGACCGACAGATGGCCCGCATAGGCGAGTGGTTGGCCTCGGAGTCGAAGAGGATGCACATCGAGCAGGTGAGAGAAGCCCGCGAGCGCTGAGCGAGCAACGGCCACCGGCCATGAATCGGACACCGCTAGTCTGCGCCCACCGCCGGGACCGGCGGACGGGAGATGAGCCGTGGCGCGACGAGGACGGGACAGGCAGGCACCGGTAGCGCTGGTGGCCGCCGTGCTGGCCGCCGGGGTCATCGGCGCCGCGTGCGGCTCGTCCCCCGCGTCGAGCGGGCTACCGCTGTCGGCGACCCCCGACGTCCGGGCCATGCTCTCCCTCGTGGGGGCCGGTGCCGTGCCGACCTACCGGGCGGTGTACACGGTGACCGGGCACGGCGGGGGCGCCGGCCCGCTCGTGGTCGAGCAGCGCCCCCCGCTCGCCGCCTATACGACGGGAGGCACGACGATCCGGGTCTCGGCCGACTCCCCTCACGCGTCCGAGCTGGCCGGCATCGTCGTGTCCCGGCCCGTGCTGCTCGGGGTGCTCGCGCACGACGGCCAGCTGATCGAGGAGGGGAACCCCGGCGGTGCCCTGGCCACGGTGGTGCGCGACCAGCAGACGGTGGGCGGCCAGCCGTCGACCTGCCTGACGGTGACCGGTGCCGCCGGCCGCAACGTGATCTGCACCACCGCCACCGGGATCCCCACGGAGGTCGTCGTGTCGGGGACGCACGCCGTGCTCTCGTCGCTGTCGCCCACGGTTGATGCCACCGTCGTCGCCCCTCCGGCTGCCTGACCGCGGGCCCTACGCCGGGATGGCGTCCCATCCGGGCCGGGTACCTGCGGTGGTGCCACGACCGCAGTTCGCGATCCCCGGTCGCGACGGCCGGCGGGGCGTAGAGTGCGGTCGACGGTGATGAACGGAACAGACGGTCCGGCGGCGGGCGGGTCCGGAAGAGTCGGCAGGTGCCGCTGCGGTGTCCGCCGGCCGAGCCGAACCTGTCGGCGCGCTCGCCTGCTCCTCGAGTGGGAAGGGGATCGCCCATGACCCTGGATCGGGAGTTGACGCCGTACGAGGTGGAGGTCGGGGCGGCCATGACCGCCCGGCGTGACGCCGCCCTCCGGCTGAAGGTGGCGATCAGCCACGACGTGGCCGGATACGAGGGCGGGATGGAGATGGTGCGGACCGGTCGGGCCATGGAGATCCTCGCCCCACCCGCGGCGGGCGCGATCCGGCAGGGGATGAGCGATGCCATCACCCAGTTCGAGGGCGCACGGCACCGGTTCCGTCTGGCCCTGGTGGCCGTGGCCGCGGACAACGGGCTGAGCGCCCGCCAGATCGGGGACGCCTTCACCTTTTCGCGCCAGCTGGCGAGCCGGTACCTCAAGGAGGCCAACCGGAAGTGGCCCGAGCTCGAGGCCCACGAGGAGGACGGCGACCACGTCGGCGACCAGCCGGACGGGCAGGACCTGGTCGACCTCGGGCCCGTCGGCGCCTGAGCAGCCGGGCGCACGGAACCCCGGGGCCGGGCGGCCGGGGCGCCCTGGCCGCACCGCTGCCGCTCGGGCAGGATGAGTCACCGTGCCCGACCGCATCGCCTTCCTCCAGCACAGCGGCTCCGACCTCCCGGGGCTGCTCGGCGAGTTCGCCACCGACCTCGGACTGGACGTCGCCGTCCACCGCCCCGACCACGGGCCTGACGCGCTGCCCGAGCCGGGGTCGTTCGACCTGCTGGTGGTGATGGGCTCGATCGAGTCCGTCTACGACGCGTCCGTTCCGTGGATCGCCCCGGAGCGGGCGCTGGTGGCCGGTGCGGTCGACGGCGGGGTGCCGGTGCTGGGGGTCTGCTTCGGGGGTCAGCTCCTGGCCGAGGTCCTGGGCGGCTCCGTGGCCCGGGGCGGGCGTACCGAGCTCGGCTGGGTCCGCATCCGGACCACCGACCCCACACGGGTGCCGCCCGGGCCCTGGCTCAACTGGCACGACGACGTCATCACCTGCCCGCCGGGGGCGGAGGCCGTCGCCACCTCGGTACTGGCGCTCCAGGCATTCGTCCAGGGCGTCCACACCGGGGTCCAGTTCCATCCCGAGGTGACGGTAGGGGTGGTCCACGCCTGGATCGACGACGCCCGTGTCCGGCACGGTGTGGCCGATGAGGATGTCGAGGCCCTCCTGGGCGGCTTCGACCAGGGCGGACGGGGTGCCGAAGCCCAGGCCAGGGCCCTGTTCACCGGCTTCCTGGACCGCTCCGGGCGCACGTTCGGGGCCTGAGCCCGCCCGGGGGGGTGTTGCGCGCGGCGCGCCTACGTGGTTTGCTATTGGCACTCGACACCTACGAGTGCCAACGATCACGGAGGAACACCTGATGGCCAAGCTCATCACGTTCGACGAGGAGGCCCGCCGGGCCCTCGAGAGCGGCATGAACAAGCTCGCTGACGCTGTCCGCGTCACCCTCGGCCCGAAAGGCCGCAACGTCGTGCTGGACAAGAAGTGGGGTGCGCCCACCATCACCAACGACGGTGTGTCCATCGCCAAGGACATCGACCTGGAGGACCCGTTCGAGCGCATCGGCGCCGAGCTGGTGAAGGAGGTCGCCAAGAAGACGGACGACGTCGCCGGTGACGGCACGACCACCGCCACGGTGCTGGCATGGGCCATGGTCCACGAGGGCCTGCGCAACGTGGCCGCCGGTGCCAACCCGATGTCGCTCAAGAAGGGCATCGAGGCCGGTGTCGAGGCAGCCGTGGCGTCGCTGCGCGGCATCGCCAAGGAGACCGACTCCAAGGGTCAGATCGCCCAGGTGGCGTCCATCTCCGCTGCCGACACCGAGATCGGCGAGATGATCTCCGAGGCCATCGACAAGGTCGGCAAGGACGGGGTCATCACCGTCGAGGAGTCGCAGACGTTCGGCATGGACATGGACCTCGTCGAGGGCATGCGCTTCGACAAGGGCTACATCTCCCCCTACTTCGTCACCGACCCCGAGCGCATGGAGGCCGTACTCGAGGACACCTACGTGCTCCTCGTCGGCTCGAAGATCACCGCCGTGCGCGACCTGCTGCCCGTGCTGGAGAAGGTCATGCAGTCGGGCAAGCCCCTCGTGATCATCGCCGAGGACCTCGAGGGCGAGGCCCTGGCCACGCTCGTCGTCAACAAGATCCGCGGCACGTTCCGCAGCGTGTCGGTCAAGGCCCCCGGCTTCGGTGAGCGCCGCAAGGCCATGCTCCAGGACATCGCCATCCTCACCGGTGGCCAGGTCGTCACCGAGGAGATCGGCCTGAAGCTCGAGAACATCGGGCTCGAGCTGCTCGGCACCGCCCGCAAGGTCGTGGTGACCAAGGACGAGACGACCATCGTCGAGGGTGGCGGCAGCCACGACGACGTCAAGGGACGGATCGCCCAGATCAAGGCCGAGATCGAGAACACCGACTCCGACTACGACCGGGAGAAGCTCCAGGAGCGCCTGGCCAAGCTGTCGGGTGGCGTGGCCGTGATCAAGGTCGGAGCCGCCACCGAGGTGGAGCTCAAGGAGAAGAAGCACCGCATCGAGGACGCCGTCTCCACCACCAAGGCCGCCATCGAGGAGGGCGTGGTGCCCGGCGGTGG
>JGI20133J14441_1002451_pt1 | contig 12932 bp, 12 predicted proteins | sample RS3BMetagenome_FD_14441 | JGI IMG/M metagenome (IMG submission 14441)
TACCTCGGCGCGGCGCTCTACTTCGCCACCAACCCGAGCCCCATCCCGCTCGTCGACGGGCTGACGCCGCTGGTCGAGGCGAACCTGGCCGCCGCCGGCTGTGCGCGCAAGCCGTCCAAGAAGAAGAGCGTGCGCCCGCGCTGAGGCCCTTCAGCGGTGGAGCGCGCCCGCCGCGTCGAGCGCCCAGCGCAGGTAGCCGACCGCCGCCGCGGCCAGCGCCGCCGGCAGCGCGACGCGCATCCAGACCATGGCCACGCGCGAGAGCGCCTGCCGGCGGCGCAGCTCGTCGTGGGTGCGGCGCAGCACGCGCGCGTCGAGCGCGGCGCTCGGCGCGGCCGCGGGCAGATCGCGCAGCGCGCGCAGGTCGTCGTCGTTCATGCCATCGCCTCCTCCGGTTCGAGGTGCCCGAGCCGCTCGGCCAGCTGGGCGCGCGCGCGCGCGAGCCGCTGCCGGAGCGCGTCGTACGAGATGCCGAGGATCCGGGCCGCCTGCTCCTGCTCGAAGCCCTCGACGCCGACGAGCAGCAGCACCTCGCGCGACGCCGGCGGCAGCGACGCCAGCGCGGCCTCGAGGCGGGCCACGCTGCGGGCGGCGTCGGCGCGCGCGTCCGGGTCGGGCTCGCGCGCCGGGGCGTCGAGGTCGAGCGCCACCAGGCGGCTGACGTCGAGCATCGCCCAGCGACGGTGGCTGACCCACGCGTTGCGCGCCACCGTGAACAGCCACGCCCGCAGGTCGGTGTCCTCCTGCAGCCGCGACGCGCTGCGCGCGAGCTTCAGCCACGTCTCCTGGAACAGATCCTCGGCGATCTCGCGCCGCCCGGTCAGCCGCAGCAGGAACGCGTGCACGCGCGCGCGGTGCTTCGCGTACACGGCGTCGAACGCGTCCGGGTCCCCCCGCCGCAGCCCGTCGACCAGCGGTCTCTCGCCCGGATCGCGCACGACCTCCCCATGAACGCGCACTTCCAAGCACTGTGACAAGGAGAGAACAGGAAGACGGGAAGACGGGAAGGTCTTGGGTGGAAAGGCTCGTACCCACCAAACCTTCCCGTCTTCCCGTCTTCCTGTGATCTCCCCGTCACAGCGCCCGAAAGCGCGCGTTCAAGGGGGCATGGTGACGCTGTTTCGAGATGGGGGCTGGTCGATGTACTTCATTCTGGCCCTGGGGGCGGCCGCGCTGCTCGTCGCGGCATCGCAGGCGGCGCGGCCCGACGCGGCCCGCGAGGGATTCCTGAAGTGGATCTCGCGGGCGCTCCTGTGGGCGACACTCTGCGGCATCGCCTTCGACATCGCGACGACCTGCCGCTTCGTGGCCTCGGACAAGGCACTCGCGTACTTCGCTGCTGGCGAGGGGAGCAACGGGACGACCCGTGCGCGCGTGCTGATCGAAGGGGTCGCCGAGTCGATGAGCCCGGCCATCGTGGGGTTCGCGTTCCTGGCCATCGTGGCCCTGCTCGCCGCGGTCGGCCGGCGGCGCCTCGACGCGAACCGCTCCTGATCGCTCGCAGCTCAGCCGTGGCGCGCGCTCGCGCGCCGCCGCACGGGCTTGCTTGACCGCTGGCACGGAGCATCCCACGTGCATCGGGAACGTGATGGAGCTTTCCGCGCTCGAGCGGATGACGCGGCTTCTGGAGGTGACCGCCGCCCTCTCGAAGACCATGACGCCCGACCAGGTCGCGGACGTCGTCGTCACCATGGGGCTCGCGGCGATCGGCGCGCGCGCCGGCGCGCTGCTCACGGTCGACGACGAGACGCGCGAGTACGTCGTGCTCCAGCGCGCCGACGGCGAGCGGACGCCGCACGCCACGCGGCTGCCCATCGACTCGGACCTCCCCATCGCCGCGTGCGCGCGCTCCGGACGCCCCGTCACCACCGCCCCCGGCGCGCTCTGCGTGCCGCTCCTCATCCGCGGGCACCCCATCGGCGCCCTGTCGCTGGAGCTCGGCCCCGGCCAGCCGCTCGACGACGAGCGCCGCGCCCTGCTCGAAGCGACCGCCGACCAGTGCGCGCAGGCCCTGGAGCGCGCGCGCCTCTACGCCCTCGAGCAGCTTCGCCGCGAGGAGCTCGAGCGCAGCAACCGCCTGAAGGACGACTTCCTCGGCATCGTCTCGCACGAGCTGCGCACGCCGCTGTCGGCCATCCTGGGCTGGGCGAGGATGCTCAAGCGCGGCATCGTCGGCAGCAGCCAGGCCCGCGAGCGCGCCCTCGACGCCATCGAGCGCAACGCGAGCCTGCAGGCGCGCCTCGTCGACGACCTGCTCGACGTCTCGCGCATCGTCAGCGGCAAGCTGGAGCTCGAGACGGCGAGCGTCGACATGGCGTCGGTCATCGACGCGGCGCTCGACTCGGTGCGCCCGACGCTGCTCGCCAAGGGCCTGGAGGTGAACCTCTCGCTGGCGCACCACGGCGCGACGGTCCTGGGCGACGCGCGACGGCTGCAGCAGGTCGTCTGGAACCTGCTGACCAACGCCATCAAGTTCACGCCGTCGGGCGGACGCATCGAGGTCCGCCTCGAGCAGACCGGCCACCGCACCGCGCGCCTGTCGGTGAAGGACAGCGGCATCGGCATCCCGGCCGACGTGCTGCCGCACATCTTCGAGCGCTTCAAGCAGGCCGACGGCAGCGCGACGCGGCAGCACGGCGGGCTCGGGCTGGGGCTGTCCATCGTGCGCCACGTCGTCGAGGCGCACGGCGGGAGCGTCGAGGCGTTCAGCGAGGGCGAGGGGCGCGGCGCCGAGATCGTCTTCGAGCTGCCCACGACGGCGCTCGGCAGCATGCCGTCGATGCGCACCCCCGACTCGCCGCACGTCGGAACGCAGCTGCACGGCACGCGCGTGCTGCTCGTCGACGACGACGCCGACACGCGCGAGTTCCTCGCGACGGCGCTGGAGGCGGCCGGCGCGGAGCTGCGCGACACGGGCAACGCGGGCGCGGCGTTCGAGCTCATGCGAGGCTGGCCGCCGCACGTCATCGTGTCGGACATCGCGATGCCGGAGGAGGACGGCTACGCCTTCATCCGCCGCGTGCGCGCGCACGACGACGAGGCGCTGCGCCGGACGCCGGCCATCGCGCTGACCGCGCTCGCGCGCCCGAAGGACCGCGTGCGCGCGCTGGCGGCGGGCTTCCAGACGCACCTGCCCAAGCCGGTCGACCCGGGCGAGCTGGTGCTGGCCGTCTACAACCTGCGGCCCTGAGCGCCCGGCTCCGGGCCCCGGGCCGCGCGCTCAGGCTCGCAGGCAGCGCTCGACGAGCGGGATGCGGTCCTGCCCCCAGAACAGCTCCGTGCCGTCGACCACCCACGTCGGCGCGCCGAACACCCCCGCGTCGACCGCGCGCTGGGTCGCGTCGACGAGCGCCTTCTTCACCTCCGGCGACTGCGTGCGCGCGAGCACCTCGTCGGCCCCGTCGCCGACGAGCTCGCGCAGCGTCGCGTCGTCGGCGATGTCGCGGTCCTCGGCCCAGTACGCGCGGAACGTCTTCTCGCGGAAGGCGCCGCGCCGCTCCTCGGGCAGCGCGAGGTACGTGCGCAGCGCCTTGAGCGAGTGCATCGGGAACCGCGTGGGAAAGCGGAAGGGCACGCCCCAGTACTCCGCCCAGCGCGTCATGTCCTGGAAGTAGTAGCGCTTCTTGGCGTCGCTCCAGGTGAAGAGGGGCACCTCCACCTGCCCGATCGACTTGAACAGGCCCCCGAGCAGCATCGGCCGCCACACGAGCGCGGCCCCCGTGCGCGCCGCGAGCCTCTCGGCCTGCGTGCTGCCGAGGTACGCGAAGGGCGACGAGAAGTCCCAGTAGATCTCCAGCGTGTGCGCCATGCCAGCTCTCCTCTCCTTCACCCGCGCAGATCGCGCTCGACGAAGTGCATCCGGTCCTGCCCCCAGTACAGCCGCTCGCCGTCGACGACGTACGACGGCGCGCCGAAGATGCCGAGCGCGATGGCCTCCTCGGTGCGGCGGCGCAGCTCCGCCTTCACGTCGTCGCCCGCGATGCGCGCGAGCACCGACGCCGCGTCGTGCCCCGCGCCCGAGAGCACGTCGCGCAGCGTCGCCTCGTCGCTCGGCGGGCGCCCCTCGATCCAGTAGGCGCGGTACAGGCCGTGCACGACGCGCGGATCGCACTCGACGACGATCGTCGCGCGCAGCGCCTCGACCGTGCGCATCGGGTGCGCGTTCGGCATGCGCAGCTCCACGCCGAAGAGCTCCGCCCAGCGGTCCATGTCGCGCGCGTTGTGCGCGGCCTTCTGCGGCGACAGCGTCGCGAAGAGCTTCTGCGGCGTGCCGTTCGCCGCGAAGACGCCGCCGAGCAGCATCGGCCTCCACGCGAGGCGCGCCCCGGCGCGCGCGGCGAGCGCCTCGACCTGCGTCGAGGCCAGGTACGCGTAGGGGCACGAGTAGTCGAACCAGAAGTCGAGCGTGCGCACGCGGGGAGGCCGGGAGGGTAGGTTCAGGGCAGCGACTTGGCCACCCCGAGCAGCACCGCGCCCGCCGCGCAGAGGAACGTCACCCACCCGAGCACCCCCACGGCTCGAGCCGCGTCGGTGTTCCCTTTGGCGACCCGGCGCGCCCGCGCGCCGATGACGTGGTGCAGGACGATGACGGCGAGGGCCAGCGTGAGCTTGACGTGCATCCACGGCAGGTGCGCGTACACCCGGGGCGCGAAGGCGATGCGCGCCACCCCGGCGCCGAGGCTCGCCAGGAACGCCGGCACGGCCAGGCGCAGGTGCACCCGCCGCGCGAGCGCGCCGACCTCGGAGGGGTCGGCCATGAACGGGGCGCGGGCGGTCAGGACGGCGACGGCCAGCAGCGCGCCGATCCACACGACGTTGGCGAGCACGTGAAGCGCGACGAGGGCCGTCGGGACCGACGGCCAGTAGAAGGGCCAGTGCACGGGGTCGAGGCTACCCCGAAAACCCCGGTGAAGCCTGGTGAACGCCATGGTACGGTGCGGCTACCAACGGACGAGGTAGACCCAATGCCGGTTTCCCGTACGCATCGCCCCGCCATCCTCGCGACCGCCGCCCTCTTCGGGCTGACGGCGATCGCGGTGCCGCAGCGCGAGGCGCGCGCCGACGACGTGTCCCCCACCGGGAAGGGCATGGTCGGCGGCGGCCTGCTCGGTGCCGAGGTCGTCACGATGGTCGAGTCGATCGCCGGGGTGAAATCGCCCTGGGCGTACATCATCGGAGGGGTGGTCGGCGCCGGCGGCGGCGCGGTCGGCGGGTACTTCGTCGAGCAGAACTCCAGCGACGGGCGCGCGCCCATGTACATGCTGGCGGGCGGTCTGGCCCTGGTCATTCCGGCCATCGTGCTGACGCTCAACGCCACGCGCTGGCAGCCCGAAGCGGGTGCGACCGAGGACGTCAACCCCGCCGGGCCGCCCGCCGAGCCGGGAGCCCCCGGCGGAAGCATCACGGGCGCGCCCGCCGCAGCCCCCGCAGGCGGGCCGACGCCCACGACGCCCGCGACGCCCGGTGGGGCCGGGGCCCCGTCGGACAAACCCGGGACGACGACGCCCGCGCCCACGCCGCCCCCCCAGTCGCTCCTCGACGTCCACGAGGGGGCGTTCCGCCTCGGCGTCCCGGTGCCCGGCGTGCTCCCCGTCTTCTCGCTCGCCGAGCAGCGCCAGTACGGCATGAGGCAGGAGACCGAAGTCCGTATGCCGGTGCTGCACGTCACCTTCTGACGACTTTCCCCGTTCCCGATGCCCCGGCCGCGCTGGTAGCATCCTTGCGTTGAAGCCGCAGGCCGAGGGCCTCGAGCGGAGCGGAGCGAATGGCACAGCGACTTCCCCAACCGTCCAAACCGACGGATCCGATGCTCGGCCGCGTCATCGCGGGCCGCTATCGTCTCGAGGCCCGCATCGGCGAGGGCGGCATGGGCGTGGTGTACCGCGCGCGCCACGTGCTCATCGACCGCATCGTCGCGGTGAAGCTCATCCGCCCCGATCTGCGCGGCGAGACGCACCTTCGCGCGTGGATGCTGCGCGAGGCGCGCGCCGCCAACCGCGTCGATCACGCGCACATCATCGACATCCACGACATCGGCGAGACCGAGGAGGGCGAGCTCTATCTGGTGATGGAGTACCTGGTCGGCACCTCGCTCTCGAGCGAGCTGGCGCGCGGGTCGACGCCCCTGGCGCGCAGCGTCGACATCCTCGAGCAGATGTGCGCCGCGCTCGCGCGCGCCCACGACCTCGGCGTCGTGCACCGCGATCTCAAGAGCGACAACATCCTGCTGACGACGCGCGGCGGCCGCAAAGACTTCGTCAAGATCCTCGACTTCGGCCTCGCGCACCTGGCGATGGACCCGCGCCTGGCGCCCAAGGGGGCGGTCTTCGGCACGCCCGAGTACATGGCGCCCGAGCAGGCGCGCGGCGAGGAGGCGACGGCGCAGAGCGACCTCTACGCGCTCGGCGTCCTGTTCTTCGAGATGCTCACCGGGCAGCTGCCCTTCCGCAGCGACGACCGCGAGACGCTCCTCGAGATGCAGCGCACGGCCGTGGCCCCGCGGCCCCGGTCGATCAAGCCGGACGTCCTGCCCACCGCCGAGGCGATCGTCGTCAAGCTGCTCGAGAAGGACCGGCGCAAGCGCTTCCAGGACGCCCACCACCTGCACGAGGAGCTCAAGTCGCTGCAGCGCAGCCTGCCGAACACCCCGTGGGAGGTGGGGGCCACGGGCGAGAACGCCGCGCCGCCCCCTCCCCCGCCGCCGCAGAGCGAGGGGGTCATCGAGTGGGCGAGCCGCGCGGCGCTCTTCTCGCGCATGGTCTCGCGCGCGTACCCGGCGGCCAACGCGCCGCCGGAGGTGCAGAGCGCGGTGTCGCAGGCGTGGGACCTGGCGGCGCGCGCCACGCGGCTCGAAGGCGAGGTGGCCAGCCACACCCGCAAGCTCGAGGCGCTCGAGCGGCGCGGGCGCGCGCTGCGCGCCGAGATCGGCCGCAAGGTCGAGGAGCTGGCCCACGAGGAGTCGCGCGCGCTGCGCGAGCTGTCGGCCGAGCAGGCCGAGGTGGCGCGCCTGCGCGAGGCGCTGCAGCAGGCCGAGCGCGCCGCGGCGCAGGCCAAGCAGGCGGCCGATCAGGCGGGCGCGGGGTCGGCGGGTCTGCGGGCGACGTTCGAGCGCGCCGGCGCGGCGACGGCGATCGTCGAGGCCAAGCGCGAGCAGCTGCGCGAGCACGAGCAGAAAGCGGCGGCCAAGGACGCGCAGGCGCGTGACCTGCGGCGCCAGATCGAGGAGCTGCGCGCGCAGCTCGCCCGCTACGCCGAGGCGCTCGAGGAGGACCTGTCGAGCGGGCGCGAGAAGGTGGCGGCGCGCACGCGCGAGGGGCTGGCGTACGAGAAGGCGTTCAGCGACGTCTCGACGCTGCTGCTCAATCACCTCAAGGCCAAGCCGGAGGCGCGCGATCTGCTGCAGGAGCTCATCGCGGCGATGCACGGGCAGACCTACAACGCGCCCAAGCCGGAGAGCCGCACGCCCTGAATCTGGGTTCGCGACGAACCCAGATTCAGCTCCGGGGCTCCGACGGGCCGCCGGACTCCTAGCTGTACCATACAAGGATGCGACATCCCGGGGTTCGGTTTTGTAGGCTCCGGGAATGCGAGCATCGGCAGTACTTTCATCGTGGGGGCTTGCGTGCGCGGTCGTCCTGGCCGCGTGTGGATCGAGCAGGCGCGGCAACGGCTTCGCCGGCACCGTCGGTGACACCGGCGGCGACGGGGGAGGCCCGAGCAGCAGCGGTGGGCTCGGCGGGAGCAGCGGAGCCGGCGGGAGCGGCGGCGGTGGCGGCGGTGGCGGCGGCAGCCTGTCCAGCGACGGCGGCAGCGCCCCCGCCCCAGCCGAGGCCGGGACCCCGCTCGGCGATCCGGTGACGTGCGCCGACGCCGCGAAGGCGCACTCGTACATCGGCTGCGACTACTGGCCGACGGTGACCGCCAACAACGTCTGGTCGATCTTCGACTTCGCGGTCGTCGTCGCCAACGCCGGCACGACCACGGCGAACGTCACGGTGACGGGCCCGAACGACACCAACCAGACCGGGACGGTGGCCCCCGGCTCGCTGACGACGATGTACCTGCCGTGGGTCCCCGACCTCAAGGGCCCCGATCTGGACAACTGCGGCGCCGCGGCGCCCATCTCGAACAGCGTGCTCTCGCAGCACGGGGCCTACCACCTGGTCTCGAGCGTGCCGGTGACGGTCTATCAGTTCAACGCCCTCGAGTACGCGGGCCAGGGAGGCCCGCCGGGCAAGGACTGGAGCTCGTGCCCGGGCAACACCGGGTGCCAGGACTCGTTCCCGCCCCAGCCCATCGGCTGCTACTCGTTCACCAACGACGCCTCGCTGCTCCTGCCCAGCACGGCGATGACGGGCAACTACCGCGTCACGGGGCACGGCGGCTGGGGCGGCCAGCCCGGCATTCCGGCCTACGTCACGATCACCGCGACGCAGAACGACACCAACCTCTCCTTCCACGTCTCGAGCACCGGCCAGGTGATCGCCGGCGGCAGCGGGAGCGGCATCGGGGCGACCGGCGCCAACGGGACCGTGTCGCTGACGATGAACGCCGGTGACGTGGCGGAGCTGGTCGGCGGCAGCGACGACTCGTCCGACCTGAGCGGCTCGCTCGTGCAGGCGAGCGCGCCGGTGCAGGTCATCACGGGCATGCCGTGCGTGGACATCCCCGACCAGGCGCCCGCGTGCGATCACATCGAGGAGTCGAACCTGCCCGCCGAGACGCTGGGCAAGGACTACGTCGTCGCGCAGCCGGCCGCGCCCAACGGCAACGCCGTCGGCCACGAGGTCCGCATCTACGGCAACTTCGACGGCACGCACCTCACGTACGTGCCGTCGGCGCCGCCCAACTGCCCGACGACGATCAACGCAGGACAGGTGGTCGACTGCGGCGCGCCGCTCGGGTCGGTTTGCACGGATCCGACCGGTGCGCCCGGCGCGTCGTGCGGAGCCGGGAACATCGTGACGCAGGACTTCGAGGTCAAGGGCGACCAGCCGTTCGCCGTCGCGAGCTTCAGCATGGGGGCCTCGCTCGTCGACGGGAACGACATGCCGCCCAACCAGGCGGGCGATCCCGACCAGACCATGGCCGTGACGACCGCGCAGTTTCGCACCAAGTACGTCTTTCTCGCGCCGACCGATTACACGAACAACTACGTCGTGATCGTCGCGCCGATGGGGGCGATGGTGACGCTCGACGGGCAGGCGGTGACCGCGAGCCCCACGCCGGTGGGCTCGAGCGGCTACGGCGTCATGCGCGTGAAGCTGTCGACCGGAAAGGACGGCGCGCACGTGCTCCAGGCGTCGCAGCCGGTCGGCATCCAGGTCATGGGCTACGGCTCCTACACCAGCTACACGTACCCCGGCGGCCTCGACCTGGTTCGGATCGCGCCGCCGCCGCCGCCTCCGCCGCCGCCGATGTGACCGGCGGCCACGGCCGCTTCGCGACGCGCGAAGGGCCCCGGGTTTCACGAGCGTCTCCGTTCGCGCGTGAAGCTCGGGGCGAGCGCGCGCGTCCAACGTCGGTGGAAAAGAACGCACCCGTCTAGACGACGCGCCAATCGTCGTGTCACGCTTTCGCTCATGCGAGGGCCTTGGACGCTTCTTTCCTGGGGGTTCGCGTGCGCGGCGGTGGTGGCCGCGTGCGGATCGAGCAGTCGGTCGAACGGCTTCCAGAACGGCGGCGACGACGGCGGCGCCAGCAGCAGCAGCAGCGGCGGCAGCAGTGGCGGCAGCAGCTCGGGGCTCAGCTCCGGCAGCGGCGGCGGCGACGGCGGCTTCGTGGGCGATCCGGTGACGTGCGACCAGGCGGCGCAGGCGCACTCGTACATCGGCTGCGACTACTGGCCGACGGTGACCGCGAACAACGTCTGGTCGATCTTCGACTACGCGGTGGTCGTCGCCAACGCGGGGATGAGCACCGCGAACATCACCGTCACGGGCCCGGGGAACACGAACCAGATGGCGACGGTGGCGCCCGGGGCGCTGACGACGATCTACCTGCCGTGGGTCGCGCCGCTGAAGGGGCCCGACACGGACAACTGCGGCACGGCGACGCCGCTCACGCAGAGCGTGCTCGCGCGCAGCGCGGCCTATCACCTCGTCGCCAGCGTCCCGGTCACCGTCTACCAGTTCAACGCGCTCGAGTACGCGGGTCAGGGCGGGGCGCCGGGCAAGAACTGGAGCTCGTGCCCGGGCAACACCATCTGCCCCAGCTACGGCCAGGCAGTCGGCTGCTACTCGTTCTCGAACGACGCGTCGCTGCTGCTCCCGAGCACGGCGATGACGGGCAACTACCGCGTGATGGGGCACGGCGGCTGGGGGCTCGCGAACATCGGCGCGTACGCGGTCGTCACGGCGACGCAGAACAACACGAACGTGAACTTCAAGGTGTCGAGCACCGGGCAGGTGATGGCAGGCGGCGGCATCGCCGCGACCGGCGCCGGAGGCACCCTGACGCTGACGATGAACGCCGGCGACGTCGCGGAGCTGGTCGGTGGGACCCCGGACACCTCGGACCTCAGCGGCTCGCTCGTGCAGGCGAGCGCGCCGGTGCAGGTCATCACGGGGCTGCCGTGCCTGGACGTGCCCGACATGGCGCAGGCGTGCGACCACGTCGAGGAGTCGAACTTCCCCGCCGAGACGCTCGGCAAGGACTACATCGTCGCGCAGCCCACCGGTCCGCTCGGCAACCCCGTCGGCCAGATCGTGCGCATCTACGGCAACTTCGACGGCACGCAGCTCACCTACTCGCCGTCGACGCCGGCCGGGTGCCCGACGACGATCAACGCCGGACAGGTCGTCGACTGCGGCGGCGGGCAGACCGCGGTCGCGCAGGACTTCGAGGTGAAGGGGGATCACTCCTTCGGCGTCGGCGTCTTCACGCAGGGCGCGTCCGTCGTGGACCCGAACACGCAGCCGCCCAACCAGCAGGGCGATCCCGACGAGAGCTTCGCGACGGCCGTCGAGCAGTACCGCGACAAGTACGTGTTCCTCGCGCCGACCGACTACGAGAACAACTACGTCGTCGTCATCGGCCCGCAGGGGACGGTTATCACCCTCGACGGGTCGCCGGCGAGCGGCTCGCCAACGCCGGTCGGCTCGGGCGGCTACGCCATCTGGCGCCTGAAGCTCGGTCAGGGGCAGAATGGCGCCCACGTGCTCAGCGCGTCGCAGGCGGTCGGCATCCAGGTCATGGGCTACGGCTCGTACACGAGCTACCAGTACCCGGGCGGCCTCGACCTCTCGCTCATCGCGCCGCCGCCGCCGATGTGAGACGGCGGCTCGGCTACGGCAGCTTCGCGTTGAGGAACGCCTTGAGCTTCACGAGCGTCTTCTGGTCGCGCGTGAAGCTCGGGGCCTGGTAGGCGCCCGACCACGCGCGCACCTCCTGCAGGAACTCGGTGCGCGTCGCCCCGTCGCCGACGACGTCCTCGACGGTGCGGCCGCGCGCGGCGCCCCTGCGAAGGCCGCGCACGTACGTCTCGAGCCGGGCGTAGTCGCCGCCGAGGAACTCCTGCACCGCGCGCGCGTCGTCGCTCAGGCGCTGGACGGCGCCCTGGCCGACGTCGGGGCGCGCCGCCGCCGCGTGCGCGCACGCGACGCGCAGCACGAAGCAGTCGTCGAGGTAGCCGAGGTCGTCGATGCCGTCGGGGATGAGATCGAGCGACTTGAAGATGTAGTTGAGGCCCGCGACGAGCGCGCGGGTCGCGTCGTCGTCGGCCGCGTGGGCGCCGAGCGCGTCGCCGATCGCGGCGGCGTCCTCGCCGAGGCTGCGCAGCCACTGCGGGAAGACTTCGAGGTAGCGCGGGTCGATGGCGTCGCTCATGGGGGGCTCCGAGCCAGGAACGGTACCAAGGCCGCGGCGGTGGCCTCAAGCCGTGTCGGGCGGGGCGGCGCCGATCGCGGAGAGTGCGCGCGGGGCGACGTCGAGGAGCGAGCGGGCGCCTCGCGCGAATTCGTGCGCGCCCGCGCCGAAGGCCATCAGCGGGACGGGGGCGCGCGTGTGGGAGCGCGTCGAGAGGTCCTCGAGGTTGCCGTGGTCGCTCGTGACGACGACGAGCTGCTCGCGCGGGTCGACCGCGTCGACCAGCGCTGCGAGGAACCGCTCGACGCGCGCGATCTCGTGACGCGCCCAGCCGACGTCCTGCGCGTGCCCGGCCTTGTCCGTGAGGAACGTCTCGAAGAGGGCCAGATCGAGCTCGGACGCGGCGCCGGCGAGGGTGCGGGCGGCGCCCTCGAGCGATCGCGCGGGCGCGTCGATGCCGTACGCGCGCAACACCTCGCCCGTGAAGTCGAAGGTGACCGCCCGACCGGCGCGCGCGTCGTCGATCGTGCGGAGCTCCCCCCCGCCCGCCAGCGCGGCCAGCGCGCTCGCCGAAGCGCGCACCCGTCGCGCTTTGTTGGATTGAACAGGAAGACGGGAAGGCGGGAAGGTTTGGTCGGGTGCGCTTTCCTCCCCCTCCGTTCTTCCCGCCTTCCCGCCTTCCTGTGATCTCCCCCAAAGCCTGGAAGCGTCTCGGACGAGCGCGGCGCGCTGCCCGTCGAAGGCGTTGAGGAACGCGGCGCGCTTGCCGGCCGCGCGGGCGCGGGCGAGGAAGCTCGAGCGCAGGAGCAGCTCGCCGACGGCGCGCGTCGGGTAGCCCTCGCGGTGGCCGCCGGCGACGGCGACGGCGTCCTCGCCGGTGAAGAGCGCGCCCTGACCCGTCGCGCTCTGCGGCAGGCCGGGGTGGCCGAGGGTGGCGTCGATGGCCGTGAAGGCGACGCGATCGTCGGGCGGGCCGCCGGCCAGAGGCGCGAGGAGGCGCAGCGGCGCGCCGTCGAACGGGTTGTGCGCCCCCGGCCGCCCCACGCCGACGCCGTCGATGAAGACGAGCAGCACGCGCACGCCGCCGGCCCTCACGATGCCCGCGCGAACGCCCAGCCGAGCAGAAA
>JGI20133J14441_1002456_pt1 | contig 12918 bp, 12 predicted proteins | sample RS3BMetagenome_FD_14441 | JGI IMG/M metagenome (IMG submission 14441)
GTTTGCTTCACCTCAGTGTCTCAGAGTGTTGTTGACCCAAGTTGAGAACCGCCACTGTAGAGTGTCACTGTCATGCCTGTGAGGCCTGAGCCGCCTGTGAGGCCTGAGCCGAGAATATAGAAGAAGTCGCCAGTCTGCAGGTAGGTTCCGCTATTTCCGCCAAGCACTCCGAAGTACACAGTTATGCCACCGGTGCTTCCGAGTTTAATGACAGATCCAGCAGCCACTGAAGATGAGATAGCATATGACGTACCGTTCACAACTAGTCTCAGATTGCCAATGGCTATGTTCGATGCGGAAACGCTGGTTATTGTCACTGTGAAATTATTTGCACTGTTCTGAGCCTCTGTCAAACCCGCACTGTTCGCAGCTCCTGGAGAGTGGGTGAATCCACTCACCATCACATACAGCACTGCAGCGAGTACCACAGTTATTGCAACGAGCAGAATTGTCGCAATAATCGGTGATACACCGCTATCTTTCATTCTCTTTGCCCACGTTTTCTTATTCATTCTTTTACGTCCTGCAGCCACCTGGCTGCAGGGTTAACTTTCCTGTTTCCCATTTTAAAAGGATTGAAGTAAATATCATTGCTCTAAAATTATTTCATTAATATCAATATTGAAAATTATGGCTTGGAAATGTTTAACAATAAATTACCAAAGTTGCAGATGGAGTATCATGTATGATTTATAGAAGCGTGGCACGGGTTGTTAGGCACTTACTTCATGAGTATTCTTGCACTTCTGACATGAAGTAAATATGCTAAAACGATCCACTATTGCATCAATTTCTCATGAGTTGTCGCGCCAATATAATCAAAATTGTAATTTAATTATGTTTTGCTTTCACCCTTAATTGTGTATTTCCTTGAAACGCCTTCTACATTCAATTCATGACTTTCCTGCTATCTTTTGTATAACGAGTGGAAACAACAATTAGTTGTTTTCAAATATTTAATTGAAAGGGCACAAAGTATGCTTGAAAAGAGAGACTGACATACTCTCCTCGCTAAAGCATCGGAGCTTTCTTGCTCCTATTCTAGTAAATGTTAACTAGAGATAGTTAAAACTAAAAATTGGCTGTCTCGTGAATGATATTTAGCCAAGTCTAAGGCAGAAAGCCCGAGTTGTTTAGAGATAATATGTTGTTGAGGCCACAACTCATTATACAAACCGAGCTGAAAGGATCTGAATGTGTCCTCGATCGAACTGTAAGCCCATAGAGGCCTGATTTGAAGTGAGTTTTGAGAAAATTCTGGATTCTTTTTTACAGAAAGGTGTTTAATTGAATTAAATATATGTGGTTTATCAAATTCAATAGTAACGGAAAATTGCCATATAAGGTAAAAAGTTTAAAACGCCAAAGAAATCAATAAAAAATCAATGAAAATTTCAATGACCGTTACACATTCCGAAATACGGCATATAATTTAGAGAGTCGAGTAGACGTACTTCAGGAAATGGCGAGTTATGGAATTTACAACCGATGAAATAAGTGTCATATGAAATAGCGATTCTATTGTCTATGAGAGCATACCGTCTGCAGCGGCGAATAAAAGGAAACAGCTGAAAACAAAAAACAATTTTATAATTTCATCAAAGGAAGATTGGAGACATAAAAACTATAAATGTATATTATAAAATAACCGTGGGGATTAAATGGGATTAATTGATGTTTATAAAAGATATAAAAATTCATATGAAAATTATTATTCAGTAATATTAAAAAGAGCAATGAAAAAGAAGGTAATTCCGGTCAAATTGAGGGACGGCACTGTGAGAAATTGGTTAAGCTACGTAGTTTGGTATTACAGTACATTAGACAATCCAGTCGAAGAAGGGTTACTAACAATGCTAGACAGTTATTCCAGTTCTAAACTAAGCAGATCTCCAATTGAATTTACATACAATCAAAGGATGATTAGACTTTTTCCAGATTCTTCCGGTGCGGATTTTGGCGGTTTCCTTGAAATTTTTGTAGGAAATGCCTATAAAGAATTGCTTCCCTGTGAGGGAGAGATAGTAATAGATGTTGGTGCCAATATTGGAGATTCCAGTATTTATTTTGCTTTAAACAATGCAGATAAGGTAATTGCACTAGAACCTTTCCCTGGGACTTATAACGCAGCTTTGAAGAATATAAAGGAAAATAGCCTTGGAGATAGAATCACTTTACTGAATGCCGGGTATGGAGAAGATTCCGAAGTTTTTCTCGATGGCACCGAATTACAAGACACTCTTTCTCTGTTAAAATCCTCCAGCAAAGGAATGAAGATTAATACTTATTCATTGGAGACACTACTGAGCACATATAATATTGATAATGCAATTTTAAAAATGGATTGTGAGGGCTGTGAATATCAAATATTAAACGAGAGTGTACAGACGCTAAAAAGATTTAAAAAAATCCAGATCGAATTTCATTATGGTTATAAGGCACTGGAACAAAAACTTAAAGATGCAGGTTTCCTGGTGAGAGTCTTTGGCATTCACACACCGTTTTTGAGAGTTGATCCGGAATTGAAGAAGGCAGCTTTAAAAAATAATGACTATAGCGAAGGATACATATTGGCTATCCCAAAACACGAATAATTAGTATTTTAGCGATATTTATTTGCTTAAATAAATGTGAAAAGGTTCTTTTTATTTACATTTCCAAAAAAAATTGAGATAATCCAAACAATGTGGTGGTTGTAGAAATATTGTATATGGCGACTATAAGGAGATTACTTCATTAACAAAGTTATAGAGGAAAAATTAGAATACAGAAATTCGTGACGCTACGCCTCTGGCTAACCTGACTCTCACACTGAATTTAATGCACAATCATATTCTGAATTCAGAATTGCTTTGAATTCATTGAGATGATGCCCTCATTTCTAACCCGGTCACATTTTACACTTCTGTGTATGTTCAATAGCAATATAGAAACAGGAAAAAGTTTAGAGGGTTAACCTCATACTACTCACTGGCTGTTTGCAGGTACTGTCTTGGTGACACCTACATGTTGCTTCACCTTAGGTACCACAGTGCCAAATCCTATCAGTGCAGCTATTATCATCATTGTGCCTGTCAGAAGCAGGGAGTTATGAACCCCGTAATCGGTGTAATAGATTGCAAATCCATATCCTGCAAACAGTCCAGCCACTGCCTTGGCAGTATAGACCACACCGTAGTTTGCCCCTGACTTCTGCTCACCGAAATAGTCGCCGACCATGGAAGGCCAGAGTGTAAACAGAGGGCCTGAACAGAATGCTATTATCATGATTGTTATAACAAATGCAATTGGCGATTTCATCAGGAAGAGAATCAAAAGGCCAATCCCGGATATACCGTAGAACAGCAGTATGGCTTCCCTTCTTCCAATGAAATCAGAAACCACTCCTGATACAAATCTCCCGATACCGTTGGAAATTGGGAATACGTATACTGCAATGAACCCTGCAATTGCCACCCCAGTTACTGTTGTACCTATCGAAGGTAATTTCCCAACAATGCCTAAATAGGCCCCTGCTGAGAAAAAGAATCCAATATAAATGGCCCAGAACTGCCATCTTGATACCATCTGTCTTGGGCTGTCCTGAAGGCCGCTTTTCTTTACCCTCTTTCTCACAACATCTGCTTCTGCCGCTGTCTTGCCATATGGAACGTAATCCGGCGGAGGATATCTTACCAGAAAACCGAACGGCACTATTATAAGCATCAGGAGACCAACATCGAAAAAGGCTACATGGAAATTGTAATTTTTAATTAGGTACTCCACGAGCGGCGATACCCCGAAGGAACCAGCCCCAAAGCCAAGATCAATCAATCCAACTACCAGTCCCCTCGTCTTTCCGCGGAACCACTTCAAAGCAGTTGATATTCCAACTCCGTAAACTATTCCAGGTCCAAGGCTTCCGATACCGTACATCGCGTACAGGTAGTATATTCCAGTTGATTTTGAAGTAAAGGAACTCAGGATCCAGCCGAGGCTCGTGAGAACCCCCGCAATAACCACAAAATATGGTGTCAGGTGTCTTCTCCTGTCCAGGTAACGACCTGAGAAAAACATCGTAAGTGCCTGAACTATGATATATATTGAGAAAGTGGTGGAGATTATATACCCTGTTGGACGGACGCCAAATAACTTTCCAAGCGGCGCCGTAAACAGCGACCAGGAATATTCATATGGACTCACAAAAACCATTGCAACGATCATGCTAAATACGATCAACCAGAGCGGAATTCTTGTGCCCATCCCTTTTTCCCTTTCAGTTTTCTCAGACATTTTCAACACCCTCCTTGTTGGAGTCAAAATGGCGGACCTTCGAACAAATCCCAGTTAAACGAAAATATCCGGAACCAGCCTGCGAATGCCTCAATATGTATGTGTCCGCACTCTGATAGAAAACATAACTTCTTGATAGACCATACAGAACTGTAACTTCAGTATGTCCCATTGTACCCCTTAGTTCCCATCTCAGTGTAAACCATATGAGGCATCGATGTCTTGCACTAACTCGCTTTCTGTATTTAATCCTTCGTGAAATTCGTGGTGTACCTGTTCAATGAAATAATTGTTTATTTTTGAACTATCTGGTTTAGATAATCAGATTTGCATTCCAATGAAACACAGTCAAGACAATGGTAAATTCAATTACAATAATGAAGGAATCTGCATTCAGGGAACTCCGAAAACGAAATAAATTGTTTAGGAAACCAAGTCGATAGCGCTTAAGCCAAATCCAGTGGTAATTAATGCAACTATTGTGCTGAATTTTCAAATGACCACTATAGTAATGATTTCAATCTCTATGTTCTATAATTAACAGCTTAAGCTGTCATAATGCATTCTCTAAAAAGTTACTGCAAACTTCAAGCAGAAAATTAAAGAATGCAGGGAACTGAAAGGCGATGCAAAGATAATTCTGAGAACAGTATGCTCAATCAAACCCGACAATCATCGATCTGGAGAATGAAAATAAGGAGACACATTTCATCTCATACATCAACAATGAAATGGGGGTTGTGGGATTTGAACCCACATCAGCGGGTTTCTCAGGCGGCTTCATCGCTCCAGTATATCATCATCCTTGCGTCAGTTTCAGGAACAATTCATCATCCGCCCGTCCTACCTCCTCTTTTAACTGGAGCCCGCGAGGATACCGGACTACCCCAAACCCCCTTGAGAAGTAGAGACAGCTCACTGCTGTCTCATCTTCTGCGCTCTCTTTCTCCTTCTCATCTTCTTCTTTCTCCATTTCCAGCGCATCTTGCCCCGTTTCTTCCAGACACGTGAACTTCTCTTCATGTAAACACAGCTGATTAGGATTTCATCTTGTGGAAATGCTCACTATTTATAAACTCTTGCACACTGCACTTTAAAATTCCAGTTTGCGCAGGTCTGCATCCTCAATAGATTCAGGATGTGATGCTCCAGGAGCCTCTCATCATAATTTCGTCAGTTGATTGTTTCTAACGCTCTTCGGCGCAATAAAAACTTCTTTTTGCGACTGCTGAGTTTTAGCTACGAGCACTTTAAGTGTCTTTTAAAATGAAAGATTTTCTTATTTTCTGAAGACACGATGCGATGCCTTCAGTTTTTCCTTCTGAACATCCCAGCAATATTTTTCCTCAAAGAGCCTCCTTGCCTCCTTCCCCTGTCTAACCATCTCCTCTCTGTTGTTCATGTAGAACAGCAAAGCAGACCTTATTTCATCAGGAGAATAGGGGTCAACTGTTCTACCTATGGCCACATTCCCCTCACCTTTCAAAATTCTGGCCATTGCAGGCAGATTCGATGCTATCTGCGGCAGCCCCATGGACATGTAATCCCAGAACTTCACACTTATGCCAAAAAACTTGTTCCTGTCAGTGTTCACAGGCAGTGAGAGTCCTATGTGGCACTTACCCACTTCCCTGTAGTAATCTATGTCCTGGGGAATATGCCCTGTCGCTTTAATGCTCACCTTCTCTTCAGCATTTGCAATAATCTCCCTTGCCCTTGCAATATTCTTCTCATCTCCTCCTATGAGTATCAGGTCGCAATCCAGTCCCTTCATTGCCCTTATCACATAGGGCAGCGCCTGAAGCTCAAGCATAGACCCGGCAAATGCGACGCTGAATCTGCCATGTTTCACCTGCAATGGAGGAAGTTCAGAAAGACCTCGCGTCGTGTATATCGTTGTGTAAGGAATCCCCCATTTCACGAACTTTTCTCCCCTTTCAGGATTGACTGAATATGCATGTTCCACATAACGCCTGCATGTTGTCCTTTCAATGTATGCAAAGGCAATGGACTTCAGGAAGGAGGATATGCCCCCCTGCCCCCTCACCATTGCAGGCCAGTCCTCCCTCGCAAAATAGAGCAGTGGCACACGGAGCTTTCTTGCAGCGATGGCTGAGCCCCTGAGTACTTCCAGGTCAAAGGCCATTATGAAATCAGGGCTTTCGTTGATTATGGCCGAGGCGAGCTCACTGGAGAATCTTAGGAGTGTAAGTGGTCCCTTTACCGGCACCTTAACCTGAATTCTCTTCACAGGGAGTGTTGCTTCCTTTGGCACAACACCCCTTCCCTTATCCCAGCTTATGACTGTGACGGAGTGGCCTGCTTCAAGCATCACCTGCACAGGATGTATTATGCTGGTGGCAGGCCATGGTGTGAATATGTCGTTATGGAAAGTTACACAACCCTTCATAGAAGCTTACTTCCTATCTATTTTCAACCCAGACTGTCTTTATGTTTGTGAATTCGAGCATTCCGTATCTGGAAAGCTCCCTTCCGTAACCACTCTTCTTTATGCCCCCGAAGGGCAGTCTAGGGTCTGAGGCCACAACCCTGTTAATGAAAACCATGCCTGCCTCAATCTGAGGGACAAGCGCTTCAGCTTCATCCACATCGCCCCAGATGCAAGCGCCAAGACCGAACGGTGTCTCATTTGCTATGCGGACAGCCTCTTCATTGCTTCTGACCTTCCTCAGCACAGCCACAGGACCGAATACCTCTTCAGGATAATCAGCATCTGTCTCCACAACAGTTGGAGGTATGATATTTCCCCTGCCCTCTCCCAGTGTTTCCACCCTTCCCATCGCACTGAGTTCCTTTATCTGTCTCTGCACAGTGGCTGCCTGCTCCCGGGATGACAGTGGACCCAGAAATGTTCTTTCATCCATAGGGTCCCCCGTGATGACCGATGCATATTCCTCTTTCATCACAGATGCAAATTCTTCATACACATCCGAATGAACTATGAAACGCTTGGATGCAATGCAGCTCTGGCCGTTATTCTGAAGCCTTGCAAACACAGAGGACTTTGCTGCCTTTCTGACTTCTGCGCTCTTCAGCACAATGAATGGGTCTGAGCCCCCAAGTTCCAGGACAGTCTTCTTTATATTCGATGCTGCAGCAGCTGCAATCTTTGCTCCTGCCTCACTTGAGCCAGTGAAGGAAACACCATCCACAAACCTCATGTAATCCAGCACTGCTGAGCCTGGCAAAACAAGCGTGCGAAAGACTGGAGAGGAAAATATCTCCTCTATCATCTTTGCAAATCCAGTGACAATCGAAGCGTGCTTGAGCACCACTCCGTTTCCCGCAGCCATGGCGGGCACTGCAGCTCGCATCACCTGCCACAGTGGGAAATTCCAGGGCATTATGAGCAGCACAGTGCCCAGCGGCTCAAAGCTTATGTAACTGCGTTTCCCCTCAGTCTGCACTTCCTCTCTATTGAGAAAATCATGTGATTTGGAGATAGCGTATTCCACAAGCAGCTGGCATTTCCTGACCTCAGATATGCTCTGTGCCAGGGGCTTTCCCATTTCAAGAGACATCTGTGTGGCAATCTCCCTCTCTCTTTCCCTCAGGTTTTTCAATAATATATTTTTGAGATAGTGGATTCTTTCATCGAGCGAAATGCTCCACTCTCTCTGTGATGACCTGACGCTCTTTATCTTCTCTTCCACCACCCTGGAGCTGTCTACTGGATGCGATGCGATTTTTTCCCCTGTATACGGATTCCAGGTTTCAATGTTCATTGGCTCACCTAGCAGGACATATGTGTATTCAGGAAGAGATATTTCAGCGCTGTACCGTCTTCAGTTCCCTTTCCCCTTCCCTGGTCTCCATCTCCCTCAGTGCCTTAGATGCAAGGGAAAGTATTCTGTTCCTGAATATCTCCATGGTTCGTTGTATCTCATTCAGTTCATCCCTGTCCACATCTATCCGCTTCTGCAGCCTTTCGAGCTGGTCCCTGAGCTCATTTTCAGCCCTGAGATACATGTTTCTTATCACCAGCTCTGCGCCCTCCCCCTGTTCTATGGCTGCGAACCTCTCAAATTCAATATCAACGTAGGCGCCTGCCTCTGAAAGAAGTTCTGATTTCATCTCCTCTGTTTGCCTTGCCCTTTCAGATATCATTTCCATATTTACAAGCTTGATTCGCTGTTTGAGCGAGGGATCCACAGCATATGGGGTTGAGAGGTCAACTATTATCGCATCGCCATTCAGCTCTCCTATATTTGATGCATCTAGAATGAATCTATCAGGCTTGATGGCAATGAAAATACCTCTGAAATCTGACCACTCCTTCACAGAAAAGGGTACTGTCTTAATCCCGAGAGCAGAGGCAAGGGTTTTTGCGCGAGAAATATGTCTGTTTGTAATGGAGACAGCATATCCCTCCTTTTTCAAAATGTTTGCAAGTTTGGTCCCCATGCTTCCAGCACCAACCACAAGCACTGGCCCTTCACCTTTCATCTCCCTGAACAATTCAATTGATTCTCTTGCAACACTTCTTCTCAAACGTCCAATCGATGTCTGTGCCCTTACACCCTTGCCCGCCTCTATCGCTGCCGTGAAAAGCCTGTTGAGCGTCGGACCACACAGTTTCCTCTTTCTGGACAGCAGCCACGCCTCCCTGACCTGTCCCAGGATTTCCCCCTCACCAACAACCATTGAATCAAGGCCAGAGGCTACGTAGAAGAGATGCCTTGCCACATCGAGCCCTGAAATCATCTTCACGCCCCTTGCGTTCTCCAGAACCTTTTTCCTTATGGCGTCAGCTGTTTCCTCATTGGACACGAAATATATTTCGAAGCGATTGCATGTCCAGAGCACCACTGCTTCCTCAGGCCTGAGGGCTGTAATCCAGGAATATACCTCCTCAATCTGTCCCCTCTTCACCTCGCTGAAATACAGGGGACCGAGGTCCTGAAAGGATACCCTTGCAAGCCGTAGCTTACCCAGGCTCAAATGCGCACCGGATTATGTGCACATTCCACAATACCATATAGTTTTGCATGGTCTATGAAGGCAAAATGGTGTTTCATTTCACCGTTTTAATAGTGCATTGATATGCGATGTCATAATGCGGAAATCCCTCTCAATATCCTTCATTGCATGAGCAAAGGAAATGAAAATGAGCTCGTCCTGGGAGGGGGCTATGTAAATACCTTCCCTGAGCAGCCTTTTGAACAAAGAGAAATAAGCCTGCCTGTCAGCTTTTGATGCATCACTGGCATTTCTCACCTCCTCTTCAGTCAGGAACACAGAAAGCATGCCTGTCTCGTATCTCACTGTGAAACCTGTGGTCGCAAGTATGGATGCTGCCTTATCCGTCATATCCTTCAATCTATCGTAATTGATTCTTTTCAGCAGTTTCATCGTCTGCAGTGCGGCTGCTACAGCCACAGGATGGGCGGAATAGGTGCCAGCCTGAGGCAAATCCCCCTCGGGTCTAATCTTCATCATCAATTCTCTGCGCCCCCCGAATGCAGCCAGAGGCATGCCGCCACCTATTATCTTGCCCATTGTCACCAGGTCTGCTTCCACGCCTTTGGACTCAGTATAAAGTCCAAAGTGTGTTCTGAAGCCTGTTATCACCTCATCTGCTATGAATACAGTATCGGTGGATGACGTTATATCACGAACCTGCTCCAGATAACCATCAACTGGTTGAATCAAACCGCAATTGCCCATGACAGGCTCCACTATAAATGCAGCATATTCCCTGGATGCGAGCGCAGCTTTCAGTGCAACCACATCATTGAATTCTATCTGTCTCACAGCATCTGATTCAAGAGCTAAAGGGTGTGTGCCATGATACCCACCATTCACTATCAAGATTTTCTTCCTTCCTGTTACATGCATTGCAAGGCGCAGTGCATGCATGGTTGCCTCAGAACCACTGTTCACGAAGCGGAGCATCTCCACAGCCTCGCACGCTTCTGTGATTATATCCCCCAGCTCGACCTCCTCTTCAGTTGGTGCCCCGAACAGCATCCCTCTTTCTGCAGCCTTAGCAATTGAACGCACCACCTCTCTCCTTGAATGGCCCAGGATCAGAGGGCCGTATCCAAGCACATAATCTGTGTAGCTGTTGCCTTCAACATCCCTTATCCTTGCACCCTTCCCAAGGGATATGTACCTGGGATATGGGGGATAGCATCTGACAGGGCTGTTGACACCGCCAGGAAAGAGATTTCGGGCTCTATTGAAAATGCTTCTGCTTTGTACCACAGTTTGAAAGTCGGTTGCATGCTATTAGCATTTCCGATTCCTTCAATTGCATTGATTAATGTGCACATCGCACCAACAAGGAACGCCAGTGGTCTGGAAAGGTTTTGAAACCAATTGAATAGAGTGCTTAAATTTCTGATGAAAAGTACTGCAATACAGCACTCACATGAGGACAGCACCTTAAAAGCCACTGCCCCCATCAATGTGTGCTTGCTTTGTGGTTAATACATGTGAAGCACTGCACTGACATACTCTCCTCGCTAAAGCATCGGAGCTTTCTTGCTCCTATTCTGGTAATTCGGCAAGAGTATGGTTGAAAAATCAGAACCATATCTTCTTCAGCCTTGAGATGCCGTCAAGCCACTCATCTCTGAACTTTTCAAAATCACCGAGTGCCTCCCTTCCCTTCTGTGTTATTTTGAAAGGCCTTCTCCNNTTCTGACCTTGCGCATCAGTTTCAATTTCCTCTATGTACCCTTTGCTTTCAAGCCAGGAAAGTGCCGGATATACTGCGGCGGGAGCCGGTCGCCACATTCCATTAGTTCTTTCGTAAATCTGTTCCATAATTTCGAAGCCATGCATAGGCCTCTGTAACAGGAGGCGCAGTATAAGGGGTTTGAGAAGACCTTGAGGTATCAGATTGACCCTGAAAGGTCCACAGTTGCAGCAGCCTTTGTTCATCATCTCAATCTTTTTCTTTTAACGTGCTGATCTTCTTTTCCAGTTCCTTTATCTCATCTTCAAGTTCACTTTTGTATTCTTCGAGTTGCTCAGCGATATCCTCTGTTGCGAAACGAGGGTTCATTCCATGTCCGTGACAGCAGCAACAACATCCATTCATTTCCATATGTCCGTGCATCTATATCACCTTAGATATTAGACCTTATATCATATCTGATATATCAAACTATCTAGCAGCAGTTAACTTTCATCCGTAAGGCGCCGATGCACATTAGGCCACTGAAAAGGCAATATTATTCGGTGTTCATGCACATCGTCATTAAAGATTTTGTATCTGCACCTGGTTCTCTGAGGCATAATGGATAGTGAGAAGTCACATTCCGATAGAGCGCACAGGTCGCATGGGACACATTTCACAGGCCATGCAGCTGATTTCCTGCTGTCACCTGAGAGGAGGCAATGGCAGGACCCGGTTAAGATCGTTGAGGCAGCGGGCATAATGCCCGGGTGGAAGGTACTTGACGTTGGTTCAGGACCATGTTACTTTGACTTTCAGATTGCCTGGAAGGTGGGCGACTCAGGGGCTGTCTATGCAATGGATGCAAGCCAGGAATTATTGTCAAGGTGCATGGAAATGCTGAAAACTAAAGGTGCTGCGAACCTTCACCCCATTCTCAGCGATGCAGAGATGGACTGGCCAATTAGACCACACTCTGTTAACGCAGTATTTATGGCAAATGTACTGCACGACTTTTCATCACCCAGTCACGTCATATCTCAGGCTGAGCGTGTGCTCAGCAGGGATGGTCTGCTCATAAATATAGACTGGAAGAAGGAGGAAACCGGGTTCGGGCCGCCTGTTATGATAAGATTTTCTCCTGAACAGGTAATAAATCTTGTAGAGCAGAGCTCTTTCCGTCTCGAAAGGCGTTTTGATGCTGGGCCATTTCATTACGGTTTTGTTTTTGCCAGGAAATAATGCACGATGTTGATATAAACTGAAAAAAGCTCTGTCGTTTCTTCATTCATTTCACTATATCTTCATAAGAAGTGCATGCGTGATTACAATGATGAAGAACAAAGTCTCATGTATTGGGACGCAATTAACCGTCTTACAGAGATGTGACTCTTATGTCATCGGGGGTAGATGCCGGTGGACAGAAAGGTGCCAGGGGTAGCAGGAAAGGTATTGTCATTGCAGTTATTGTGGTGATTGTAATACTCATCATAGCTGGAGTTTCATACATCTTATTGACAAAGAAAACCTCCACACAGCCTGAAATAAAGATAGGGACGCTCTAATAAAGAATATTAAAAAGTGTCGCAGGAAAAGTGTTGACTGTCGTTACTCCTTTGCAATAAAGTAAATTCTTTTTTTTACCTCTTTCGGTTAACTAGGTGTGAGTGAGTAAAAGAACAGGAATTTGTTGAGCATATTTTCAATTCTGGACACATATACCTCGAAAAGGGACTTCAAAAAATAGGCAGCAACTATCTCTCGTATCATCGAAATCCTTTGGGAAAGGGGTAACCGAATTCGCTTCACTAATTCGAGGAGAATGCTCTCTAAAATGAAAATGTTTTCATTTGATGACCACTATTCAGGGTCAGGCATGAATGATTTCCATAATTTTTATGATAGCCTGGGATTCCCTGAAATACAGTCAGAGTTAAACGAAAAAAGAATAGAAATAAAAAATAAGGGTTTATTAGGAAAGGTCATTGAGCATCTACGCA
>JGI20133J14441_1002463_pt1 | contig 12873 bp, 15 predicted proteins | sample RS3BMetagenome_FD_14441 | JGI IMG/M metagenome (IMG submission 14441)
GAATATCCGAACAAAATTCATCCTGTTGTTTGGATAGGAAAAGTAATAGACTTCTTTGATAAAAAAAGGAAAAGGAGATCTAAATATATTGAATTTTTTGAAGGTGTTTTACTCTTCATTTTTTTATCTATAATATTTCTAGTTCCCATGATTATAATATTAAAAATAATAAGGAATGAGGTGATTATTTATATTTTATTTCAAGCCTTTTTCTTGAAGGCATCATTTTCAATAGGTTCACTGGTGAGACATGTGAAAAATTGTGAAAAAGAGGATATTAATGAATTAAGAATAAATGTCTCCAAGATTGTAAGCAGGGAGGTAAAAAATTTAGATAAAAGTCATCTATATTCTGCAGCTATTGAAAGCGGTGCTGAAAACATAGTGGATTCAATAGTTTCACCATTATTCTACTTTCTAATTTTTGGTGTACCGGGTGCGTTTTTCTTCAGAATTGTAAATACGCTGGATGCAATGATAGGCTATAGGAATGAAAGATATGAATACTTTGGAAAGTTTTCCGCAAGGATGGACGATATATTGAATTTCATCCCTGCAAGATTAACTGGTCTAATTTTATCGATCTTCTCACCAAGAAGGGTATTTAAAAATTTGAAAAAATATGCAAAATTAAAAATTAATGGAATGTATACAATAGCATCAATTTCTGCAATATTGGATGTTACATTGGAAAAAATAGGTTACTACAGAATAGAAGGGGGAAGAGATTGTACTTTAAAGGATGTATCTAAAACAATTAAATATATATTATATACAAGCGTTATTTGGCTTGTAATTGTAACGGTGGTGATGGTGGAATATGGTTTACCATGGTGGAGCTAGGGAGAATGAAATAGGTTTAATAGATTTCTCATATTCTGTAAATCCCTACAGACCTCCATTTCTAAAAAGACTTTTGAATTCAGATTTAACTGTTTATCCATACTGTGAATCACTTGAGGAAAAGTTAAAAGAAAGATATAAGATAGATGAGGAGGTGGTAATAGGTGCAGGTATTACTGAACTTCTTTATATGGTTTCATATGCTTTAAAGAAAAAAAGGGCGATGTTTATGTTACATACATATGGTGAATATGAGAGAATGGCTGATCTATTTGGAATGAAAAAAAATTTCATAAAGGATATAGATCCCGATTTAACAAGCTTTAAAATAGAGAATGGTATTGTATTTTTTGCAAATCCCAATAACCCTACTGGGAAATATTATAGGAATATTGAGGAACTTTTTCAGATTGCTGAGAGAAATAATTCAATTGTAGTTTTGGACGAGGCATTTATCGACTTTTCTAAATGGAAAACAACCTATTACCCAGACAATGCAATTGTTCTTAGAAGTTTTACTAAATCCTTTGGATTACCAGGGATAAGGGCAGGTTATGCTTTTGGAGATAAAAAAATAATAAAAAGAATGAGGGATTTTAGGATGCCTTGGTCCTTAGGTGTGCTTGGGTGTAAATTCATTGATTTCGCTATTAAAAATGATTATTTCTTAAAAATTTCAATAGAAAAAATTTGGAAAGAAAGAGAAAGAATTGAAAAATTGACCGGTTTAAAAACACATGCTAACTTTTTCCTTGCAGATGCTGGATTTCCTGGACTTAGGGAGATTCTAAAAAAGAAAGGAATTCTGGTTAGAGATTGTTCATCCTTTAAATTACCAAATGCAATACGTTTTTCAATTAAAAAAAGGTATGAGAATGATTTATTGTTAGAGGAATTAAAAAATTTTGATTTGAAGATTTTAGAGGGTTTAAACTATGAAATATAGACCTATATTTATAATGGGTACATCTTCGGGTGCAGGTAAAACCACTATTGTTACTGCCCTTTGTAGAATTCTAACCAGAAGGGGTTTGAATGTTTCGCCATTCAAGGCTCAAAATATGTCATTAAATGCAGGCGTTGGGATAGGAGGGGAAATGGCATATGCTCAGGTTTTACAGGCCAAAGCCTGTGGAAAGGTTCCAGATGTTAGGATGAACCCTGTTTTATTGAAGCCGGAAAAGAACAGAACTCAGGTAATAGTCAATGGAAAATACTATGGTACCTTTGATGCGAAGAATTATATGAACTCAGACAAGGATATTTTATTCAAAATAATTTTAAATGATTTTGAGTATTTAAGCAAAAAAAGTGACCTTATCATAATTGAGGGGGCAGGATCTCCAGCTGAAATAAACATTAAAAATGATATTGCAAATGTAAGACTTGCAAGAGAGATTAGCTCAAAAAATATACTTGTTTCTGATATAGATAGGGGAGGGGCATTTGCAAGCATTGTTGGTACTGCAGAACTTATAGACAAAAATTTCTTTTCAGGATATATATTCAATAAATTCAGGGGGGATATTGAACTTTTAAATGATGGATTAAAATTTTTAAAGGAAAAATACAATTTAAAACATTACGGCACAGTACCATATTATGAAAACTGTTTACCCCAAGAGGACTCGCTATGGTCCTGGAATGGGAAGGGTGGTAAAATTAAAATTTCAATAATAAAATTGCCTCACATTGCAAATTCAACAGATTTCCAAATATTTTTCAAAATAAGGGAGGTTGGTGTCAATTTTGCATCTTATCCGGAGGAATTGGATGGTGCTGATGTAATAATAATCCCTGGAAGTAAATTAACAGTTTATGATCTTATATATCTTAAAAGAGAGGGTTTTGAAGAAAAAATAAAGGAATTGTATAAAGATGGTACAAAGATTGTTGGAATATGTGGGGGATACCAAATGCTTGGAAAATATATAATTGACTATTATGAAACAAAAAGGGGGAGGATAGAGGGACTAGGGATCTTAGATTCAAAAACAATTTTTGACAAACGAAAGATTGTTTCTTTGCTAAAAGGTAAAATTTTGCATCAAGAATTTTATGGTCAAGGGATCTCTGGTTATGAGATACATCTTGGCAGAACCATTTCCAAAAAACCCTTCGCCTTAATATATAATGAGAATGGAAGGGATGTGGAGAGGTTTGATGGGAGCTATGAAAAGAATGCATTTGGAACATACTTCCATGATCTTTTTTATAATACTAATTTCCTAACAAAATTCCTAAACTCTATAGCAAAAGAAAAGGGTATAGATAAAATCAATTTTTATTACAGCCTTGAAAATGAAATTAATAAGCTGGCAGATTTCTTTGAAAGGTATTTAGATATTGATTCCATTTTAAATGATTAATTATTTATTCCATTGTTTTATGGCCATATTCATTAATTTCAAAATTCTTTTAGAAAGCTCCCTTCCATTTAAAGTGGCAAAACCACAAAACTGTTTTTCCTTTTTTTCATTGAATGAAATCATAAATGAATCTGAGGGAGTCCCAACACCGTTTCCAGTTTCCATTAATGAATATACCTTTGTAGATATTGCAACATTCAATAAATCCATTGCACAGGCAAAATTTACATTATCCTTTAAAAGTATAACTATGTTTATTGTCATTGACTTTTTACAACTTCTAGCCGGTATACAAATATGTCCTAATCCTAAAGTTATTAAGACAAAAAATTTTTTATCATCTATATAAAATAAATTATCTTTCAAGTTCACTGCAGTCAAAAATCCTACAAAATTTTTTAAATTATTAGATTTTTCAAAGTTACTTGCTATAACGTATGGATTTTTATTAAAATTTTTGCTCACTCTCAATATAAAAAAACCATTTCTTCTTCCATAGCCACCCCTATAGAATGATGATGATATTGTGATAAAACTTTTATCAAAGGAGCCCACTATAAAATCCTCATTTTTTTCCAATAAGACTCCCATAGATCTCCTCTACCTTTTTTACAATCAAATCAGCACCTATTCCTTTACTTTCGGAAATAAATACAGATCCACCAGCACCAACTCCCTCCTTAACTACGCCCCTTTCATAATCCCTGAGCCCCTGATATTTAGATCTTGAAAAATTGAGGTTTGCTGCATAAAAGTTAATACCTATTTCTTTCGCAGTTTTTTCAAAGGTGGCAGTTTTATCATTCAATACATATTTTGTTGTAAGTATTTTTTCAGGTTTAACCCCAGTTTCTTTGAGAAGTGCTGCAACCGCAAGCATCTGTGTACCGCCAGCCAGATAAATTTTACCTTTATATCCATGTGAAAAACCCATAATGAATGCCATCATTGGATCACCAAATTCTTTTAGAGCTTCATACCAGTCATAAGGTATATTTTTTCCAACTCTTTCTAGGGCCTTTCTCACTATCTCTTTTTTTAACTTAAGTGGATTTTCCTTTGATGCTGATGATACATTTGAATCATATCCAAGGGAGGTTAAAACTGCCTGTGCTGTGGTTGTACCTCCTGGAACGCTCTCTCCAATAAAAACCTCACCAATCAAATTTGATAATTCCTGACCAAAAATTTCTGATGCTTCAAGTACTTTTTCTAGTGCTGGGAGTGCTGTTTTTTCAGCAATGTTGTTACCTGGTGTCTCAGTAATGTTTACAAATGGGATTTTCGGTGCTAATAAAGTACCAGATCTTACTACAATCAATGGAAAATTTGATAAAATTTTTGATGCCTTAGTGATTACTCCAGGTGTAGGATGTCCTTCAGGCGTTACAGGGATTGCATCAATGGATAAAGGACGAGAATAAAATAAAAACTCTGCGTCTGCAACTGGAGTATATTTAATTAATTCTGGATTTTCACCTGCCACAGTAATTCCAGGTATCGACGATACAAAGGTATTTGATATTACAAGTATGAACATAATTAAAGCAAATTTGAAATAGATAAACTGTATTTTAATTTTTTGATGAATACAAGACCAATGCTCTCATTGATTTCATTCTTTACGAAAATTCCAGCACAAGGCTCACTTGAAAAGGCATCAAGAGAAACATTCCTTTTGCCATTAATTGCTCTTATAATATCAGTACCTGCTGGGTCAATATTCTATATTTTTATTTTTTTACCCTCACTAATAAGGGCCCTATTTGGAATAATAACCATATATGTAATAAATGGACTTATACATATTGATGGTCTAGCGGATTTTTCCGATGGCCTAATGACAAAGGGATCAACCGAGAAAAAAATAAAAGCAATGAAGGATGTTAACACAGGAATAGCAGGAACATTTTCTGTAGTCATAATACTATTAATTGAAATATTTTCACTTTACTCCCTTCGAACTTCTCTTTTCAATATATTTGGGTTTTTCATAATTTCAGAATTATCTGCAAAATTTTCTATAATGGGTGGTTTAATGAATTCACCTAAGGGTGAAGGTCTTGGATCCCTTTTCCAAAGGAATTTTAAATGGTGGTTTATTCCTCTAGGAATTATTTTGACCTTACCTTTAATTTTTGCATTTCAATTTTACTATTTTATTTCTTTCCTTGGTTTTCCTGTTTCTATATTAATTTCATATATATCTAAAAAGAATTTTGGTATGGTAAATGGAGATTGTATAGGCGCTATGAATGAGATTGCAAGATCAATTACAATGGTGGTGTTATGCTTGGTATTGTAATGGCAGGTGGAAAAAGCACAAGGATGGGAACTGAAAAACAGATGATTATGTTTAAGGGAAAAAGGTTGTTAGACATAGCCTGTGATGCAGTCAAAGGAGCAGGTTTAATTTGTCTAGTAGCAATTTCAAAAAATGCACCATTAACAATGAAGTATGCTTTGTCAAAATTTAACTGTATAATCACTCCAGGAATAGATTATTCCTATGATATATCATACATATTAAATATTCTTGATTCTCCAATACTAACAGTTCCATCCGATCTTCCATTCCTAGAGAAGAATCACATAATAAAAATGTTAAAAAATTTTACTGGAAAAAGTATGGCCGGTGTGGTCCTCAATGAAAATAATATAGTTTATACAGGGATAAATATAGTTTCAAACACAATTTTTGATATACTCTATTTTTTCGATGACCTAAAAATCTCTGTAAATCTAAATAGTAATAAGGATCTAATTAAATTAAAAAATTTCATTTAAGAACTTTTTTTGTCTTTATATACCAGAGGTAAAGGTCAAGTCTTGCAAGATCTAGTCCCGCTTTTTCCGCAATACCATACAAAATCTTTTCAAGTTCAGTATAATTTTTTTCTGTTACTTTTTTTTCATTTGTAAGACCATTTTCTTTCATTAAATTAAAAATATGTTTATCTATTATAGCATAATCCTTGTAACCAACATTTCTAAGAAAATGTGATGCCTCCTTATATCCAATTCCAACTATGTTTTTTACTAAAAATTCCCTCCTTTCCTCTTTTTCCAAGCTTAAAATTATTTTTTTTATGTTTCTTGAATAATTTCTATTTTTTACAATGTATGCAGCCCTGGTCTTGTAAAATCTATATCCAGATTCCTTAAGACGGCGTGATAAACTTTCTTCATCTAAATTTGCAAACTCTTCCGCACTAATTGAATTTTGAACTTTTATTCCCATCTCTGCTGATGTATTGGCTGTGAGTATACAAAAGCACAGCTCATGATACCAGGTAAGATCATCCTTCTCCTTCATAGATTCAAATTCCTTTATTCTTTTTTCTACCATTACTCCAATCTCTTTTTTCAATTCCTCGATTATGTTTAATAAATGCATTGTACGTGCAAATGTAACTTACCAAAAAAATTTTTGGATAAAATGGGAGTAAAGTTCAAATATGATGTTTTAATCAACCAATCCCGTATAAACCTGGAGGTGAAAATAACATGGAGGTTGTTGAAGATGGCCGTTGGGATTCATATAATCGCGGACTTTTACGGCGTCGATAAGGATAAGATAACATATGTAGAGCAGATTAAACCTATTTTTGAAGAAACCGTTAGGTATGCCGGTTTGACAAAAATTTCTTCAGACTATTATCAATTTAAACCAAAGGGATGTAGCGGTATTGTTTTGATAGCCGAATCACATCTTTCATTTCATACCTGGCCTGAACACGAGCTTATTACACTTGACATATATACCTGTGGGGATCCAAAGCAGGCATACCTTGCACTTGAATTCCTTGAAAGATCACTGAGTCCAAAAAAGACTTCACANATGGTTATTGAAAGAGGAACTGAGGTTCAGGAAGAGAATGAAAAAAGCGATCCATTGAAGGTAGTGAATTATTGAAATGTTCACAATTATTCCAAGTAAGGTTTTTTTTACAAAGGGGGTAGGAAGACACAAGAGTAGGCTAGGATCCTTCGAGCAGGCATTGAGGGATGCAGGGATAGCACAGTTTAATCTTGTAGAGGTAAGTTCAATATTTCCACCAAATGCAGAAATAGTTACAAAGGAGGAGGGACTGAAATATCTGAAACCTGGTCAGATTCTATTTGTTGTTCTAGCAAAGAATTCAAGTGATGAATATAACAGGCTAATCTCTGCGGCGGTGGGTCTAGCCATCCCCAAGGACAGGAACCTATATGGTTATCTAAGTGAACATCATTCATTTGGAGAAACAGATAAGGTGGCTGGGGAATTTGCAGAGGATCTTGCCGCTGAAATGCTTGCCTCTACAATGGGAATTGATCACCACCTTATTTGGGATGAAAATTCTCAAAACTGGAAACTTGATGATAGAATTCTTCTTACACAGAATATAGCCTCTAGCGCAACAGTTGAAAGATCAGGGGAATGGACCACCGTTATTGCTGCTGCTGTACTGATTCCTTGATCTTGTAGCCAGGTTATGTGCCATATTTAGTATACCAGATTTTATAATATCTTTACCCAATTCCATGGATTTTTCCAAGGAAATTAGGTTCCCTGGGGAAATATGGTATTTCCCAATTTTCCATCCTACCTGTAAACCATTAAGGTATATCCTCCCTTCAATTATTTCGCCTACCAGCCTTGACTTAGCAATACCCAACGATGGTACATTTTTCAATATTCCCACATAGGTGGCAAGACCGATACCTCTGGGATGAAGTATTCCCTGGCCATCAAGGACATAAAGTGCTTCTTCATCTATTGTTCTTATTATTGCCCTACCTTCCCTGTAGGAAAGATATGTGGGTATATATGGAAAATCAACATTTGTAATCTTCACATATTTTTTAAGAAGTGAAAAATTTCTATCAACCACAATTGAGGATATGAAGGCATTCCTACCTTCGTAGGATACATCAATAGCAACAATTTTATCAAAATCTCTATCGTTCAAAAAAATTTTCTTTTTAATATTTTCTTCCTCTTCCCGAAGTTTCTTTAGTGGATAGTTTGATTTGAAATCGTTGAACCTTATTTTTGCAAAATCTTTTATTTTTCCATTTATTATTTCTACCCCTTCATTCCTTAAAATCTCAATTTTTTTAATTATACCCTCAGGATGGGTAAAACCGCCTAAACTCCCATCTGACATTACTACCCTATGGCAAGGTATTTCCATGGGTTTGGGATTTTCTGAAAGCATCTTTCCTACGGCCCTGCTTGCCACTATATCACCTAGCGCCAAGGCAAGATCACCATAGGTTGTTACCCTGCCTTTAGGTATCTGCTTCACGAGTGAATAGAATTCATTGTAGAGATTTATTTCCACACCTCTTAAGATATAAAATGGTTTAAATAACTTTATCCTATTTTCCAAATGTATGATAAAATTAAAGATTACCATAGGGTACAAGGAAGGTGTAGAGGATCCTGAAGGACTTGCCGTGAAGAATAGTCTTAAACTATTGAATTTTGGTAATGTAAATTCTGTAAAGGTGCTAAAAGTATATGAGATTTTGATAGAGGATACAGAAGATGCAAAGAAAGAAGCTGAGGAAATGTGTGATAGATTGCTTGTGAACCCTGTTATACACGACTACAGAATAGAGATGGAGAGAGTATGATTGAAAGAATGGATGAAAGGTATCCTGTTTACAGGATAAGAGTAAGGGATATGGATGAATCGCAGCTTATGGAAATTAGCAAATCCATGGGCCTTGCACTTAATAGGGAGGAAATGCTAAGGATAAGGTCCTATTTTAGAGATCTTGGAAGAGATCCTACGGATGTTGAACTACAGGCAATTGGCCAGGCTTGGAGCGAACATTGCTGTTATAAAAGCTCTAAATATGTTCTAAAGAAATACATAGTAGGCATAGATGCACCTCAGGTATATCTTGTAGGCGAGGATGCTGGTGTTGTGGAATTTGATGATGATCATGTTTATGTCTTTAAGATGGAAAGTCATAATCATCCGAGTTTTGTTGAGCCCTATGGTGGTGCAGCTACTGGAGTTGGGGGTATAATAAGAGATGTTCTTTGTATGGGGGCAAAACCAATTGCACTTGTAGATTCTATATTTTTTGGAAGACTTGATTATCCCTATGAAAATCTACAAAAGGGTACAAAACATCCAAAATTTTTGTTCAATGGTGTTGTTGCTGGAATAAGGGATTATGGAAACAGGGTTGGTATACCTATCATATCCGGAATTACATACTTCAATAATTTCTTTCTTAACAATATTCTTGTTAATGTTGGTTGTATTGGAATATGCAAAAAGGATGATGTTATACATAGTAGGGTAAATAAAGTGAATGAGAACCTTGTACTTGTAGGTGGAAAAACAGGTAGGGATGGTATACACGGCGTAACTTTTGCAAGTAAGGTTTTTGATAGGGAGGAAAATGTAGAAAGAACTGCTGTACAGCTTGGAAATCCCATAATAAAAGAACCATTGATACATGCTGTTCTTGAGGCCGTGGATGAAAAAATAGTAGATGGTATGAAAGATCTTGGAGGTGGTGGACTATCAAGTGTAGTTGGGGAAATGTGTTTAGCAGGAGGTGTGGGAGCTGAGGTATTTCTTGAAAAGGTACCACTAAAGGAAAGTAATATGGCACCATGGGAAATATGGATAAGCGAATCACAGGAAAGGATGATGATAGCTGTTTCTGATGAAAATCTACAAAAACTCATGGATATATTTAATCACTGGGGTCTGGAGGCATCTGTAATTGGAAGAACCATAAAAGAAAAGGTGCTAAAACTATATTACAATGGCATTAAAGTAATGGATCTAGATCTTAGTTTTATCACATCAGGTCCTGTGTATTGTAGACCTTACAGGATAAAATACCCATCCCAGGTGATCTTAGACACCATACCCCCTGAGCCATCCTATAATGAGATTTTTGACAAGATAATTTCTCATTTAAATGTAAAATCAAAGTACAGTGTATTTAGTCAGTATGACCATGAGGTGAAGGGCAACACCATAATTAAACCACTTAATGGGAAAATTGGCATGGGAACACATAGTGATGCAAGTGTTATAAAACCCCTAGAAAATAAATATAGGGGTCTGGCAATAACATCCACATCAAATCCAATGCTAACATCCCTTGATCCATATTGGGGTGCAATGTCAATATTTGATGAGGCTGTAAGAAACCTCGTTTCTTCAAATGCAATACCCCATTCAATGGCTGATAATCTTAACATGGGAAATCCAGAAAATCCTGAGGTAATGGGCCAGCTCTATGAGGTGGCAAGGGGTCTTGGTGAGGCTGCCAGGGCGCTGGGTATTCCCTATATTTCAGGTAATGTAAGCCTTTACAATGAAAATAATGGGGTTTCCATACCACCTACACCCACGCTAATGGCTGTGGGTATTGTTAAGGACATTAGAAGGGTGGTAACTACGTCATTTAAGGGATTTGGAAACCCAGTTTATTTGATTAATGAGACTAGGAGGGAGATGGGTGGATCCATTTATTATGATATCCTTGGAATAGAGAGTCACATTGTACCAAAGGTAAACCTTGTGGAACTCAGGGAAATTTCATCAATGATCTTGAAGGCTATGGGAAAAAGGTACATAAAATCCTGCCACGATATATCTGAGGGGGGATTGGCTGTGACCCTTGCAGAGATGTCTATGGGTACAGGTATTGGAATAGATGCGGATATTTCTTCAATTGAATTTATGAGGTCTGATTTTAAATTATTCTCTGAATCAAACACTAGATGGGTAGTGGAGATAGATAGGGATTATGAAAATGAATTTTTGAATTTAATGAATGGCATAAAGATACATAAAATTGGATATCTAAATGATAATGGAATTTTAAGAATAAGGGATGGAAGGAGAAATATTATAAAGAAAGATGTTGAATACATAAGAGATTTATGGGGTGGTAGTATTGAATAACGGCGGTATAAGGGTAGCTGTTTTGAGGATGGAGGGTACAAACTGTGAAGAGGAATCATTAAATTCAATGAAAAACGTGGGTGCAAATTCTGAATACGTACATATAAGGGATTTGATAAATGGTAAAAAGAATATACATGATTATCACATGCTTTTTTTCCCTGGAGGCTTTTCCGGCGGAGACTATGTAAGGGCTGGTGCAATATTTGCCTCAATGATTAAAGGTCCTTTGCTGAGGGAGATTGTAAAATTTATTGAGGATGAAAAGGTGGTTTTGGGGGTTTGCAATGGATTTCAGGTTCTAGTTGAACTCGGTCTTTTGCCAGGAATAGGTGGTGTAATGAGTGAAAAACCCCAGGCTGTTCTTGCACCCAACATATCCAACAGGTTTGAATGTAGATGGGTATATGTCAAAATTGAGGAAAACAACTGTAAATTTATAAAATATAAAAAAGGGGATTTAATTTCTTTGCCCATTGCACATGCTGAAGGAAGATTTATGCTTCCCCTAGACAGGGAGGAGGAATATCTTCAAGATATGATCCATAAAAAACAGATTGTTATGAGGTATGCTGACAGCAGTGGTAATTACTCGGGTTATCCATGGAACCCAAATGGATCTATTTACAACATAGCCGGCATTTGTAATGAAATTGGAAATGTTTTTGGGCTGATGCCCCATCCAGAAAGGGCCTTTTTCAGATATCAGCACCCAGAATTTACAATAAATGGTGGAAAAAACTATGGAAAAAATGTGTTTGAGGGAATAATGGAATATTTGAATAAAAAATTTTAAAAGAAAATATAAGATGTGCATTAACATATCAATAGGTTTAAATATCCAAATATATTTAAAATTAGAGTTTTGCGTTAATTTTATCTGATGAATTAGATGTAAATAAACCTAAACTTTTCAATATTTTCACCATTGATTTATATGGATTTTCAATTGCTTTTATCATTGCATCGATTGCATCTCTACCATATTTTATTATTCCATTAAATGCACTTTTAATAAATTCGATGTCTATCCATCTTTTTTGTAGTTCTATTGTATTTTCTAATTCTTTATAACTTGCCTTAGAGATGATTGTGGAAATTTCGAAAAGCGTTTTTACTATGGCATATAGGCAAAAATCCATCTCCACCTTCTTGCCATTCCTCAGGAATATGCGCTTTAACCCGTTTCCCTTCATCTACTTGTGCATTACTTTTATGCTCCACCTGTTCAAAAATGTTCCTATGATCTTCTTTGAATTCCACTTCTCCTCGTTCGTTATAAAATATTTCTTTCCATTCGTCCCTTCTGTCACTACAAGCTTCAATTTACCTGTTCTTTTTATATAAACCTCCTTTTCCAATACTGAATATACCTGTCCATCTATGGTAAAGAGCTGTAATTCTCTATATGGCAAAAAGAGATCATCAAGGGAGGGCCATCTTCCTAGATATTTTAATCTCCTATTCCCTTTCCTTGTAAATACCCAGCTCTTTCCTTTATCGTTCAAAGATTCTACAATTTAATGAAATGTTAAGAAGATAAAATCCTTAAAACATTTCATCAAACCACTATAAATTACTTTTTACAGGCAAATCTAAAAAATTAGAAAATAGCCTAGTAGAAATCCTCTTTAAAAAATAATTTATTATATTTTTATTCTCTTTAATTATCCTATGAATATTGTATACCAAAAATTTCATTATTACTTCCTTTCTTGAATTAATCT
>JGI20133J14441_1002481_pt1 | contig 12812 bp, 10 predicted proteins | sample RS3BMetagenome_FD_14441 | JGI IMG/M metagenome (IMG submission 14441)
AGTGAGACACGTCTATACGTGTTGGAGAACCTTGGCAGCACATATATCGGGTTCATCTTCCCAGGAGAGTGGGCGTATGAGTGGGTTGAGGCCTGGCAGCCAAGAACAGTGTGGAATCCTAGTGGATCAGGCGCGGAGCTCACGGGCGACATGGAGGATTGGCGTGGGAGAACAACCTACGCGGAGCCTGGAGGATGCTACTACGCAGCGAGACTCGCCGCGGCTGAGGGACTGCTCAGGCTTGAGAGAAAGGGTAGAGTGGTCCTGCTTCGCGAAATACACTCTGGGTACATGATGCCTCTGGGCGTCTGGAGTGTTAGGGAGGCTGTGAGAAGCCTATTCAGACAGACGCCCGAGAAGTTCGGCAGCGCCATGGAAGCCGTTACTCAGGGGTTGTCAAGAAGTAGTGTCCCCCTTAGGACGTGGCTCACGAAGGCACGACTACTCGACGAGGTTATACATCAACGCACCATAAACGACTTCCTAGGTGAATCACGCTGAGAACCGAGATCATACTCGCAGCCCTACTAGTCGGCTCAGCCCTATCGCTACTCGCAGGAGGCCTACTACTCTATGTGTACAGCCTCGCACCGCTCATAACAGTCACGGGAGGCTGGGTCATAGCCGCACTACTCATAGCCTTAAGCGTGTATGTACGCAGAGCGAATAGGGTAGCAGTCAACATCTCAACACTACTAGGCATCCTCTCAATCATCACCTCACCCCTAATACCAGCACACACAGGGGCACTCCTAGACTTCGGGTCCACACCCAAAATAACACTGCTGGACGCACTTCAAATATTAGGCTTCTATGTTTTCCCAACGGTATTCATAGTGCTACGCTTTACAAAACTCAAAACTCCAAACCCACCCAACACGAAAAAATAGTGACCGAAAAATCAAAAGTAATTTCGATTAACATTATGAATTCAGGAATAACGGCTCACTTTGGAAAACATCATGATTGAGAATGTGGACTACCCCGCCCTCACGGGCGGAGGGGGCTTCCCGAATCAACGCCCCACCACGCCTCCCCTTCTTTAGCCCCAAGGAGGGTTGGTGGGGGGGTATTGGGCGAAGCTCCGCAGGCAGGCGCACCAGGGAGAGGGGTGGCACCCACCCTGACCTCTTCAGGAGAACCAGGGAGGCGTTCAGATCCCTATCCAGAGTGAAGCCGCAGTGTGGGCAGCGGTACACGCGGTCTCTCAGCGTTAAATCATGGTTGACTCCACCGCACCGGAAGCATTCACGCGCGGGAGGTGCTGTAGGCTCGTACAGCTAAAACCGTTTTACCCCGCTCCTGGAACACCCACTCCAGGCACACTCTGAGCTCTGAGAGCGCGGAGCCGTGGAGCCTACGCCTCCTCACCCCAGACTGCTCCCCCACTTGGATCAAGTGCTATGTGTCCAGGTCCTCAAGAACCAGGAGGTCGTACTCCCCCGCGAGTGGGGCGCCGAGTTTGGAGAATAGGTCACGCCTAAAAACCTTCCAGTGCTCGCACTCCTCGGCGAGCCGCCTCTTGGTCTCCAACCATTCCCGAAAGGAGCTTCCTTTTGGAAAGCTTCTTCTGTATTATTCTAATTTTCCCTAGGGAGCGCTCAAGCGGCCTCGGATTCTCTAAGTAGCGACCGTCGGAGAGTGCGGCAAGCCTTGCGGGTCCCTCATCTAGGCCCACAGCCCTCTCAGCCTCCTATGATGGCTCCTGTTGTATCTCCGCTTCTTCAACCACGAATAACGTAGACTCGACCAGAGGGGTACATTTTAACACACACTTGGGATACCCGCTCCAATGGAAAATCCCTGTGTACCACTAGTGTGAAAAAGCCTATTTTACTCAGGCGAAGCCGAGCCTTTTTCTTCTTGTTTTTACCCCGCCCCACCTGTCTCATATTGGAAAGCCTCCAGCCAGATTGAGGGTAAACCAGTGAGAGGTACTTGTGCGGCTTCTTTTTCCTCGGTTTGTTCGCAAGCCCATCGAGAAAGCGCTCCCGAGCCCGGTAGAACCTCCCCGCAACCTGCTACGCAACCTGGAAATACAACACTTGGAACTCTGGGTTCCGCCTTCTCAGGTCTAAGGCGAGCCGCCAAAGCTCGGTTTCACTCATACCGTGTTTGTTCTCCNCATACTCTCCTTGTTCAGCGTGTAGGAGCGTGTTGTAGAGCTTACACGCAGCCTCTAGCTGGGTTTTTAACACCCTCGTCGTTGTCTTTGAAGCATACGCCCTGTATCGGTAGGCTCTCACACGCACTTCTGGCTAATCCTTCCTCTACCACACTATTTATACCTTTATTCCCACAGGGAATTCATCCCCTTCCACCCCTGCGGATGGGGTCTTCCCCTAAAGATAAAGAGGCCGTCAAACCTCGCCCCTTCTCGGTGGATCCAAAATCCGTGTGGGGGTTCCAATCAGCGCTATGTGCTAATTTGGGTCCACCGTTCAGGGTGGGGAGGATGCCAGAATTGGCTAAGCTTATATTTACTTATCTAGAGGTCTAGCCCATGTCAACTCAGAGTATTCCAAGGAGGTTGGCTGCAGAGCTTGTTGGAACATTTATATTTGTGTTTGTTGGCGCCGGCGGCGTTATAACCTCAACCCACTTCGCCCCCAACATGGGGCTACTCATAGCCGCCCTAGCGAACGGTTTGGGGCTCGCAATAGCCGTCTCCCTCACGATGGGGGTTTCGGGCGGCCACCTTAACCCTGCAGTCACACTGGGCATGCTTGTCACAAGCAGGATTAGGGCTGCTGAAGCCGTAGGGTATATTGTCGCCCAAGTGGTGGGTGCGACACTCGCCGCGTACACACTCGTCCTGCTTGTACCCCAGTCGATAGGCTCCGCGGCGAACTACGGCGCACCCTCTCTAGGCTCAGGTGTAGGTGTGGGTGTTGGTATAGCGTTTGAGGCCGTGATGACCTTCGTGCTACTCAGCGCTGTTTTCGGCACCGCGGTTGACCCTAGGGCTCCAAAGATAGGCGGGTTCGGTATAGGGCTGGCGGTGTTCCTCGACGTCCTGACGGGTGGACCCTTCACGGGTGCAATGATGAACCCCGCGAGGGCGATAGGCCCAGAGATCGCTGCACACTACTTCTCGGCGTGGTACGTGTACTGGATAGGCCCAATAATTGGGGGAATAGTTGGCGCCCTAGTTTACCAATATGTAATAATGGGCCATCAGAGCAGCGGCGCTACTAGTTAGTTCTCTTTGTTTGCGACTATGTTTCGGAGAGTTTAATCCCCGCCGGTCAAATATCATAGTAGGAGGTTTAGCTGGTTGCCCAGGGTGGTTTTCCTAGGGACGGGTGCGGGTGGTTTCAGGGGTTCTGGAAGGTTTAAATCGTCTGTCTACCTAGATGGTATGCTGTTTGACTGTGGGGCGGGGGTGACTGGGAGACTTGAAGATTTGGGCTTATTAGATAAAATCGAGGCAGTTTTCATAACCCACTTGCACAGCGACCATCTGAGTGGATTGTATGACACTCTTGTCTCCATGGTTGTTGAGAGAAGGAGTAGGCCTCTTAGCATCTACGCGCCACCCGGGCTGAGCGGCCTGCTCAGCGCGTATTCGTCGCTTGGTAACAAGCTTAGCTCACCTGAGACGGGTTTCAGTGTTAACCTCTTCGTGAGTCTTAGCACTGTGGCTAGGGTGGGTGAGTACACTGTGGAGGGCGTGGTTCTGGATCATGTTGTCACCAACGTTGGATACCTTGTGAGGTGGGCTGATAGGACGCTCGTTTACACCGGTGATACGCGTGAGCCTTCGAATCTGCTTAATCACAAGGTGGACTACCTGATACATGAGGCGACGTTCACTGAGAGATTCAGGGATGTGGCTAAAAAGTACGGTCACACGACGGCGCTCGAAGCCGCGAAGACCGCTGAGGCGGTGGGCGCTAAGAAGCTGTTTATAACACATATAGAGAACAGGGGTGACCCGGATGAAGCCAAGCTCAGGGAAGCTCAGAGTGTCTACCCTGAAACCCTTATGCCACGCGACCTAGAAGAATTCACACTCTGAGCGACCCAGACTCCCCCCGAGCTGATAGCCACAAACTGGTTTAGGGGGCTTTGAACCCTCGGATACTAACTTAAAATGGGGATAGCGCAGGCTTTACCCATTAGATATGGGGTATCTTGTTGGGTATTGCTTTGTCATTTTTTCAGAGGGAAGACATGGATCCGTGTTTCTTCATATGGTGTGTGTATTAGGTTTGGGTTGGATTGTCTTTAAGCTTAAATGGAGTGGTGTGTTTTATTTTTCGACCTCTCGTGAGCTTATCTGAGAAGGAGTTTTACTATTCTAAGCTGGGTAAGGACTTTGTGTTTCCGGGCTACAAGGAGAAGTATCCGCGTAGTAAGGGTTACCTTCTCAAGCATGTAAAGTTCGAGGGTGAGCTCGATTACTCTACGAAGAGTTTGAAGGGGCGCGCTATCCTTAGTCTGGTTGTTTTGGATGGTGGTGAGGGTCTGGTTGAGCTTGACGCGGTCGACTTTAGGCTTGAGCGTGTGAGTTTGAATGGTGGACCCGCGGAGTATACTTATGATGGTAGGAAGCTTGCGGTCCGCTCAGGTGTGGTGAGCGGCTCGGATGTGGAGCTTGCTGTAGATTATGTTGTGCGTGAGCCAAAGAAGGGTTTGTTCTTTGTTGTACCCGATGCCGACCACCCTGAGAGGCAGTATCAGGCATGGACTCAGGGTGAGAGTGAAGATAACAGGTATTGGCTCCCCGTGTATGATTACCCGAATATGAAGTGCACTTCGGAGGTCATTCTGAGTGTGCCATCTAACCAGTTTGTTGTGTCAAACGGCGTGTTGCTTGAGGTTAAGAGTGAGGGTGATAGAAAGAGATATCACTGGTATATGAAGCACCCGCACACTACGTACCTGATATCATTTGTTGCTGGGGAGTTCGACTCGAAGGAGGAGAGAGGGTGGGGGGCGTGGTGCTCCAGTACTTTGTACCCAAGGGTAGGGGTGGCGATATTGAGAGGAGTTTCTCTAAGACACCAGATATGCTCAGCTTCTTCGGGGAGTTCACGGGTGTGGCCTATCCCTACGAGAAGTACAGTCAGGCGTGCGTGTTCGGATTCACGTATGGGGGGATGGAGAACATCACCGCCACCACTCTCACCGAGAGGACGCTCCACGATGAGGTTGCGCACATGGATTTCTCGAGCGACGGCCTAGTGGCCCATGAACTGGCGCACCAGTGGTTCGGCGACCTCGTTACATGCAAGGACTGGTCGCACATATGGCTCAACGAGAGCTTCGCAACATTCTTCCAAGCACTCTACTTCAGACGTGACCGTGGAGTGGATGAATACTATTACGACTTGGTGGGTAAGCTCGACACCTACCTTGAAGAGTCGGCTAAAAGGTACATTAGACCGATATCAACCAAGTTTTACTCGATGCCCGAGGAGGTGTTCGACAGGCACGCCTACGAGAAGGGCTCACTAGTGCTCAACGCCCTCTTCAACCTAGTGGGTGAGGAGTCGTTTAGGAAGGCGATAAAACTCTACTTGGAGAGGCACAAGTTCGCGAACGCTGAGACCGACGATCTACGTAAAGCCTTCGAGGATGTCACCGCTAAAGACTTGGAGTGGTTCTTCGAACAGTGGGTCTACTCCTCAGGTCACCCTCAACTCAAGGTTAGCTATACCTACGATGCTCAGGAGAAACTATTGAAGCTAGTATTTAGGCAGACCCAGCAGGACCTGGGCGCATTCAGGCTCCCACTACACCTCGTGGTTAACCTCGAGGGTTCACGTAGGCAAATCAGGGTTGAGCTCGATGGGAGAGAACACACATTCGTATATCCATGCGAGACTAAACCAAAGTATGTGTGTGTTGACCCCAATCTGAGCGTGGTGGGTGTACTAGAGGTCGAGGAAGATGAGTTTTCATGCATAGCTAAAGCCAAAGAGGACGAGCACCTCTACTGTAGAGTCATAGCCATAAGAGGGCTGTCCAAGAAGTCCTCAGCCTCCGTGGTTGAGGCACTCGAGGAACTGCTCCTATCCAATGGTTTCTGGGGTATAAGCGCAGAGGCGGCATACTCACTGGGCTCTATAGGCACCAAACGGGCCTTGGAGGCACTACTGAAAGGTGTTCGCCACAATCACCCTAAGGTGCGCAGAGCTGTGGCCAAGGCGCTGGGCAGCTTTAAGGAGAGGGAGGCATACCAAGCCCTCGTGGACATCTTAAGGGATGAGCCAAGCTACTATGTTAGAGGCGAAGCAGCTCTTTCACTTGGTAAGACGCGTTTCAAAGAAGCGTACGACCAGCTGCTCCAAGCGGTCAACCTACCCTCCCATGCAGACGTTATAGCCTCAAACGCCGTGCAGGGCCTAGCTGAGCTCAGGGATGAGAGGTGTATAGACCTACTCATAGAGAAGACCTCGACGAAGTACGGTGAAATGCTCAGACGTGCCGCCGCTCAGTCCCTGTACTCGTATATCTCAAACGATAAGGTTCGCAAGGCTCATGGAACTCTTAAAGGACTCTGACTACGGTGTTAGGATAAGTGCTCTGCAGGCCATTGAGAAGAGTGGTGACACCCGCTTCCTAGACGCAGTTTCAGGGGTGGTTGAATCCGACTATGATAACAGGGTTGTTCGCACCGCCATGGAGGTGAGGCGTAGGCTCACCCAGGTTCAGCAGAACCAGTTCGGTGAGTTGCGCGCAAAGTACGAGCAGCTATCCGAGGAGAACAGGCGTCTTAGAAGCGAGGTTGAGGAGCTCAAGGCGAGGTTGAAGTAGGTTGCCCTCTGAATACAGTGTGGGTGAAAGGCTTAGGGCTGAGTTAAGCGCCTCTGGACTTGATGGTTTCATCCACTTCCAGACTGGGAGGGCGCATGAGAACGTCACGCTGCGCTATCTGAGTGGTGTGGGGGGTCTGGAGGACTCGGGGCTCGTGTTCCCAGTGGATTCAGAGCCCGTACTCATCGTCAAGGACTTCGAGGAGGTGAGGGCTAAGAGGCAGTCATGGGTCAGGGATGTTAGGGGGGTCACCACAATACCCCTCAGCTTAGCAACGCAGAGGATAAGTGAGGTTGTTCGGGAAAAGAGGCTTACTGGTAAGAGGCTTGGGGTGGATGAATCTGAGCTCACACTCGAAGTATACTTGGAGCTATCCAAGCTTGGTGTCGAGCTCGTGCCCTTCGGCTCTAGGATTATGCGTATGAGGATGCGGAAGACTAGGGAGGAGGTGGAAAAGGTTAGGAGGGCTGTGATCATCGCGGAATCCGCCATAAAGAGAATAGGAAGCCTTCTCAGTGATGGGCTCACGGAGGCAGAGCTGGCGGCTGAGGCAACACTCGCAATGGAGAAGGCTGGCGGCTCCAAGGCCTTCGTTCTCGTCCAATTCGCTGAGGACGCGGCTATGGCTCACGTCCAACCCAGTGGTAAGCGTGTCAAGGGTGACGGTCTCCTCGTGGTGGACCTTGGGGCAAACTATGATGGCTATAACTCGGATATTACGCGCACATTCGTGGTGGGTAGACCGCCAACTGCGCAGCTTGAGTATGTGAAAACTGTCTGGAAGTCTATGGATGAGGCGGTTGCCGCAGCTGCGCCAGGTGTGGGTGTGGCTGAAGTGGCGGGGAGGGCGCGTAGGGTTATACGTGAAAAAGGGTTACCGCAACCCCGGCACAGAATAGGCCACGGCCTCGGCCTGAGCGTCCACGAGAAACCCATCGTTGAGGAGGGCTTCGAGGATGTACTCGAGGAGGGCAACATAGTGACAGTCGAACCCGGAGTCTACTTTGAAGGCTTGTGCGGTGTAAGGTTCGAGGTGGACTTGCACATAACTGGGGGAGGCTGCGAGGTGCTCGATTCAGCAACACTCGTAGAGCCCTAAACGCTCACATTTGCGCCTATGAGCCCCAGCACAACCTGTGTGTCTGATACGATGTTGGGGATTTTGGCGTATTCGTCTGGCTGATGCGCGGTTTCATCACACGTCATCCAGACAACCGTGGGTATCCCGTTAGCCCTGAAGTACTTGGCAACGGTGCCGCCCCCTATACCCTTCGGCTTCACAGATGTACCCCGAACCCTCTTCAGAGTCTCAGTGAATCTCTTCGCGAACTCTGAGTTGGGGTCGGTTGATGGCGATGGGTCCTCCCTGCTCACCACTTCAACACAGGCAGCGCACACCGTTTCGCCCGCAGAAATCCTCCACTAAGCGCTCAACGTCGCCCAGAACTTGGCTCGTGGTATAGTTTGGGAGAATCCTGCAGTCAAAGTAGAACGTGTCCGAGCCTGGTACAGTGTTCACGTTGGGCACATTCGACTCACGCTTGGTGGGTTCAAACGTGGAGGTGGGCGGCTCGAAGAGCTCGTCCCTCGCATCATACTTCCCATGAAGATAGTCGTCGATGAGAAGCATGAGCTTCGAGCCCAGTCTATGGGCGTTAACCCCCTTCTCAGGCGTGCTCCCATGGGTTTGGACACCCAAAACCTGCACCCGGAACCATAGCACACCCTTCTCAGCCACCTCTAGAAGTGAGCCATCACTGTTACCCGCGTCGGGTACTAGCACCCAGTCGTCATCACCTATTACCCCCCTCCCAACTGAAAGTAGGTGGCGCACACCGTAGACGCTGCCCGTCTCCTCATCTGACACCAACATAACCCCTAAGTCCACTTCTGAGTCGAGTTCACGCTCAGCGAGGCTCTTGGCCGCGCACAGTCCGAGGAGGATTCCCTGCCCGTCATCCTCGGAGCCCCTACCGTACACCCTCTCATCGATGAAGCTCGCCTTGAACGGCTCATGATGCCATAGGGAGAAGTCACCTGGAGGCACCACATCCAAGTGACCCACAACCCAAAGCGTCTTCGGCTTATCACCGTAAAAACGGGCTACAAGATTGGGTCTCAAACCACCCCCAGCCCTAGGATCCCTCGCATCATACCTCTCACACCTTTTGAAGCCGAGCGAGCGAACAACACCCTCCAAATACTCACACTTCTCAAGCTCCCCCTCTCCCCCATTATCGGGACCAACGGCTTGAATGGGGAGCATCTCCCTGTAAACCGAACGAACAAATTCCTCCAGCCCACCCCTACTCAAGCTACTCACCATGAAAGCGTACATCAATTATCAGGATTAAAGCCTTTCTTCTAACAGATCGAGGAGGTCAGGTCTAAGCAAAATTCTAGGAAACAAACATGAAACGCGATAATCAGGAAACCACTATTATTAGCCTTATTGGGTAAGAATATCTGAGGTTCTTTTGGCGCCTTTGTTGATCAAGTCTTGATCATCGCTTATTAGTGTGAGATTATATTTTCTGCTTAAAAAGAGGTAGGCGGCATCATAATATGTTATTCTCTCTTCCATAGCAAAAGTTAGTACCTCATCACTTAATCCTATACTTTCTATTTTTAGGAATTTTAGGATATTAATAAAATCTTCCAGCAAATGCGTTTTTCCTACTTTCCACAGGAAGTTCCCTATCTCATAATACGCTAAGTCTACCGTCATGCTTTCTTTGAAAACGTCTATAACCTCATCACTAAGTTTCTCGGTTAGGTTAATAATTGCAGAGGTGTCTACTACGTATCTCATCTTTTTCTATCTTCTTTTATTAGCCTCACCACTTCATCTTCACTTAGATTTAGCTCAGCAGAGATTTTCTTCGCGGATTTCCTGGCTGCATCTTCTTCTCTTTCATTAATTTCTTTTTCCAGGGCATTTCTTAGGATTTCTGAGACGTTAACCTTATACTTTTTAGCCTTTTCCAGAGTTTCCCTCCTAACCTTAGTTGACACAGTAACCCAATCCATATCCCATTACTATATTATTATGTAGTAAAAAAACTTTACTACACACCAGTAGTAATATTAAGAAAAGAACCTGACAAAGGGGGTTTGTGAGCTATCCCACCACGAATCGTAGTTACAAATCCGCACTTGACGTTGATTGTGTCTCGAACACGAATTTTGGGTCTATGGTGAATGTTGATGTTTTGGAAACTTTATAAAAAAGACATATGTGTAGTTCAAGACTTTGGTGTAAATGTGAGCTGGCACCTAAAGCTGCTAGGCACACTAACCGCTTTCTCAGGTTACTTGCGTAACCATGTGTACATTTTTTTTAAGTACGCGGGGATGACTGGCGCTCCTTAATGGTTTTGCTTAGGCTGATACCGAATCTTCCCCCTTCATTCCCGCTTAATACATATGTAGTAACCAGGTAATGTAATATGTAAGCACGATGACTGTATGGCTGTTTGGTGACGTAAGGTAAGTTTAGAGGTAACAGTGGTTTCCCTAGTTGTCAGACTTTCCTTATGGCTATGCGGATTATCAGCGACTCAGTTTTGCTCCCATTTTGGTCGTAGTTAGAATGAAAAACTTTTATGGGTGCGCGTGTAAGCCATCACTATGCGTGACACGGACTACGATGTTATCGTTGCGGGAGGAGGTATGGCTGGGCTCATCACCGCTGCGAGTATAGCTGAATTCTCAAAGCAGAATGCGAGGGTGCTGGTGGTGGATAGGAATAGTGAGGATGAGCCTGGGAAGAAGACCTCCGCTGGTTGGATTTGTGGTGACGCTGTGAGTAAGAATAGTCTTGACTTCCTTGCTAAGTCCACTGGTATTGTTTACGGTAGACCCGAAATCGAACATGAAGTCGAGGGTGTGATGGTTTACTCACCCGACCACTCGACCAAGGTACTCTTCGAGGGTGCGGGCTATATATTAAACAGGAAGCTTCTCCCACGCCGCCAGGTTGAGGATGCTAAGAAGCGTGGCGTGGAGTTCCAGTTCGGTGTGAGCCTCGAATCACTTATAGCGGAGGATGGCTACGTGAAGGGTGTGGTTGGGCGAACTAGAAACAACGAGGTATTTAAGAAGACCGCTCGCGTGGTGGTTGACGCAACAGGTTCAGCCTCCCTGCTCAGGGTGAGGCTGCCAATAAAGGCGAAGATACAGAGGGAGATCGATAGGGATGACATGGTGGCCACAGGTCGCTACATATACGAATTCGATGTAGCCGAGGAGGACCCATCCTACTTCGACCCCAAGTACGCCCTAATACACCTAGACCAATACTTGGCGCCGGGGGGCTACGCTTGGACATTTCCCAAGGGGCAGAACAAGGTGAATATTGGGTTGGGCTACCAGAAAAGGGCTCTCGATGCCAGAAACAGGAGATTCGGGAAGTCCGACGGCCTCCAAGACCTCATAGATGAGTATGTTGCCAAAAACAGGGTTATCAGGAACCCGAGGCTCTCATCCTCACCTGACGATAAGGGTAACGAGAAGGGTCACTGGCAGGTGCCGGTGAGGAGACCCAACGACTGCATGGTTGCTAACGGGTACGCCGTCGTGGGGGACGCGGCCTGGATGCCTAGACCCATCGACGCGGGGGGGATAGGTCCAGCCATACATGGCTCCGTGATACTTGGAAGAACGGTGGCCGAAGCCCTAGAAGCTGGTGATGTGAGTGAAGCGGGTCTCTGGAAGTATAACGTGGAGTTCATGCGCACCTACGGCTACCAGATGGCTAGCTTCGAAGTGCTGAGAAGATACCTGCAGACCCTGCCAAACGAGGACATCGACTTCGGGATGAGGTATTTCCTTTCACAGGAGGACATAGGCCTAATAACACACAGAAGACACCCCAAATTTTCAAATCTACTCAACCCAGCCCTTATGGTGCGCGTCATGGAGAAACCGGGCCTTGCGCGAGGCCTCAAATATACGGTAGACAAAAGCGAGAAGCTCATAGCCCACAACCAGAACTATCCCGAAACCCCACAAAAATTTGACGAGTGGCAGAAAGCACTACTCAAAGAGCTGCAGGAAACATACATAAAGTTTGGATTAGCATAGCACTAACTACCGATCTTATCTTATAAATAGTTTGGCCTCCGAGTTTTCGTGATAGATAACTGATACAGAGAACCCTTTTTATCTTAACGAGGGTTAGGGAGCGGAAGACCCCATCCGCTAGGAAATGGATAGCCCCCCACAGATTTAAACATTATTTTGCGAAACGCTATATTAATGATAGTCACTGACTGGGTAAGCGTCACCGGGACGCCTCAGTTAAAGCAAGGGTCGACGAAGTACACATCTACTTTACCCAACACTCCTTCGAGAGACAACATATCCATATCTCCGGAGTCGGAACCACCCTCAGTGCCTGTGGAGCTTCGTTTTCTATCCCTTATGGGGCATGGTGGGGCTGTGATTCAGGAAGCTCCGTCTGCCGGTCGGAGCGAGGTGGTTCACCGTTAGCATACCAAGGAGCCAGTGTCCATCTTCTTGCTCGATTTTTCATATAAGTTGTGAGTCGACTTGAACATTCTGTCGCACTCTTGCTTAGGAAAGCAAAAATGTTTATTCAGGCTCGTATAGTAGTGTAGCATATACTTATCTAGTAGGTGAGTAGGGGGTAAGCACCGCGTTAACAGTCAATCAAAGGTCTATGCTTACTGTGTGGATTAAGCCGAGTGTTTACTTATCTACTGTGTGAATGGTAGGATAGCTTTTTTGATTAACTATGTGATTAGCCAAAATGGTCTCACATTCTATCTATATTATTAGCCTCGTTCTCTCACCGGGAATAAATTGAAAAGCCTGAGTGTTTCATTCGGGGACGCCTGTATAAGCCAACAAATTTAAATAGTTCTACTATGTATCACTTCATTCAATATGGGCGAAAAGAATACGCCTTATATTTACATAGCTGTGTTCGCGGTGGCTTTTCTAGTAGCTCTGGCTGCCTATAGCCCTACCGTTAGGTCGCAGACATCTTCAAGCACTTTTATAATAGGCTATGGTGGGACGCC
>JGI20133J14441_1002482_pt1 | contig 12811 bp, 10 predicted proteins | sample RS3BMetagenome_FD_14441 | JGI IMG/M metagenome (IMG submission 14441)
CAGCGCGGAAGCGCCCGATATTCCGCCGACGAGCGCCCCGAGGAGGAACCATCTGGCGAAGTGCGAGCGCCACCAGCTGGATCTCGACAAACCCATCGGATGCCCCCCTATGCGAACTGCTCCGTCCGCGCGGACGGGGTTTCCCGGTTCATGGGCACGCTTAACTTCACGTGTGGAACGAAGTATTCCCGGCATGTCAGCGGAGACGCGGCCATCCCCGAGCGCCTCCTCCGCTTTCCATGGGGAAGCCCCTTCATCTTCATCGCCGTTTAAAACAGTTTCATCACATATAGGTTTTAACAGGTGTTTGTAGTAGAGTAGGGATGAGAAGCCATAGGTATAAGGAGGTTGTGGATCGCGCTGAAGAGCTGTTCGCCCAAACATGGGTGGGGAGAGGAGCTCTGCCACTCCTCGAAGCGTACAGGGGCACCGTGGGGAGCGCCACGCCTGCCGCGATCGCTAAGTGCCAGTTGCCCCTAAATACTGGCTCAATGGATCTACAATTCTGATGCCCGCGGACGCGCGCTCCAGATGCGGGTGGGAGAACAAAGACCTGAGGGGGAGCGCGGTCTTCAGGTGCGGGAGCTGCGGCCTCACGATGGACAGGCAGCCGAACGCGGCCATCAACCTCCACCTGAGGATGGAGGAGGTTCCCCGGCAGCGCGAGTGGTGGGACGGAAACGTCCTGCCGACGCTGGTGGGCGGGTACCTCCTGACGGGGGCGGAGCGGAGGGGACCCGATGAACTCGCGAGGGGCCTGTATGATGCCGTGAAGCCCCAGCTCTACGCGTACGACAGGTACGCTGATGCGTACCTATGTGTACCTACGTAGAGTGAAACCCTATCCGCCTGAGCAGTGCATCCCCGGCGTCGCTGAGCTCATAGTACCGATGATGGACGCGGGTCTCGGCCTTCGGCTTCGCCCTCCGCTCATGGCGCTTTATTATTCTCGATCTCGGGACATCCATGAGGCCCATGCCGACGAGGCGCTCGAGTTCGGGCTCCACCTCCTCGAGCGGCCTCCCGACGAGCTTCGCGTAAGTCAGCGCGTTGTCCACCCCGATCCTGCGGGCTGCGTCGAGGATCTTCATGGCCAGATAGTCGTCCCGCAGCGCGAGCCTGCAGCCCTCGATGAATGAATCCCAGTCGAGCGACCTCAGGAGCAGATCCCCGGCATCGCTGAGCTCATAGTACATGTGATGTCTGTGGACCTCGTCGCTGAGCTTCAGCTTGGCCTCAGACCTCTTCACGGATGACCCGGGGACCCTCCTTATGAGTTCCATGGATTCGAGCTTGTCCAGCACCCCCAGCACATCCTCGAGCGGGATCCCGGTGGAGATCGCGATCGACCTTCCGTAGTCCACGCGCGCCCTCCTCAGATGGGCGAGCACGCGCAGCGCGCCCGGAATCGCCAGCACGCTCGCCAGCGGGGGAAGCCGACCGTCCGGCATTCACCGACCACCGCGCCAGAACAAGCCGCCCAGTCGCCTCCGGATCCCCGGGTGGGGGGCGTGGACGAGCGTCATCTCCACCTCAGCTAGGAATCTCGCTGCGAACTCCTGGAAGTTCGCATAGTACGCCCTGAAGGAGCACGTCATGGTGCCGGATGCCGCGGACGGCGGTATGCAGAGCGGCCTCTCGCATCCTAGGGAGTCGCTCGCCGCCGCGAGCGCCGACGCGAGCGCCGACGCGCGATCCATATCACCCCTCAGCCCCCTGGCCTCCACTATGATCCTCCTGTACATGCCGTCTATGGCGGACGAAAGCGCCGCGCTGAATTCCTGGGGCATCTGCGGGGGCGGCTCGCGCGATCCCTCGTGGAGCCTGATCACCACGGGCCTTCCGCGGACGTCGAGGATCGCCTCGGGATCGGGGTCCATGATATCATCCCATGTGCATGGATCGCGTATAAAAATCTAGGGCGAAACCCGCGTCGACGTCAGGCCGATGCCTTGGCCCTCACGGGCCCGCGGAGGAGCTTCCTGAGGACCATCTGCAGTATTCCGCCGTTCTCGTAGTACTCGACCTCGACCTCCGTGTCCAGCCTGGCCAGCGCGTTGAACACGACTTCGGTCCCATCGTCCCTCCTGGCCCTGATCCTCAGGATCTTCTTCGGCTTCAGCCCCTCCCCTATTCCCTCTATGGTGTATGTCTCCCTCCCCGTGAGCCCGAGGCTCCTCCAGCTCTGTCCGTCCACGAACTGGAGCGGCAGTATCCCCATGCCGACCAGGTTGCTCCGGTGTATCCTCTCGAAGCTCTCCGCTATCACGGCCCTGACGCCCAGGAGATATGGCCCCTTCGCGGCCCAGTCGCGCGAGCTCCCGGCGCCGTACTGCTTCCCGCCCAGGACTATGACCGGCGTGCCCTCCTGTCTGTACTTCATCGCGGCGTCGTAGATGCTCATGACCTGGCCGTCCGGCATGTGGACCGTCCACCAGCCCTCCCTATCGGGGGTGAGGAAGTTCTTGAGCCTCACGTTGGCGAACGTCCCGCGCATCATGATCTCATGGTTGCCCCTCCTCGACCCATAGGTGTTGAAGTCCTCCGGCTTCACTCCNTGCTCTATCAGATAGCGGCCGGCCGGGCTGTCCACCGGTATGGAGCCCGCCGGNGATATGTGATCCGTGGTTATCCTGTCGCCGAGCAGCACGAGGACCCTCGCGTTCACTATGTCCCTGGCCTTCCCGGGCTCGGGAGGCATATTCTCGAAGAACGGCGGACGCCTCAGGTACGTGGAACTGGGGTCCCACTGGAATATCGTGGACTCGGGCGATGGAAGGCCCCTCCAGTCCTCCTCGCCCTCGAATATACCCGAGTAGACTTCCCTGAACTCCTTGGGGTCCAGATAGCGTCCGACGATCTCCCTGACCTCGGACGGCGACGGCCATATATCCTTCAGATAAACTGGCCTCCCGTTCGGGTCGTATCCCAGGGGTTCCGCGTTGAAATCTATGTCGAGCCTCCCGGCCAGCGCATAGGCGACCACGAGCGGCGGCGACGCCAGGAAGCTGCCCCTCGTGAGCGGATTGATCCTCCCCTCGAAGTTCCTGTTTCCGCTGAGGACGCTGACCGCGTAAAGGCCGTTCGTCTTTATAGCGTCCTCGACCTCCCTGATCAGGGGTCCGCTGTTCCCTATGCACACGGTGCAGCCGAACCCGGTCACATGGAACCTCAGCGCCTGAAGATACGGCATCAGGCCGGACCTTGTCAGGTACTCCACCACCACCCTGCTCCCGGGGGCGAAGCTGGTCTTCACCCAGGGCTTCACGTCGAGGCCCCTCTCAACGGCCCTCTTCGCCAGAAGGGCCGCGCCGACCATGAGATATGGGTTCGACGTGTTGGTGCAGCTGGTTATCGCCGCGAGCGCGACGAACCCGTGGCCGACCTCCCCCTTCACGCCGCCGATCGTTATGGGCACGCGTAGATCGGGGCTCGGAGAGGGCTTCGCGGACTCGATGCTATCCACGTTATAGCCGTTATCGCGCCCGCCCATATGGCTCGGAGAGGGCTTCGCGGACTCGATGTACTTCCTGAGTATATCGGGGAACCTCTGCTTGACGGATCCGAGCGGTATCCTGTCCTCGGGGTTCGCGGGGCCGGCTATCGACGGCTCCACCCTCGATATATCTATCTCGATGACCCTGGAGTACTCCGGGTCCGGGGACCCGGGCTCGCGGAGGAGCCCGACGCGCCTCGTGTACTCCTCGACGAATTTTACGTGTTTATCGCTCTTCCCGGTGAGCCTGAGATACTCGAGGGTGGCGCGGTCGACCGGAAAGAAGCCCGTCGTCGCGCCGTACTCCGGCGCCATGTTGGCGACGGTCGCCCTGTCGGGGACCGATAGCTTCTCGACGCCCGGGCCGAAGAACTCGACGATCTTCCCAACCACGTCGCTCCTCCTGAGAATCTCGGTCACGGTGAGCACGAGATCCGTGGCGGTCGCGCCCGCGGGCAGCTCCCCGACGAGCCTGACCCCGACCACCTCGGGTATCGGTATATAGTAGGGCTGGCCAAGCATCGCGGCCTCCGCCTCTATTCCGCCGACGCCCCACGCGAGGACGCCGACGCCCGCGGCCATCGTCGTGTGGGAATCCGTCCCTATCACGGTGTCCGGGAAGGCGGCGGGGCCCTTTCCCTGTCTCCTCAGGTGGACCACCTGCGCCAGGTATTCGATGTTCACCTGATGTATTATGCCCCGCCCGGGCGGGACCACGCGGAAGTTGCGGAACGCGTCCTGAGCCCAGCGAAGGAATGTGTACCTCTCCCGATTCCTCTCCATCTCGAGCCTCACGTTCTGCGCAAGCGCGTCGGCGGATCCGAAGTAATCCACCTGGACCGAGTGATCTATTACCAGGTCGGCCGGTATCGTCGGGTTCGCGACGGCCGGGTTTCCCTTCATGTCGCGCAGGGCCTCCCTCATCGCCGCGAGGTCGGCCACCGCGGGGACGCCTGTGAAATCCTGGAGCACGACCCTGGAGGGCATGTACGGTATCTCCCTCCCGACGTTCTCCGTCCACTTCGCCACTGCCTCAGCATCCTCGGCCCTCACCACATACCCGTCGTAGTTCCTGAGCATGTTCTCGAGGAGCATCCTCATCGCGTAGGGGAGTTTCGAGACGTCGTATCCCTGTCCGGAAAGCCTCATCGGGTTCCAGATGTTCGCCTTACCCCTATAGGTATCGATCTGCTCCATGGTCTGAGTGGGATCCAAGGGCATCGCGCTCTGGGTCACATGTGAGGGTTAAAAGGCATTTGCGCGAGGTTTTTATCGCGGGAGGGATCGAGGCGTTCCACGCGCTGTAAAGCCCGAATGAGATGGGACTTCGCGTGAAGCTGCGGGCGCGGAGCCGCCGGAATTCTGGAAACCCCGGGAGCTGCCATGGGATCGGAGCCGGCTGTCTCCGAGGTCCCGGGAACCGGCGGTATACGATAGCGTTCCCGGGAGCTGCGCGCCCGACAGGCCATTGATGAGGGGATGGAAGAGCATGGAATCGACGGAGGAGGCGGGGTCCACGGCTCATCTGTCGACCTGCAATGCGATCTTTCCCTTCAGCGCGGCCCTGGCGGCCGAGAGCCGCGCCACCATGACCCTGTAGGGCGACGCGCTCACGTAGTCGAGGCCGGCCGAGTGGAAGAACTCTATGGACGCTGGATCGCCGCCGTGCTCCCCGCAGATGCCCACCTCGAGCGCCGGGTTCGACGCCTTGCCGTCGGACGTCGCGGACCTCACGAGCCTGCCCACCCCTTCCACATCTATTGTCTGGAACGGGTTCTCCTTCAGGATCCCCAGCTCCAGATACTTGGGGAGGAATTTGTTCTCGACATCGTCCCTGCTGAAGCTGAGCGTAGCCTGCGTGAGGTCGTTCGTCCCGAAGCTGAAGAACGCGACGTCCCGCGCTATCTCCGACGCGGTGAGCGCCGCCCTCACGGTCTCCACCATCGTACCGACCGTTATCTCGGCCCTCAGGCCGCCCTTCGACAGCGCGTACGCGGAGATCCTGGAGCGGTAGCCCTCGAANTTGTANCCCCTCTCCGCGGCGACGTCCATCATAGCGCGCTCTATCGAGCTGGACTTCACGTATCTTATCTCCGATGCGTCCATCACCTGGGGTATCATTATCTCGGCCCTCGGGTTCTTCCCCTCCTCGAGGAGATCCAGCTCGGCCTCCAGTATGGCCCTGGTGAGGAAGTAGTAGAAGTCGGGATCGGTCACGCCGACCCTCACTCCCCTGTGGCCCATCATCGGGTTATGCTCGGTGAGCGCGGTGACCCTGGAGTACAGGCGCTCCAGCTCCCCCAGCATCGATTCGTACTGCCTCAGGACGTCGGGCGCCATGGCCTTGGCGGTCTCCGAGTCCCTGAGCGCCAGATAGGCGGCCCTCGCCTCATGGAGCTGGGAGAGGACCTCGACCGGCGACGGGAGGAACTCGTGCAACGGTGGATCTATGAGCCTTATCACGACGGGGAGGCCGTCCATGATCTCGAGGATCTCCTTGAAGTCCGGCCTTATCATGTCGGAGAGCTTCCCCAGGAGCTCGCGCCTCTCCTCCGCCCCCTCGGAAAGTATGACCTTCCTCAGGAGCTCCAGGCGCTCCGTCCGCCGGAACATCCTCTCTATCCTCAGGAGGCCGATCCCCTGCGCCCCGAACTTCCTCGCTATCCCCGCGTCCTCCGGGACGTCCGCGTTCGCCCTCACGCCGAGCCTCCTGAACCCATCAGCCCATGAGAGGAGCACATCGAGCTCCGGTATGAGCTCCGGCTCCACCGTCGGGACCTTCCCCAGGTAGACCTTCCCGCCGCTGCCGTCGATCGTCACCCAGTCGCCCTCGTTTATCACCGAGCCTCCGACGCGTATCTGCTTCGAATCGTAGTCCACCGATAACGCCTCGGCGCCCACCACGGCGGGCTTCCCTATCGCCCTCGCGACCACCGCGGCGTGCGACGTCATGCCGCCCCTCGACGTGAGGATTCCCTTCGCGGCGTAGAACCCGTGGACGTCATCCGGCTTCGTCTCGACCCTGGCCAGCACGACGTCCTTTCCCGACCTAGCCCATTCGACGGCCGTATCCGGATGGAACACGACCTGGCCGCTCACGGCGCCCGGGGATGCCGGGAGCCCGGCGGCGATCTCCACGGCTTTTGCCTTCGGGTCCACCCTGGGATAGAGGAGGTTCTGCACGGTCGACGGCTCGACCTTCATCACGGCCGACTCCCTCGATATTATCCCCTCCCGGGCAAGGTCGACCGCCGTCTTGACCCTCGCGGCCGCCGTCATCTTCGCAGCCCTGTTCTGGAGGAAGTATAACCTGCCCCTCTCCACGGTGAACTCTATATCCATCGCGTCCCCGTTGAGGCGCTCGAGCTTCTTCCCGGCGTCTATCAGCTGATCATAGACAGCCGGCATCCTCCTGCGCAGCTCGCCGAGGTCCATCGGGGTCCTGGTCCCGGCCACGACGTCCTCGCCCTGCGCGCTGGGGAGGAACTCGCCGTACGGCTCATCCGCACCGGTGGACGGGTTCCTCGTGAAGTAGACGCCGGTGCCGGAGTCCCATCCCATGTTGCCGAACACCATGGTGACCACGTTGACGGCCGTGCAGTCGGCCATCTCCGGCGTTATGCCGTTGGCCATCCTGTAGTATATCGCCCTGGGATTCATCCAGGACCTGAAGACCGCCTTGACGGCGAGCTCGAGCTGCCTCTTGGGATCCTGCGGGAAATCGCCCCACCTGGAAGCTATGACTGATTTGAGCTCATCGACTATGGACTTCAGGATCTCGACGGAGTCCGCCCAGAGCCCCGGCGATATCTCCATCGGGGGCTGTGCGTCGATCCGGAGGACGTACCCCGGGAGCTCCGATGCCAGCCTGGAGAGCTCATCGGCGCGCTTGGACGAGGCCGCAGACTTCAGGGCCTCGTTGTACCTCGATATCACGCCGTCGAACGCGCCATCCTCTATATTGAGCACTATCTTGCCGAACATCTGGAGGAACCTCCTGTACGCGTCGTACGCGAACCACTCGTTTCCGGTCAGCGACGCCAGCCCGACGACGACCTCGTCGTTCAGCCCCAGGTTGAGCACGGTATCCATCATGCCTGGCATCGAGAGCGCCGCCCCGGAGCGAACCGATACGAGGAGCGGATTCTTCGGATTTCCGAGGCCCTTCCCGGTCTCCAACTCCAGCTCGCGTATGCGTTCCCCGATCTCATCCATGAGCCCTTCGGGAAGGTCCATGGAGTTTATGGTTGACCATATCCTGGAAATCAGCTCGTCCCTCACGGAGGGTTGAGGGTTCTCCTTGAGCTTCTCGATTAGCTGATCAATTTCATCCCTCCTGGGGTTCAGGAAGTCCCTGCAGGCGACCGTGGTTATCGTGAAGCCCGGCGGAACCGGAAGCCCCATCTGCATCATCTGCGAGAGGGAGGATCCCTTGCCGCCGAGGAGCTTCTTATCCCTCCAGTCGCCCTCGCGGAACGAGACCGTGTATTTGAAGGAGCGAGCCATGTCGGCTAACCTAAGGCGCGCATCGAATATAAAAGTTCCAATCGCCGCAGCGCCCGGGGAACCGGAACGCTGCCCGGGAGGTCCGCGGGATCGTGCGTGCTGGAAGTTTAGCGGAGGGATGGCGCGCGTCCCATCACCGGGTGCAAATGTCCGCGATGGACTCCAGCGCGCGGATACCGGATCCCCCGAGGTCCGGGCACCTCCCGGCCGGGATGCGCACCAGGATGGCCCCCGGCGCGACCTCCAGAGCGCGGCCCCCGACGGACTCCAGCGCCCCGCCGAGTTCCCCGCCGGATGCCAGGACCGCGAAGAACCGGTCACCGGGGGTCCATCCATCCTCCGGCTCGAGGAAACGCGTCACTTCTATCGCGTCCCCCGACGCGTTCAGGCGCGGCCTGAGGGCCTCCCCCAGCCTAGCGGCCTGCGCGGCCTCCTGCACGTCGTGGGCCCTGATCGCGTGCGCCCCGGCGAATACCGCTATCGCCTCGGCGGCCACGGTGCCGGTCAGGCGGTCGCGGGGGTCGCGAATCCCGAGGATCCTCCCTATGAAGGACTTCCTGGACACGCCGACGAGGATCGGCCTCAGCAGCGGGAGGAGCCTCCGGATGCCCCCCAGGACCTCGGAGTCCCGCTCATACCATTCGACGCCCGTCCCCCTGAAGAACCCGATGCCCGGATCCAGGACTATCAGGCCCGCGTCGACGCCGGCAGATCCGCAGATGCGAAGGGATTCCGCGAGGCCGGATCTGGCGGAGAGGACCGGGGACCCCGACGTCGCCGTCTCCTCCTCCCTGATTCCAACCACCGCCGAGGCCCCGTGGGACGCTATCGTGCGCGCCATCAGCGGATCCGCCTTGCAACCCGAGACGTCGTTCACGGCGTCCGCGCCGGCGGCGAGCGCGGCCTCCGCGACCGACGCCCTGACGGTGTCCACCGAGACTACCGCGCCCAGCTCGCGCTTCAGGGCGCTCACCAGTGGGACGACCCTGGATGCCTCCACCTCAGGGGGGACCGCCCGGGATTCCACGTAGGGCGCGGTGGACATGCCGCCCACGTCTATCAGGTCGGCTCCCTCCTCCAGCATCCTGGACGCCGTGGCGACCGCCTCCGCCGGGGACCTCACGAGGGATCCGATGTAGAATGACTCGGGGCTCGCGTTCATGGCCCCCATTATCCTCACGGGAAGCCCCTCGCCGACCTCCAGGGGGCCGAGCCTCGCACGGAGCGCGCGCACGCCGGTCAACGCGTGGAATACCCCGACCCAACCGACTGGACTCCACCCCTCTTCAGCGGGCTCGATCCCGCGTGGCCCACGGCGGAGGTTCCGTCTAACTGAACCGTTCCGTGGCGCTTCACATGGAGGGGAATTGCGGAGGCCCGGTCCATGCGCATGAATTCGGGTTGCGCCAATCCGCCCATCGGGCGATCCGTTCGTATCGATTATCAATATTTCGGTTGGGGTTCGCCCCGGGGACCCGGGGGCCGGCCGCTACATCCCCCGCGGAATGGATCCTCCACCGATCCCCGTCAAGATGAGCCATGTGCTTCGCGCGCTGTATCCCACCTTTAGGATGAGGTTCTGCGAGCGANNGNCNTATGGAACGAATGAATCTGGAAAATAAAGTAAATCCACGTCATTTATGGATGAGAAGTACCCGTATCCCCATTANTTATAGAAGATTTAAATAATTATTATAAAAATTCAGATCTGAAATGTCGCCCAGGNCGGCGCCGGACTCCGATGGGCGCGCGGACGAGGCCCGCTGGGCGATGAGCTCCGCGGGACGGTGGAGGAGCGGGATCCCAGAACCCGTAGATGCGGGGCCGGGCGCGGAGCCGGCCCCGAAAGCGGGAGGCTCCGCCCTTTCGGACGAGGTAGTCCGTATAATCCGGGGCGTCGGCGGACATGTGTGCGCGCCGGGATCCCCGGGAAGCTCCCGACATATTCGGTGATATCGAGGATCCTCCGCCTCAACCCTCTGGCGGACGTCGTCGCGGCCGCCGCGCTCGGGCTGGCGGCCATCCCCAGGACTATAGGGGAGGAGGAGCTCAGATCCGTCATCCGGGGGAGGCCGGCCGTGATAGTGGGCGCGGGACCCTCGCTGGATCGCTGGGCCGATCGCATAGCCGGGGGATGGCCGCCGTTTCCGAGCTCGATAGTTGCGGCGGACGACGCGGCCACCGCGCTCCTGGAGAGGGGGATCGTGCCCGACGTGGTGGTGACGGACCTGGATGGGGACATCGGCGCCATCCGGCGCGCGGCGCGCATGGGCTCCATAGTGGTGGTGCTGGCGCACGGAGACAACATCGCCACCGCGCTCAGGGCGACGAGGATCCTCCCCAGGCTCCTGCCCACGGGCCAGGTGATCACCCTTCCTAACTCGAGGGCGTACGGAGGCTTCACCGACGGCGATCGGGCCGCGTACATCGCGTCGGCGATGGGCGCGACGAAGGCGCTGCTCGTGGGAATGGACCTCGACGGGGAGATAGGGCGCTATTCGCGGAAGAACAAGGGAGGGGAGGCCTGGGAGAGGACTAAGAGGATCAAGCTGAGGATCGCCGGGGCGCTGCTCGAGGCGCTGGCCGACTCAGGATTCGAGCTCGTGAAGCCCGAGGCGGCGGACTATCGGGCCGGCGACGAGCGATGACGCTATCCCGAGGGATGCGCCGCCTATCACGTCGAGCGGGTAGTGGACCTCCACGAGCACCCTGCTCACGGCGATCGCGATGGCGAACGCGAAGAGAAGCCACCTGACGATCCCCCCGGCGTTGAGCGGGATCGAGAACGTCCTCGACGCGTGGCCCGAGGGATAGGAGTAGCTGTCCACGAGGAGCGGACGATATGGCGCGCACGACGCCTCGAGGGGGCGACAGATGGAGAACGAGACCTTGAGGATCCCGTCGACGAGCTCCGCTATCAGGAGCGACGCCAGCAGGGTGACAGGTAGCCTCCTGTGCGCGAGGTACACGTATGCCGCGTAGGCTATGGCGACCGCCCAGACGACCTCCACGCTCCCCAGGATTCCCAGTGCGTCGAACGCGGGCCTGTAGGCGGCGGGCGCCGGGAGCGCTACCCTGACCTGCGGTATGAGCTTTTCAGCGACCCCGAGGACTATCACCGCCGCGTAGAGCGCTATCGGGACCCACCTAGCGGCGCGCAACCGGCTGGCCATGGATTCCGCGTTTAATTATGTTTCGTGCGCCGTTCGTCGGCGGGCGTCCCCCGCGGCGAGCTACCGGGAGCGCCGGATCAGGCCCCGATGACGGTCGCCCTCCCGAACCTGCCCAGCTGGACCTGAGTTCCCGGGGGCTCATCCACGGGTATCAGGCGCACCCCGAGGGGCTTGCGCGCCGAGAGCGCCACGGAACGGGCGTCGAGCAACAGACGACGGAGGACTTCGAGCCCAGCGGAGACGACGGCCATGTCGACGCCGGCGACACAGACCGAGGATAGCCTGAGGAGGTCCGCCACGCGTATAGAGCCATCGCGCGCCATCTCCTTCATCCTTGAGTCCTCCTCCACGGGGAGCATTATCTCGTTGAAGCCGATCGCGGTCGGGCCCGCGGATTCCCTTATGGCGCGGTTGACCTCCGAGATCGCGTGCATGGATCCGGGCCCCACGAGCGCGGAGCCGGAGATGCGCTCCAGGAGGCCGGCGACGCTCTCATCCATCCACGGGCTCATGGAATAATCTATGGCCGCCCATGGCATCGCGCGCTCAACGTATCTGAAGGCGCGCGCGATGGATCCCCGGAAGTCGGAGGGATCCACGTCGGAGGGATAGAGGATGGATGCCGCGAGGATCTTCTCCCCGGGCCTGGCGGAGGACGCAGGGAAGTAGGGCGTGTGCACCAGGCCTCCGCCGGCGCTGACCGCCATCCTCGTGGCGTCCTCCGGGTTCCCGCTCGATACCCGGTACATGGCCCCGGCGACCGGCCCGGCGTCCTCGGGATCCGCCATGGGGAAGTACGCGTAGAGGCCCCGGCGGGCGGCTGCCTCCAGCACCTCGGGCCTCCTGGTGTGTCCGATCGATATGAGCACTTTATCGGGGGCCGCGGACGCCACCCTCTCGATCATCGACGGGTCATCGCCCGGGAGGCCGGGGAGCGAGATGCGCGTCGTCCACACGTCTATACCGCGGGAGGAGAGGGACCTGGCCCTCTCCGATAGCTCCAGCGCCCATCCCTCCATCTCGTCCCTCAGCGCGGGAGGACTCCATGAGGAGGGATCCACGAGCACGGCGAGCGCCCTTATCCTCAACCCCGGGGCCATGGGAACACCCGGGGTTAAAGGATGTTCGGGGGCCTGGGGAAGCCGCGATCGGTGAATCCCTCCTCAAATGCTTCGGCTACGACGTGCGCCGACATCCGTGGAAGAGGCGGGAAGCTCCGGCCTCGGGAGGGGCGGCCGCTGTGGAGAACGCCGTCGATAGCGCGGCAATCCAAATTAAGGAGCACCTTCCATAGTCATCTGTTGAAGGGAAGAAAATACCGCCTCCTCCGCGGGATAGTATCGCTGCTCATACTGAGATATCTCGTGGAGAGGGAGGAGTGCGGCTATGGGCTGAGGAGGAGGATATCGGAGGTGCTCGGGGAGCCGCTCCCCCCGGGCTACATCTACGTGATGCTCAAGTCCCTGAGGCAGAGGGGCCTCCTGGAGGCGCGGGAGGACAGGAGGAACGGGAGGAGGATCGTCTATTACAGGATAACCGAGCGCGGGAGGGAATTTCTGATGGGGCACAGGAGCGCGATAGAGGCCGGGAGGAGGGCCATAGATGAACTCATCAAATTCGTGGACGACGTCCTTAG
>JGI20133J14441_1002488_pt1 | contig 12788 bp, 13 predicted proteins | sample RS3BMetagenome_FD_14441 | JGI IMG/M metagenome (IMG submission 14441)
ATTCATATATCAGTATAGCGTGTCCAATCTTGGATCGCGTGTCCGCGTATGCATATGATAATAATAGTTCCGCTCCGGTTTTCTCGCTTATCTTAGTTAGTACCCTGCCTAATTCCCCGGGCCTATCCATTAATGTTATGTCGAGTATACATACGCCTCTTTGGGCGGACAGCATTAATTCATATACCCTCGTGAACATGTCCTGGGCCTGGCTGAGGACGCCGGCGATATCGCCCATTTTCATTAATATTCAATAACTCATTAATAAACGTTTCCAGGCAGTTCCTTATCGCCGACGGAGTCAAGCAATCCCTCCCCATTCTCATCGATGATGGTTAATCCCAATAGGGCAGCGAATTCCTTTAATTCCTTCCCATTATCGCCGTAAAGCACCACTCTATGCCACCCGCTCCGCCTCCTCCAGCTCCCAACTACTTTCTCCACATTACCCTTGGCAACTAACTTAGTTGAGCAGGCCTCGGCCCTATACTCATTCATGGATGCGTGGGACACATGAATATATAATTGCCTCTCCTCAGGATTGAAGCCGACCACCGTTACTTTCTCATTAGTGGGCAACTTAACGTGAATCGAGGCATGCTTGGAACCGAGGTGAGCCGTAGTTATGATGTAGCTGGTCTCCGGTTTATCGCCGCCATGCGGATTAGTTGGTGCATAGCAATGATGATAAATGAATTCCCCCGTCTCCGAATCCATGCCCACATTAACCACGAACCCATTTCTCCCCAGTAGGTACTTCCCGATCAGTATGGGAACCATTGAGTACGCATCGGCCTCACATATCGGGATTATTCCATCATACCAGAGCTGCATGTAGCCGAGGCAGGGCCAAGCCCGCAATAGGCCCGTGTTATAGAGAACTATGCAGTCCACGGCCACGGCATTAACCCCCATCTCTCGGGCGGCCTCTCTCATAGCTAGGTACAGCTTAGCGGAGTTAATCACTTCATTTAAGTCAGGTTCCTTAATGGATTCAGCGCCCCTCAACCACTTATCGGCCACGATTCTTGCTTCATCCTCATTAACGCGGTTAAAGTACTTCAAGCGGAACTCCTCGGCATCAATTATTATGGGCATTACTCCAGCTATTGCATTAATGCTTCTAAACACGGAGTAAAGATCCGTGCTGAGGGGGAATTGCCAAGTCACGTGGGACTTAGTGCTGGGAGAGACTATGAAGAGTACCTTACTGTTCCTCAATTTATCCAGGGCCAAGAGATACTTAACTCTACTGATTGCTTCCCTCCCCGCTGGGTTCCTCGTGAATATCGTGATCACGCGACGACCAGGATGGAGAGAACCAAGAAGCGTCTCCCCAGCGCCGCTATATGCCTCGCCTATAACCACGACGGGCTTACCGCTCATCAATATGGGATCCAGCAATCCAACTATTGAATTAAGCACCACAACGAGGTACCCAACGGCCCCCTCCTCGCTCTTCAGGAACTCCTCGGCATCGCTCATATCACGTACGTGGTGAATCGGGAAATCAATGCCTGGAAACTCCTCCCTCAGCCCCTTCACCACCTTATCCTCAACATCGTTCAAGTAATTAATTGAGTGGGGTGGAGCCCCGAGATCCCCGATTAATGGATCAATGAACGCCACCGGTATCCTAGCCATACTAATAACTAATTCATCATGGTTTTAACGATTTNCNATCCATTACNGCCAATTCCCTCAGCNCCTTCCTCGGAGAACTCAAGTCTCATCCCGCTCAAATTAGACTAATTAAAGTATAGGGAATATCACTTACGTGACCTGACATCCATAAACGTGGTCCATGCCTTAATGAGAGGCATGAGTTGAGGAACACGTGAATACCCGAGGAAGGATGCTAACCGTAAAGGTCTACTGGAAACCTACTGGCCTCCTCCCGCCATTTGGCGAGGGTTCCCAGGGGTCTAGAGGGTTACGTCCCCATTCATGGGTGCTACTCCTTCCCTTGGTATTGTGGGTAGTCGANCCCCGCCCCCTAGAGATTGATCAGGGAAGCTAANTAATCCCCTCANCACTAGGGCATGAAATACCTAGGCCTTAAAAGGCGAGGTTTGTAGTTCTTATCGCATAAGGGCGAGTAGTTTACGGTTGTCTATGTCTATAATTGATGAAAGGTTTATTAGGCGCAGTGTTATAATTATGTCATGAGCGATATAGTGAGGTCCCTGGAGAACGCCGAGAAGGTTTTTCACAGGGTTTATCAATTAGCGATATCGACGGGAGGCATTTACGTGCTTGATGTGGCGCTGAGTCGCGAGATAGGGGCGTTAGCCAGGGTTCTTCAGGCGGTGTCCACAGCAAATGGGGAAGTGCCGCTCCTCGTTCATGCCTATACTAATCCAGGGGAAGTAACTGGCCGCGCGCTCCTCATTTATCCAGCCAATAAGGGTAGGCTGGGGGATATAGTTAATGCCGCTAAGAATGCCGGAGCAATCATAATGAGCGCTAATTATATTAGGGCCGAGAAGCTTTCATCCTAGTTGCCCCCTTAAATTCATTAACAGTTAAGCGTGGGAATATTGGGGCTGCCTCTTCTCCTTCTCCATTATGTTTACGGAATACCTTAAATTAGTGGGGGAGGGGCTCTAGTAATGCCGGTAAGTAATGACGTGATAATTGGCATTATTTCCCAGCAGTTGAATATATCTATCCAGATAGTGAACGGCATAATAGTTTGGAGCCAATACTTGGGCAGCGACCTCATCCAGAGGGAGAGAGGGGCAATGGCACCCTACATGAATATGTTCACCTACATGTTCAACTCCTACCTAAAGGTATTGATGACAATAATTGATTCGCTCACAGTCCTTTCAACTCAGTACTCGCGTGCTGGGTCCCCCATTATTTCTCCATCAATAATAGACTCACTTAATGAATTAAGGAAACTGGTGAATGAGGCGCAAAGCGATTTTGAGCGGCACGATATAAATAACTCAATTACAAAGCTGAAGAAAGCATTAACCCATCTCCAAAACATAAACCAACTAATCTCGTCCCTGCACTAAGGGGCCCGGATTAATCGAGCTATTTCTAGGCTATTAAGTTCGGCAGTGCAATTTAATTGATTAAGTAATCAAGGCTAGATGCTTCTCCCCACTAAGACATGCTTAATGTATTCCCGTTTTTTCTATTGGGGAATCGGTCTCGCCGGCTTTGAGTCAATGGAGTTGGAATTAGGGGTTGCGGGATTTCATTGATGGGATTGTTTAGCAATATTTATATATGCGTTACCATTAATTGGACACGCAATAAAAGAGAAACCATAACCATACATAGGCATAAACCCAAAATATAAGTGCTTGGCTCCTCCACCTCAATTATTTATGGTGGGTTATTGAGTGGATTGGTGTGAGCTGGGACCACTGCGCACAAGGAATGGCACCCGATAATCTGAAAGTTTCATACATAACAGGGGCAATCGGTTGGCACCCTATTTCCATTAGTCATTATTTAGTGATGAAATGATTAGGGGATGGATGCCATGGGGAGTATTGCTGGGTTCGGTTAAAGGCTTCTCCTCGTCCCTGGAAGGGAGGCGAGACTTCGTCGTTCTTTTATCAAAAAATAAATCGGCGTTTCTTCAATTTTAATGCTTTTAAGCAAATGATAAAGAACGGCTTCGCTCCCCCCCTTCAAAGTGGGCCTTCTCTCATTAAGCAATTAAAGCAATTCATCTTTTTCGTTAACTACTGCTTTGGGAAATGAATTCAGTGCATTACACAATGCCTAACAGCTAATCTATATTCATACTGAATCCATCTCCATCGTTAAGCGTTACTTACTAATGTGTGTTTGATGATTTCCATTTGTCTTATGGCTTCAGCTTAAGTTTATAATCCCCTCATGAATCGCATGGGCAATGCAATATGTTGCCTACTACCTCGCGATAGGCTTCACGGCGTCCATTGTATTGACGCTGGCTGCCATTAAGTTAAAGGTGATTAGGAGAGGTGCCGCTCCAACCGCGGTGCTTATCGGCACCTTGATTTCATTAAGCGGGCCCCTCACGGTCCTCTTCTTCATAATCTTCCTATTCCTATCCACCATAGTGACGCGGCTAGGCGCATCGAGGAAGCGGGCCCTCGGCGTTGGAAGCGATCTAGAGGGGAGAACCGCGAGGCAAGTAATGGCCGTTGGCATTATTCCAGGCATAATCAGCGCGGCTGCAGCGATCCATCCCAGCAATGAGTTGCTGGATCTCCTAGTGGTGAGCATAGCCACATCATCCGCCGATACTTGGGCAAGCGAGATAGGCATCCTCAGCAAGTCCCAGCCCCGATTAATAATTAAGCCCTGGATCAAGATATCCCCAGGCACGTCGGGCGGCATCACCATTCTAGGGGAACTCGGGTCGGCCGCCGGCTCGGCCGCTATGATAATGACGGCCCTCCTAATTAGTAGGGCAGCGGCGCTGCTTCCCTTCCCAGCCTCATATGTATGGCTGGCATCGCCGCCCAGCAATTACCCAATTCTCTGGCTCGTGGGGTATATCGGCGAAGTCATGGACAGCGCCCTCGGTGCCCTCCTTCAACCCAAGTACTTGTGCCCAAAATGCGGCGTGACCACCGATTACGAGGTACATCACTGCGGCACGAGGACCTTGAGGATTAGGTGGGGAATTGCATCCAATGAATTGATCAATTTGTTGGCGACATGTGTGGCCCTCGGCTTAGCCCTAGTCATCATTCATCCCATGCCTCCGTGAATGCCTTAGCCGCCTTAACTGGATCCTCTGCGTCTAGAACTGCCGAGATGACTGCGACGCCCCATGCTCCCGCCTCCTTTATGAGGGGAACCTTGTCCAGCGTTATTCCCCCTATTGCATACGCCGGCACATGTATTGCCTGTATTATCCTCCTTAATCCATCTATGCCTAGAACCTCGTAATCGGGCTTCGTGGGGCTTGGGAACACTGATCCCACGCCCAAGTAATCGGCTCCCCCCGCTTCTCCCTGCATTGCCTCGCTTATTGAGCTAGCGCTTGCCCCAATTATCAATCCCCCAGCGCTTGCCCCAATTATCAATCCCCCGAACCTCTTCCGTACCTCAGCCACGGGCGCATCCTCCACGCCGACGTGAACCCCATCTGCATCCGATAATATGGCCACATCAACCCTATCATCAACTATGAACACTGCGCCATACTCCCTGCAGAGCCTCCCAACTGCTTTGGCTTCCTCCACCATCTCCCTAATGGATCCGCTCTTCCTCCTATACTGTATTATCCGGGACCCGCCCTCCAGGAATATCCTCGCTGCCTCAACGTGACTCCTCGCCCTGTAACTCGTGTCAGTTATCCCGTAGAGCCCCTTGGGTAACCTAACCATGTGGGTGCCCCAGGATAAGCTTTAATAAACTCCTCCTCGCCATATATGGGGGTATGGATTTGTCATTTAATTATAGTGATGCATTTTATGGTGCTCTTCCGGCGATTCTTCCACATGAACCTATCAATGCGCTCTCCAGTTTGGGGAAGCGAGAAATATATACACTGGACTCGGGAAGCTGTTTAGGGGGAGTGATTTAGAATGAGTGTGGACGCGACGGATGTTTATGGGAGCATCGTCAAGATCTATAAATTACTGCATAGGAGGCTCTCCGAGAAGATGGGCAACACTTCCCTCACCATACTGGACTTCTGGATACTGAAGAGTTTAAGGGACGGCGCGAAACCCATGGTTGAGCTGGCTAACTCGCTTTATGTCACTCAGGCAGCAATCACTAACTCCGTGGATCGATTAGAGCAGAATGGATTCGTGACCCGCAGCAAGGACAAGAGGGATAGACGCATCAATATAATCAGCATAACGGGGAAGGGCGAGGAGTTCCTGAGGGAAAAAGATGTGGCGTATAGGGAAATAGCCATTGCCTCCCTCAAGGAATTAAGCAGTGAGGACCTATTTAACCTAGTGGTCCTCCTAGGGAAAGTGCTTAAGGGGCTCTCGGAAACCATGAGCAATGAACCCCCATCCAAGTGACGGCTCCCCGCCCTGAAGGGGAGGATTCCGACCACTGGGGGGCACCCCTCATGATTAGGCACCACTCATGGGCGCAGCATCACAGTTCAGAGCCACCAGTGGCTTGGTGGCGATGTACGGCCCATCCTCTGCTAGAGTCGCCATGCATTAACCCTGCTATTCTCCCCATATGGCATATGGGTATGGATTTGTTTTTAAGGAGAAACCTCAAATGAAGCAGCGTGTTAATTCCAGTCGCGGTCATAACCTTGGCTACCCTTTTAAATGCGTCCCAGTAATCGTTGGTAAATGATTGATTCAATGATAATAAGCGAGTCCCTAGGCAATGGATTGGGAGACGCATTGCTCAGGGGATTCATTGACTCATCGCTTAACCTGAGAACAACGGTGCTAATCAGCGGGGGGGACTTAGCTCAGTGGGGATCCAGCTACATGCCTATCCGTGGCTCGCTTCTCGTGATTGTTATGGGAGACGCGGATTGCCCGTGGGGAGCAATATGCATGAGGCCTAGGGGCGAGGCTGTAATTAATGCTGTTAAGGAGGCAATTAATTATAGTGAAGTCGTTGAGGTTCCCTACGTTGCCATGATGGATGAGGAATCCATGAGGGATGCCCACGCGCTGCTCAGGGAGAAGCGTCGCAGACCCCCCGTATTTAATAAGAATTGGATAATGAGTTACAGGTGGCTTAATCGCTCCGCTCGGGGAGACAGAATTAATTGGGCCCTCCATAGGCTCACATCGCTTGGGGTGGACGCCTCCTATTCGCCTCCCCAACAATCGCGCATCGCCGCCCCGCCATCCCCAATAGCGGCGGCCGACTTCATTTATCTTTGCCTTTATAAGTCACTATATGATCCAGTGAATGAGGTGGGGGTGCCGCTTGTCATAACGAGGACCGATATGGTGAGGCCAATCACTGGAGAGAAGGCTAGGGGCAACTTTAATCCAAGGCCATTAGCGTTTCTGCCCCGGACCGCTGCCGAGGTGCCGGACATGGCTGTCTCGAAGCCCCTCGCCGCGGTTCACGAAGCCATTAGGGTGGGTTATGATTATGGCCCAATAGTGGGCGTTATGAGGGAGGAGGACTTAATGAATGGGCTTCTAGGGGAAGTCTTGGGGAAAGCGGGGCTAATAGTGATTGGAGAGGAGGGGGATACTTCATGTGACGACGTGGCGTTGGCGCCTCTTGAGTCGCGTCTAGTGAGGGTGCGGGATATTGAGGTGACTCAGCGCCGCCCCCGGATTCTCACGGATTATTGTGATGCCTGTGGGGATTGCTTGAGATTAGGTTGCTCAGCGATAGGGGTTGAGGCGGGTCACCCAATTATCGACTCAAGTAAGTGCATTGGCTGCGGTCTCTGCTTAGGCGTCTGCAGCAGGGACGCGATTCAATGGGGCAATTAATGGAATTCCCTATTCACTCCCTTAGATTCACACGCGTCTCTTTATTAAATATAGTTAAAGTTTATAAACTGCGTCATCTATGATTATTGAGATGTCAACTTACTTATCCGCGGAGGAGATTAGGGCTAGGGTGGATAAGCTTAGGCGAGTTCTTCCACCTAAGTTGCTTGATGAATTCCTGGCGAAGGCCGGCGATGCTCGATTAACGGAGGAGCAATTCAAGGAGGCCCTTAGGCTCCTCGTGCGTGAGTATTATAGGGCCGTCGTGGATCCGGGGGAGGCGATTGGCGTCGTCACTGCTCAAAGCGTTGGCGAGCCATCTACCCAAATGATCCTAAGATCATTCCACTTCGCTGGGCTCAGGGAGTTCTCCATGGCGCTCGGATTACCTAGGTTGATTGAGGTCATTGATGCCAGAAAGAAGCCGGAGAGGCCCATGATGACTGTGTACCTCCAGGAATCCATTAGCCATGATAGGGACAAGGCGCTTGAGGTGGCTAAGCAGCTTCAATCAACAACTGTGGAGAATGTTGCTAAGGCGGTCAGCATCGATTACATCGCGTCGACGATAATAATAGAGCTGAACGAGGAGCAATTAAGGTATAAGGGGATAAGCGTCAATGATGTTAAGAAGGTGCTGGATAGGGCTAAGGGCAAGGGCGGCGAGATCGAGGTGAATGGCTACACTATATTGGTTAAGGTTGATACCACGGAGCTCAGCAAGTTGAAGAAGGTGAGGGATAGGATACTGCAGACTAAGGTTAAGGGCATTAAGGGCATTAAGAAGGCCGTGGTCATCGAGGAGAAGGGGGAGTACATAATTCAAACGGAGGGCACTAATCTAGAGGCGGTTCTCCTAATGGATGGCGTGGATCACAAGAGAACTGTATCTAACGATATTCACGAGATATCCGAGGTCCTCGGCATTGAGGCCGCCAGGAGCGCCATAATAAACGAGATCCAGAAAATCCTCCAAAGCCAATCGCTTGAGGTTGATGTGAGGCACTTAATGATGGTTGCGGACGTCATGACGTGGGATGGAGTGGTTAGGCAGGTGGGGAGGCATGGAGTTGCAGGCATGAAGGAGAGTCCGCTCGCCAAGGCCGCCTTCGAGGTCACCGTGAAGAACTTGGTTGAGGCCTCCCTTAGGGGAGAGACGGAGAGGTTTAAGGGAGTCGTGGAGAACGTGATAGCCGGCAAGTACATACCAATAGGCACCGGCTTCGTTGAGCTCCTCATGGAGATGAAGTAGGCCCCTTAATATTGAGGCTCCTCCTCTGGCTTATATAGATCCCCAAGAACATTATTGCCGCGCCAATTAACTCAATTACCGTGGGCGCTCTCCCCAGCACCAAGTAATTAAGCACAATAGTTAGGGCTGGGACCAGGAAAACCACTGAGACAGCCCTTGACACGCCCATGTCGTTGATTATTAGGTTCCAGAAGAGGAATAATGCTGAGCCGCCCACTAGGCCCGTTCCAGCTAGATCCAGCAGGAACTTTGGTTCAATGCGTATCCTAATCCCCATTGGTATGGCAATCATAATCAGCATGATGGAGCTGATCAGCATCTGCATAGCCACTACATTAATTGGATCCCTGTTCCCCAGTTTCCTGAAGTAGACGCTGTAAAGAGCCCAGAACACGGCGTTTATCACGGTGAAGACTGCTCCAATTAATTCGACGCTGCCCAGGAACGAGATGTAGTACACCATGACTCCAAGGAACCCAACAATGACCCCAATCACGTTTCCGCGGCTGGGCCTCTCGCGTAGGATTATCATCGAGAATGGCACGGCGAACAACGGCATCGTGTAGCTCAGCACAGCCGATGTTCCTGGATCCACATAGGTGAGGCCAACGGCCCAGAACCCTGTGCTGGCGGCGGTGAAGAGGGATAGGAGCAGCATATCTATGTCAATGGCTGGATCAAGCCTGTGCCGGGCGGCGAGGGGTATTGCCAGGGATGCGCCGGCCAATGCGTATCGAAGCGACATGAAGGTGAGGGGGTCAGAATACGAGAGGCCGTCCTTCACGAAGAAGTAGTTACTTGATGCGCTGAGTATATAGATGAGTAGGTACGCATTCGTCTCCTTATTCATGAATGGCGATTGCCTTATCTGTTTAAAAATTGTGCCTTTTGCCTTGGGAGAAAAGTTTATATAGAACCGTTACTGGACGATGTCAACTATGTCAGCCCAGCAATCGCAACCTAAGACGGGAGCTCAAGGTGTTCCTGTCTCGATATTAAAGGAGGGAAGCCAAAGAACAGTTGGAGCAGATGCTAGGAGAAGCAACATAATGGCCGCTAAGGTGGTTTCGGAGATCCTCCAAACCAGCCTTGGACCGAGGGGAATGGATAAATTACTTATAGATGCATTCGGCGACGTCACCATAACGGGGGATGGAGCCACGATACTCAAGGAAATGGAGATCCAGCACCCAGCCGCTAAACTGCTCGTGGAGATAGCCAAGGCCCAGGACGCCGAGGTCGGCGACGGAACAACAACTGTAGTGGTTCTGGCGGGCAAAATGCTCGAGAGCGCCGAGAGCCTACTGGATGAGGGCATTCACCCATCTATTATCATAGATGGATACAAGAAGGCCATGGATTACGCGCTTGAGACCGCCAAGAGCGTCGCTATACCCATAGACATAACCAAGAAGGAGGAGCTAATCAAGGTAGTCGCGAATAGCTTGAGCAGCAAGGTAGTGGCCGAGGCCAGGGATTACTTGGCTCAAAAGGCAGTGGAGGCCGCGTTGATAGCTGCGGATAAGGTTAACGGCGGGTATGTCCTAGACCTTGACTGGATAAAGGTAGAGAAAAAGAAGGGAAAGAGCCTCTACGAGACCCAATTAATCCAGGGAATAGTGCTGGATAAGGAGGTCGTTCATCCGGACATGCCGAAGAGAGTCGTCAACGCCAAGATAGCTCTACTCGATGCGCCGCTGGAGATAGAGAAGCCGGAGTGGACCACTAAGATATCGGTTTCCTCGCCTCAACAAATAAAGGGTTACCTCGAGGAGGAGACAAGCATATTGAAGTCCTACGTCGATAAATTGAAGTCAATCGGGGTAAACGTAGTCATCGCCCAGAAGGGCATTGACGACACTGCCCAGCACTTCCTGGCGAAGGCCGGCATAATGGCAGTGAGGAGAGTGAAGAGGAGCGATATAGAGAAGCTGGCCAAGGCCACTGGCGCCAGGATAGTGACCAGCATAAAGGACATTAGGCCGGAGGACCTTGGAACCGCTGGTTTAGTGGAGGAGAGGAAGGTAGGAGAGGAGAAGATGGTGTTCGTGGAGCAGTGCCCCAACCCCAAGGCAGTCACCATATTAGTGAGGGGCGCCGCGGATAGGATAGTTGATGAGACCGAGAGGAGTCTCCAGGATGCGCTCCACGTGGCCAGGGACTTATTTAGGGAGGCAAAGATAGTTCCGGGCGGCGGTGCCTTTGAAATGGAGATATCAAGGAAGGTGAGGGAGTACGGCAGGAAACTGCCGGGGAAGGAGCAGCTAGCGGTCCTTAAGTTCGCCGAGGCAGTGGAGCAGATACCAGTTATACTGGCGCTGACCGCGGGCCTGGATCCAGTTGATGCCATAGCGGAGCTGAGGAAGAGGCATGATGCTGGAGAAATAGATGCCGGGGTCGACGTCTTGAGTGGAAAGATAACTAGAATGGGCCAGATGAATGTCTATGACCCATTAATAGTTAAGGAGCAAGTGATTAAGAGCGCAGTCGAGGCATCCATAATGGTACTTAGGATAGATGATATAATAGCTGCATCCCAGAGCAAGGTTGGCGGCGGAAGCAAGAAGAGCGGCTCAGAGGGCGGCGAGGGCTCTAAGGAGGATTAAGCAGAAACATTTTTAAAATAATCTAATCCCACAATTTTTAATTATGGATAACGAGTCTCTACCGTATCCTCCCCGGCTAACTAAGTATGAGAAGGCCAAGATGATAGCTATACGCGCCAAGCAATTAGCAATGGGCGCCACGCCCCTAATTGACGCTAAGTCAATGGGTCTTCAGGACCCCATTCAAATAGCGATTGAGGAATTAAATGCAGGCAAATTGCCCTTCATAGTAGTGAGGAGCTTGCCGAACGGCAAGAGACAGGAATATACAATTGATGAATTAAATAAAATGGAGGATTCCCTCATCTAGAAGCGATATCTTATTTGACAAAAATGGAGGNAAATAGGGATTATGGGAATGCATTGGCCAGTGAATTATGGGGATCGCCTTGTGCGCCGAAGATGGGTTGCGGAGTGCGGCCGGGAAACCGATTGCCGCGAATAAGCCATACAGGTAAGGTCAGTAACTTGTTCGTGGAGCGGTCCGAATGGGATGCCATGCTCAGGAGGGCCGCCAACTCGGTCGCGTCAACGATGAGGTTTCCTTTATTGTGGATCGCAACCGAGCGGCATCCATAAGGTAACCCCCCTAGATGGGGAACCCTCAAGGCGGGGAAGGGGCCAATCAACGCGGTTCGGCACTTACATGTACGTGAGGGGTTACTTAGCCGGCTACGCCAGCTCTAGTTCATTGCACTACGGTATTTATGGATCCTTCGAATTAGCCATGATGCTGGTTATAATCACATATATGGTGCTTTAATGCTTTTTATGTACTGGCAGGAAAGCCTACCGAGATTTTAATACGCATTGCCGGCCCTCAAGTCCGTAATGCTTAGCGTCCGTAGAGCGCAATCAATGCGAGCAGCGTTACCATCAGTGCCAATGATTCGGCTAAGGAACCGTAGCCAATCCTCCTAATCCTAACCCTCAACTCCCCATTAATCTTATCCTCGCCCAGTGCGTGGAGCGCCCTTATGCTTGGCTCTATGAGGGGTATTGTGAAGTACCAGTTAAGGTAGGTGATGGCTAATGCGGCCAGGGGAGGCATAACCATGAACCATAGTACGCTGGATAACCAAGGTTTAACGCTTCTAAAGGGTAGCTTACCCTCAACGTAAACGGCGGAGAAGGCGTGAAACGCAACCCAGGTTAAAGCCGCATAAAGCACGGGTATTGACACTGTTCCACCCATTAGGACATAGAATGGCAGGTAAACCGAGGCGATAAACACGGTGCCAGCCACATTAGCCAAGGCACCCCTACCCCTCCCCCTAGCCACCTCGATTATGAATAACACAAGTGGTATTACCGATACGACTAACCATGCTGGCGGCCTTGGGTAGAGGAGGTATGCGTAAGGTACTACGTTAACCATGAAGATCGCGTAATCCGTTAACTTGGGCCTTGACACCAACTTGAGGTGAACCCTGGTCAGGCTGGTTATGTTAAGTGCGAATAGGCTAGCCGCCAAGATCAACCTAACTATGTTTATTGGGCCCAGGATCAGTACTGTGACTAGGG
>JGI20133J14441_1002502_pt1 | contig 12744 bp, 20 predicted proteins | sample RS3BMetagenome_FD_14441 | JGI IMG/M metagenome (IMG submission 14441)
ATGTACAGCGCTGGGCTGTCGCTCCTGGTGAGAGCGGGGGTGGCGGCTGGACGCTGCGCATAACGCAGGGCCTTCAGAGCGCGGCGAGCCAGTCGAGTAGTTCCAGGATCTGGCCCCATTCGACACATTCGGCCGGTTCGGTACCGTCGTAGACCGCTTCAAGCGCTCTGCCGGCCAGCTACCACGCTCGGGATTATGCGCAGTGCTCGACCACCACCACCGTCCCTACCAGCGACAACGCCCCGACACTATCCATAACCCGGCGCTGTTCATTAGGCGGGGTGATCAGCCCCCTGATCTTTAATATCGCGCTGCACGGGATGGAAGCGGCCGCCGGGGTCGTCTACCGTTGGGACCCCTACCGGGAATCCAACGGGTCGGTTCCCGGGACACCGGTGCTGATCAGATACGCAGACGATCTCGTCGCATTGTGCGACAGCCGTGAACAGGCCGAGCAGGTCAAGGCACGGCTGACGCCGTGGCTGGCGTCCCGGGGTCTGGCTTTCAACGAGGACAAGACGCGAGTCGTGCACCTCGACGAAGGCCTGGACTTTTTGGGGTTCAACGTCCGCCGCTACGGCGGGAAGCTGCTTATCAAACCCAGCGCCGGGGCCGTCAGGCGCATCCGGAGACGGCTGTCCGCTGAGATGGCGGCCCTGCGAGGGGCCAACGTCGCGGCGGTGCTGCGCAAGATCAACCCGATCGTGCGTGGCTGGGCCGCCTACTACCGTGGTGCGGTCTCCACCGAGACGTTCCACAAGCTGGACCGTCACCTGTGGCGGCTGTGCTACAAGTGGGCGACCTACCGCCATCCCAAGAAATCGAAGCACTGGGTCGTCAACCGGTACTTCGGTTCCTTCCATCCGACCAGACGTGACCGATGGGTGTTCGGCAACCGTGACAACGGCAGCTACCTCCTCCGGTTCGGCTGGACCAAGATCATCCGTCACGACCTGGTCAAAGGCACGTCGTCTCCCGACGATCCGGCCTTGAGCAGTTACTGGACCGCGAGGCGCCGAAAGGCGGGGCCAGAGCCGCCAGTGGACCGCGGCCGGATGCGCCAACTCCAGGCGCAACACGGACGCTGCGCCGCCTGCGGCGGGCTCCTCCTCGACGCCGACCGCCCGCCGACCAGCCCCCAGGAATGGGAGCAATGGCTGGCAGTCACCCGCAAGGCGATCACCCACAAGGCGATCACCGAAGCAGGAACCGGCCCGTCGGACGATCACGGGATGCTCCTCATCCACACCCACTGCCGGCGGCGCACCGTCACCGGCAGACCGGCAGCTCCAACGCCTCGACATGCCATTGGACCTGCTTGAGCCCGGTGCGTTGAAAGACGCACGCCGGGTTCTGAGGGTTATGCGGCCAATGGGTACATTGGTCCTCCCTCCGCTTCGCTCCGGGCCCGCATAACTCCTGTTCATGTGGCTAATCGAGGCGCTGAGCCCTGTGGATAAGGTGCCTCGCGATTGGCCACATAACAGGGGGGCGGGGGCGCAGCAATGCGCCCCCGCTACCCGACAGACCACTTCGCATGGCCAAGCTGCACAAGAAGGTGAGCGGCTGCTTCCAGGCCGACGACCACGCCAGGTACTTTGCCGCGATCCGCTCCTACCTCGGCACCGCACGCAAGCACGGCGTCGGGGCCCTTGAGGTTCTCGGGCTCCTCTTCCGCGGCGATGCCTGGATGCCCCCGGCGAGAACCTAAACCAGATGACGTTGGGGAGAGATCCCCGCGACAGCCCCGGGGATGCAGCGACTCCCCGACAGCCCCACGGCCGATCCACCTGGCCCCCCTGCGAACCCGGCCGCGCTTCGTCGCGTCATCTCCAACGGATCCCTCGACGACGATCTCTCCGAGCTGGTCGACGCGATCAATCGCCGTAGGAGATGATCGCCACCGCCACACGAAGGCATCGATGGCTCAGCTCGTGCTCGCTCCGCGCATCGGTCTCGACTGCCGGGTCAAGCTCCACTGCATCCGGGGCGAGACCGGCACCGTGCACGACTTCGACGGCGGTGCTGCTCGATCAAATGGTCGGCCGCTTCCTCCACGTCACGTTCGGCGTGCGCCCAAGGTCATCGAGCGGACCTGAATGTTTACCGCTGGCCATGGCTACCAGCACACACGATTTCAGCGACTGTGTCCAGCACCCTCACGGAGTAGGCCCTACAGGTTCACCGAATACTTACGCCGCGTTAGGTCAGATGGCGATGGGGACAGCCAAAACTGAGACCTTCCTCGGAGCCCGCTACCGCCGTCTCGCGAAACTGAATGCCGAAAGCCAAAGCCCTCGCCGCTATGGAACGGTCGATCCTCGTCGCCATCTTCCATCTCCTCGCAGACCCCACCACCACCTTCACCGACCTCGGCTCCGACTACTACAACAAACGGATCGACAAGCAGCGACGCACACGCAGCCTTATCGGCCAACTAGAAGCCCTCGGACACACCGTCACCCTCACCACCGCCGCCTGAGCCACCGCCGCCCGACCATGCAACCCGTCAGTCCCGAACCCGACACAGTCCGGGACTGACGCCCCGAGCGGGCTCCACCAGCAAACACCCCCGCCCGGAGTGGCTAAATCGTCGCGCCCAGTTCACCTCAGCAATTTTCCGGTCAGAAGCTGCCAGCTCGTAGAAGCCGGCGAGGTCGACGTGGAGCCCGAGCATCCGCTCGATGGTGCAGCGGACCTCGGCGACACCAGCCTCGATCGGGGTCTCCCCGCGACGGCGCACCTCGACGCAAAGGAGCGTGCGCGCGGGGTTGCCGGCATGGTCTCGGCGGACCGCGACATGCACCGGGACACCGTCGACGACGAGCGTCCTCGTGTAGGTCGTGCCGTCCCATGCGTCGATGGTGTTGTGCGGCCGGCGTCGCAGCGCCCAGACAGTGAGGTCCAGGCGAAGCGGCGGGCGACCCTCGATCGTGAAGCGTACGGTCGCCACGGGCTACTTGCCTCTTTCGGTCACGAGAACGTCGCGGAGCACCGCTGCCCAGGAGCGCCCGACGTCGCGCGTCGAGGTCAACAGCACGAGGCGACCGCGGCCACGGGCGAGCCCCCGCAGCCGCTCGACGATCGGCGCGCCTGGCTCGCAGTCCAACTCGGCCCGGTAACGGCGGGCGAACTCGGCGAACCGTTCGGGGGCATGTCCGTACCAGCGGCGCATCTCGGCGCTCGGCGCCGCGTCCTTCGCCCACTCGTCGAAGTCCGAGGCTGCCTTCTGCACGCCCCGGGGCCACAGCCGGTCGACGAGTACCCGGTGCTCGCCGGGGCGTCGACCGGGGTCCTCGTAGGCCCGGATCACCTCGACGTCTTCCATTGGAGCCGACGGGGTCACCGTGACCGGAACCCGAGCACGCGTGCCGCGTCCTCGTCGATCATGGACGGGCTCCACGGCGGGTCCCAAACCACCCGCACGTCGACCTCTACGGCACCGTCGACGGCGTCGGTGATTGCGGCGCGGGCCATCTCGGGGAGCACCTCGGATGCCGGGCGGCCCGGCGTGGTCATCGTCATCTCGACGACCAGACCGTCCCCTTCGGCCCGGACGTCGTAGATCAGCCCGAGCGACACCACGTCGAGGTACAGCTCGGGGTCGTAGACGCCACGCAAGGCGTCCCACGCGCCGTCCACCGCGTCGCGAGCCTGGAGCTGCAACCAGCCGCCCACGTCGACCGGGACACCGGGACCGTTCGCGCCACCTGGCGCGCCGGTAGTCACGACGGCCGCCGGAACGTGATCCGCCAGTCGCCGCCACCGAGGTCTTCGACTTCGTAGGAGAAGCCCTGCGACGACAGCACCCCTTCGAGGGGCACCGGCTCGAAGGGAGCCAGGACCACCAGCTCCTCGCCGTCATCGAGGGCGCCGGCCGCGGCCATGATCGTCTCGAATGGCTCGTCGCCCGACGCGATGATCGGACGGGCATCGACGGTCGCCGTCACCTTCTGCCTCCTGGGCTCCGGCCACATTCGGTCGACCCTGTTATTCTGTTGTCAACTAGAACTTATCAGGATCAGGCGCTCCCCGACACTCCGACCTGTGCGATGGGCCCGGGGTTTGCGGACCGGGTGGACCACCGGGACCTGTGCATGACCGCCGAGGTACGTGTTGGGGGAACCGGCGGCGTGCACGTTCTTCATGCCGGCAAGGGGTCGGGACCATCACCAAGCCCGGCCTCGGCCTGGCGGTGGGCGAACCGGCGATCACCCCGGTGCCGAGACGTATGATCATGGCCGCCCTCGCCGAGGTCGGCACCGAGCCGGTCGACGTCACCTTCTCGGTCCCCGGCGGAGAGGCGACGGCCGAGCAGACCACCAACGGTCGCCTCGGGATAGTGGGAGGCATCTCCATCCTCGGGACCTCGGGCATCGTCCGCCCCTTCTCCACCGCCTCCTACCGAGCATCGGTGGTCCAGCAAATCGACCTGGCCGCAGCCCAAGGCGAGCAGACCGTGGTGCTGGCGACCGGCGTCCGCTCGGAGGCGGCAGCCGCCGCGCTCTACCCGACGCTCGACCCGGTGTGCCTGATCGAGGTGGGCGACTTCACCGGGATCGCCCTACGGCGCGCCGCGCACGCTGGGATGCGCAAGGTCGTCTTCGTCGGGATGGCCGGCAAGCTGGCCAAGCTCGCCGCGGGGTGACGATGACCCACTTCCACCGCTCCGAGGCCGACACGGGACTGCCCGGAGCGCTGGCGGTCGAGGCCGGGGCGCCTCCGGCAGTGGTGGAAGCGGCGACCGAGACCGCGACAGCTCGCCATTTCTTCGACGCCGGCATGGCTCATGGGTGCCTGGCACCACTCGCCCTGTTGTGCGAGCGCGCCCGCGCCGCCTGCATGGCGCACGCGGGGTCGAGCTTCGAGCTCGAGGTGGTCCTCGTCGACTACGAAGGATCCTCCGCGCTCTGACGTGCCGGGCCGTGACAGCGCCCACTGCGACCCTGCTCGAGATGGCCGTCTTTGAAACTCTGCTCACTGGTAGAGATACACTGGCGGCGTGGAGCATTCGAGCAGGGCGACGGCCGAACGGTCGGGAGGCGCACGGCGATCCCGAGATGGGGCCACACCGGCGTGGCAGGAGGCGACGGTGGTCGCGGTGATCGACGAGGCGCCCGACGCCGTCACCTTGCGGCTCCGGCTCGGCGGCGCGACCGGTTTCCTCCCCGGCCAGTACTACAACGTGCACCTGGCGGTGCCCGGGCGAATGCGACCGGTGCAGCGTGCCTACTCGGTCGGCTCCTCGCCGGCGCCGGACCCGTCGGTGATCGACCTGGGCATCCGTGAGGTGCCCGGAGGCCTGCTCTCCCCGCTACTGGTCGGCCTTCGCGTCGGCGAGCGCCTGTCGGTGCGAGGTCCCTACGGCCGCTTCACCTGGGACGGCCGTGACGGCGGGCCGGTGCTGCTGGTCGGCGCGGGGAGCGGGATGGTGCCGCTCATGGCGATGATCCGCCATGCGGCGCATCGGGGCCGGCGCGGCCCGGTCGTGCTGGTCTGCTCGGCGATCACCTACTCCCACGCCTTCTACCGGGACGAGCTCGCAGAGCTGGCGGCACGCCATTCCTGGCTGCAGGTCGTCCATTGCATCACCCGGGACCCGAGCGAACGGCGCGCCCGCTACCACCGGCGGGTGGACAAGGCCGTGCTGTCAGAGAGCCTGCAAGGGATCTGCCCGCACGCTGCCTACCTCTGCGGAGCCCCGGTCATGGTCGAGTCGACGGCCGAAGCCCTGGTCGGCCTCGGTGTCGCACCCGGGGCCATCTGGACGGAGAAGTACGACTGAATGCCTGCAAAGACCCACCAGCACGGCAGGACCGCAGACGCCGAGACCATCTCGCTGTTGCTGTGTGCGCTGCTCAGCGACGAGGACGAGATCACCGAGGACGCTGTGTTGTCAGACCTCGGGGTCGGCGCAGACGACTTCGGCGCCCTGTGGGACGCGGTGCGCGAGGAACTGGCCGAGCGGACCGTGGGACCCGAGCTGGACCCGTCCGACCTCGAACCCCAGGTGACCGTCGCCGAGGCGGCGGAGGCCATGGCGGCGCTGCTCGCCGGAGCCGGGGACGGGGATGACGATGAGTAGCGGTAACGGACTCGACGAGGCGAAGGCCACCGGCTCCTGGGCGGCTCGGCCGCCGGGGGTGCCTGGTGCGGTGCCGCCGCCGTCGGTACCGCTGTCGTTCCTGGCCGCGGCCTCGCTCGGCCTGGTCGCCTGCGGCGTCGCCTGGATCTGGGTGCGTTCCGCGGCCGCCGCCGATCCCAACAGCGATCCGGCGATCGCCGCGGTGCACTTCGGCGTGCTCGCAGCGTTGGCCATGGGCGTCCTCGGCGCCACCCACCAGTTCACCCCTGTCATCACCGGCCGTCCGCTGCGGTCGGTCCGCCTGGCTCGAGCCACCTTCGTGGCTTGGCTGGCGGCATCGTGGGCGCTGCCGCTCGGGGTCGGCTTCGAGAACGTCGGGGTGACCGCCGCCAGCGGTGCGCTTGCCTTGGTAGGACTGGTACTGCTCGCATGGAACCTCGCCGCGCCGCTGTCGGTGCGAGGCAAGGGCGCCCCGGTCACCGCCCTTCGCCTCGCCCTCCTCGGTGCGGCAGCGACCACGCTCCTCGGCGCGACCTTCGTCGGTGACCGCCAAGGGAACTGGTTCGTCCTCTCCGCCCACGTCGACCTGGCGATGGGTGTGCTCGGCCTGTTCGCCTGGCTCGGGGTCACCTACATCGGCGTGGCACAGAAGCTCTGGCCCATGTTCATGCTCGCCCACCTGTCCGCTCGCCATCGCGCCGGCACGGTGGCGGTATGGGCGACGTGGCTCGGCGCCGCGGTTCTCGCGGGCGGGCTGGCGCATGGGGCCCCCGCCGCCGAGTGGGCGGGCGCCGGGGTGCTCGGCGTCGGCCTCGGCGCGCACCTTGTCTCGCTGTGGGCGCATCTGCGTCATCGCCGCAGGAAGGCCGACCTGCACCTCCTCTTCGTGGCGACGGCGGCGGCGTGGCTGGTCGTCGCGGCGGGGCTGGCGCTCGCCGGGGCGCTCGTGCTCCCGCACCACTACCGTCTGGGCGTCGCCCTCGTCAGCGCTGCCATGGTGGCTTCCGGCGGCTGGCTGCTCGAGGCGCTCGTCGGCCACGCCCACAAGGTTGTGCCGTTCATCGTGTGGTCGCTCTTGCGGTCGGAGGGGGCGCGAAACGGACCGTCGGGCAAGCCGCTCATGTTCGCCGACCTCTACCACCACGGTTGGGCTGGCGCTACCTACGGGACGGTCACCGCCGGCATCGCCGCGATCTGCGCCGGTCTCGGTGCATCGTGGACGCCGGCGATCGCGGCGGGTGGGGCGCTCTTGGCGGCAACGGGCGTCCTCGCCGCGGCGAACCTCTCGGCGCGCCCACTGCACCTGCTCACTGCTGTACGAATGAGCGCCGATCTTCCCGCCGCCGCGACCAGCGAGCGGTGCGAGCCCGCCGAGCGACCGACGTGAGGTGATGCTGTCCGGTGCGGGCCGAGCCCGGCTCACCGCGCCGGCGGGAGCGCCGCGTGGGCAGCGACGGGCGCCGCATGCTCGTCCTTGCTGCCTATGGTGCGCGAGTGGTGGTGAGCCCGCCGAGCGCGCCGTAAAGCTCTGCGCTCACTCGGGCCGAGACCGCTCCAGATGCCATCCTCAGGGTTGGCGACGAGCGCGTAGGTGAGGCAGTGCAGCCGCACGCTGCAGCGTGCACACACCTGCTTGGCCGCGGCCGTCTGGGCGACTGCCGCTTCGTCGCGCTCACCTGCTGGGAAGAACAGCCCGGATCCCATGTGCCTGCACTCGGCGCGGCGGCGCCAGCGGCCCGCGTCCCAGAGGATCCGAGGACGACGACGATCGAGGCGCAAGAACACGAAAGCCGATCACTCCTCGATGAAGATGCACTCGCCGGGGCACTCTTCGGCTGCTTCGCGGACGGCGTCCTCGTAGCCGTCGGGGACGGCGGCGAGACCTTCGGAGCCTCCCGGGTCGCTCAGCGCCCGGCCGTCTTCTTTCACGTAGGCCAGGCCGTCCTCCAAGAGGGTGAAGACCTGGGGGCAGATCTCCTCGCACAGCCCATCGCCCGTGCAGAGGTCCTGGTCGATCCATACTTTCATCGTGTCGCTCCTTGCCTGCTCGCCCGGCGTCGGTTCCCCGTGCCGGTTGTGGCCGGCGCTCGCCGGCGCAACGGTGTCACCACATGCCGAGCTGCAACCGGGCCGCCTCTGACATCCGCCCGAGGTCCCATGGGGGTTCGAAGACGAGCTCCACCTCGGCGTCGGTGACCCCGGGGATCTCGAGGATCTGCTCGGCGGCCTCGGCGCGCAGGATGTCACCCATCCCACATCCCGTGGCGGTCATCGACATCCACACGGCCACCCGGTAGCCGCCTGAGTGCGTCGGGTGGATCTTGCAGCCGTAGATCAAGCCGAGGTCGACCACGTTGACGGGGATCTCGGGGTCGTAGACGCTTCGCAGCCGGTCGAGCACCTCGTCGACGTCCGGGGTGTGCCCGCCGACGGCCTCGCTTCCCGGCGGCTGCACCTCTCGGTCACCGGCAGCTTCTTCCCCAACACGATGCTCGTCGCCGCCGGGTGCCTCGATGCCCAGGGCGTCGGCATCGGCCCCTGCGACTCGCGCCAGCGTGCCGTAGCTGGTCTGGACGGTGAAGCTGCCGCCGAGGCGCTGGACGACCACGACCTGCTCCCCTGCGGCAAGGACCGCCCGGCGGCCGCTCGGGACGAGCACGACCGGGCAGTCCCTTCGCACCTCGACCGTCTCGCTCGCCCGCTCTCTCATGTCCGGGGACCTCCGGGGAGGGCGTGGGCAGCCTCGGCGGTGACGGTGCTGTTGGTCCCCGGATCGTGGCGGTGGGCGTCGAGGGCGACGACCCCTGCCGGCATCGCCAGCTGCTCAGCCCGCTGGCGGATCGGTCCCGAAGCGAAGCGTTCGAGGACCTCCTGGGCGAAGCCGGCGACGAGGATCGCCCGCGCCTCGCGCTCGGGAACTCCCCGTGAGCGGAGGTAGAAGAGGGCGTCGGGGTCGAGCTGCCCCACGGCCGCTCCATGGCTGCAGGCGACCTCAGAGGCGTTGATCTCGAGGCGTGGACGGGTGTCCACCTCGGCGCGCTCGGAGAACAGCAGGTTCTTGTTCACCTGCGCGGCATCGGTCCCATCCGCCTTGGGGCGCACCACGAGATGCCCGTTGAACACACCGTGCCCGTCGCCGGAGACGACCCCTTGTAGAGCTGGCGGCTCGTACAGCCAGGGGCGGCGTGGTCGACTAGCACGGGGTTGTCGTGGTGCTGGCCGGCACCGGCGATGAACAGCCCGTCCAGGTCGACCTCCGCTCCCTCGCCGGCGAGGACGACGTCGACCTCGTGAGGGGCGATCCGGCCGCCGGTGGCCAGCAGCCTCGAGGACAGGCGGCTCCGGTGCTCCAGGCGCCCCTCGAGCGACGAGAAGTGGAAGCTGTCTGCGCTCTCATCCTGCAGCACGTAGTGCATGACCTCGGCGCCGGTGCCGAGATCCACCTGGGTGAGGGCGTTGATGACCCGCCGGTTGCCTGGCACGCTCTTGTAGGTCTCGACCAGCGTGGCCCTGGCCCCCTGCCCCGCCACCACGATGAGGCGGGGGTGCCACCACCGTGGTTCGTCGACGGGGATGGAGACGAAGACGACCTCGATCGGGTCCTCGACGACGGCTCCCGCGGGAAGGTCGATGACCACGGCGTCGTCTGCGGCGTCGTTGAGGGCACGCAGCGCATGGGGATAGCCACCGGCACGCCTGGCCCAAGACTGCTCCAGGCGTCCGTCATCCACCTGCAGAGCGGCGGCCAGCGACTCGACGCGCACCCCGGTGGGAAGGGCGACCCCGGCTGCGGATAGTTCGGGGACGACCCGCCCGTTCACCACCACCCGGGAACCGCCCAGGTGCGGTGCGGGAAGGTCGCTCGACGAGACCGAGCCCGGGCCGTCCTCGGCCCCTCCCCCAGAGGATGCTGCCAGGGGTAGGGCGAGGACCGAGTCGAGCTTGGTGTAGCGCCAGTCCTCGTGCTTGGAGGTCGGGAAGCCGTTGACATCCACCCAGGCCGCGGCCCGCCGGCGCGCCGCTTTGAGCCACCCGGGCTCCGATGCTCGCTCGGGAACCTGCACTCCCATCCCGACACCGGTGCCAGACGGTGGCCGTCGCGCCGTCGCAGAACGCGCCATGGCCGTCATCGGGCGGTGCCCGTCGCGACGGTGCGCGGCTCGACAGCCGGGCCGTCGAGGGTGGCATAGCCGTGGGCCTCGAGCTCGACAGCGAGGTCGGCACCCCCTGAGCGTACGATCCGCCCGCCGGCGAGGACGTGCACCCGGTCGGGGACGAGGTGCTCGAGGAGGCGCTGGTGGTGGGTGGTGACCAGGGCGGAACGGTCCGGGCTCCGCAGCGTGGCTACGCCCGCGGCCACCACCCGCAGGGCGTCGATGTCGAGACCCGAGTCCGTCTCGTCCAGCACCGCCAGGCGCTGTTCGAGGATCAGCATCTGGAGGATCTCGTTGCGTTTGCGCTCCCCGCCCGAGAACCCGTCGTTGACCGCACGGTCCAACAAGGCGCGCTCCATCTCCACTAGGCGGCGTTTGGCGTCGACGAGGGCGAGAAACTCGGCGGGTCCGAGCTCCTCTTCGCCGCGGGCGCGGCGCTGGGCGTCGAGCGCCGTGCGCAAGGAGTACATGGTGGGCACGCCGGGGATCTCGACAGGATGTTGGAAGCCGAGGAACACCCCGGCCGCGGCCCGCTCCTCGGGCGCCATGGCGAGCAGGTCGACACCGTCGTAGATCACCCGCCCCCGGTCACCTGGTAGGGGTCGCGGCCGGCGAGGACGTGTGCCAGGGTGCTTTTCCCCGACCTGTTGGGTCCCATCACCGCGTGGATCTCGCCGTCGGGGACCTCCAGGCTGACCCCGTGGAGAATCTCGCTGTCGCCGATGGAGGCGTGCAGGTCGTCGATGAGCAGCATCAGCCGACGGCCCCTTCCAGGCTCACCGACAACAGCCGCTGGGCTTCGACGGCGAACTCCATCGGCAGCTCACGGAACACCTCCCGGCAGAAGCCGTTCACGATCATCGAGGTCGCCTCCTCCTCGGGGATGCCCCGCTGGCGGGCGTAGAAGAGCTGGTCGTCGGAGACCTTGGAGGTCGTCGCCTCGTGCTCGACCTGGCACGTCGGGTGCTTCACCTCCACGTAGGGGAAGGTGTGGGCCCCGCAGTCGCCTCCGATGAGCAGCGAGTCGCAGCGGGTGTGGTTGCTCGCCCCGGTCGCCTGCCGCAGCATCTTCACCAACCCCCGGTAGGTGTTCTGCCCGTGGCCGGTCGAGATGGCCTTGGACACGATGGTGCTCCGGGTGTCCTTGCCGATGTGGATCATCTTGGTGCCGGTGTCGGCCTGCTGATAGCCCGCCGAGAACGCTACGGAATAGAACTCTCCGACCGAGCCGTCGCCTTGAAGGACCACCCCGGGGTACTTCCAGGTGATCGCCGAACCCGTCTCCACCTGGGTCCACGAGATCTTCGACCGCGCCCCCGCGGCCCGGCCGCGCTTGGTGACGAAGTTGTAGACGCCGCCGTTGCCCTCGGCGTCGCCGGGGTACCAGTTCTGTACCGTCGAGTACTTGATCGTCGCGTCGTCGAGAGCCACCAGCTCCACCACCGCGGCGTGCAGCTGGTGCTCCTCGCGCATCGGAGCGGTGCAGCCCGCCAGGTAGCTCACCGACGCACCCTCTTTGGCGACGATGAGGGTACGTTCGAACTGGCCGGTTCCTGCTGCGTTGATCCGGAAGTAGGTGGACAGCTCCATCGGGCACGCCACGCCCCTCGGCACGTAGCAGAACGAGCCGTCGGTAAACACCGCCGAGTTGAGCGCGGCGAAGAAGTTGTCCCGCTAGGGGACGACCGAGCCGAGGTACGCCCGCACCAGATCGGGATGGTCCCGCACCGCCTGGGAGAACTAGCAGAAGATGACCCCGGCCTCGGCGAGCTTGGCCTGGAAGGTCGTGGCCACCGACACCGAGTCGGCCACAGCGTCGACGGCCACGCCTGAGAGGCGCTCCTGCTCGGCGAGGGAGATCCCAAGCTTGTCGAACATCGCCCGCACCTCGGGGTCCACCTCGTCCAGGCTGGACAGCGCGGCCTTCTTCTTGGGTGCGGCATAGTAGATGATGTCGTCGTAGTCGATCGGCGGGTAGGTGACGTTCTGCCATGTCGGTTCGGCCAGCGTGCGCCAGTGCCGGTAGGCGCCCAGCCGCCCGTCGAGGAGCCAGTCCGGCTCGCCTTTCTTGGCCGAGATCAACCGGATGACGTCTTCAGAGAGACCTCTCGGCGCGAAGTCGGTGTCGAGGTCGGTCGAAAAACCGTAGGCGTACTCGCGGCCGGCGAGGTCGGCCAGTTCGGCTCGGGCGGCGCTCATGCGGGCTGCCCGGCGAGCCGCGCGATCCGCACCCGCCACACGGTCGGCCCCGCCTCGAGGTAGTCCCAGCTATACCCTCCGGCGTGCTGTGCCTCGAACTGGTAGCGAAGCGGCTTGGGATCGTGGTCGTTCACCAGCACGAACCCGGTGCCCTCGGCCAAGGCGTCAAAGGTCGTGAAGATCACGTCGTGGCGCTGCCCGTGGGGGAACCGCCGCACGTCGAGCTCAGGTGCGGCACCTACCGGCGGGTCGGAGTCGTGTTGGTCGCCGGCCCCCGATGTTGCGTCGGCCGGTCGGCCGATCCGC
>JGI20133J14441_1002530_pt1 | contig 12579 bp, 9 predicted proteins | sample RS3BMetagenome_FD_14441 | JGI IMG/M metagenome (IMG submission 14441)
AGCCGCCCATGCCGCTCTCGCCCACCCCGCCGAACGGCAGGTGCGGGTTGGTGAAGTGCAGCATGGTCCCGTTGACGGTCACGCCGCCCGAGGCGGTGCGGGCCACGACGTCGTCGACCACGGACCTGTCGCCGGCGAAGACGTAGAGGGCGAGCGGGTGGTCCCGGTCGTTGACGAAGTCGACGGCGGCGCGTGCGGATCCCACGGTCAGGACGGGCAGGAGCGGACCGAAGATCTCCTCCTGCATGAGCGCCGACGACGGGTCCACGTCGACCAGCACCGTGGGTGCGATGTAGCGCTCGGACGCCACGGTCCGGCCCCCCATGGCCACCGTTCCCCCTTCCAGCAGTGCGGTCAGGCGTTCGAAGTGCCGGTCCGAGACGATGCGCCCGTAGTCGGCGCTGGCGTGGGGGTCGTCGCCGTAGAAGGCGGTGATCGCCGCGGACAGTTCGTCGAGGAACGCCTGGCGCACCTGCTCGTGGACGAGGACGTAGTCGGGGGCGATGCAGGTCTGCCCGGCGTTCATCCACTTCCCCCAGGCGATCCTGCGGGCCGCGACCTTCAGGTTGGCCGACGCGTCGACGATGGCCGGGCTCTTGCCCCCGAGCTCGAGGGTCACCGGGGTGAGGTGCTTGGCGGCGGCGGCCATGACCACCCGACCGACGGCGCCGTTGCCCGTGTAGAAGATGTGGTCGAAGCGCTGGTCGAGCAGCTCGGTCGTCTCGGGGACGCCGCCCTCCACCAGGGCGACGGCCGTCGTGTCGAGGTAGCGGGGGACCAGGCGTCCGAGGAGGGCGGAGGTCGCCGCCGAGATCTCCGACGGCTTCATCACCACGGTGTTGCCGGCGGCGATGGCCCCGGCCGCCGGCGCCAGCAGCAGCTGGACCGGGTAGTTCCACGGGGCGATGACGAGGACCACACCGAGCGGCTGGGGCACCAGCTTGGACCGCGCCGGCAGCGCGACCAGCGGCGAGGCGACCCGCTTCGGCCGGTTCCACCGGGCGAGGTGCCGGAGCATCGACTCGATCTCGCTCTGCACGAAGGCGATGTCGGTGATGAACCCCTCGACGGCCGGCTTGCCCAGGTCGACCCGCAGCGCCTCGAGGAACTCCGCCTCGTGCTCCTCCAGCATGCGGGCGAGCTGCTCGAGCTGGCGTCGGCGCCACGCCAGGGGACGGGTCACGCCCGACCGGTAGGTGGCGCGCAGCGTCGCCACCGTGGAGGCGAGGGAGGTGGTGGGGGCGTCGGTCGTGGCGGTCATGCCACCAGTCAACCAGCAACGACGCCGCGGCAGCCCGCGGAGGGCCCCTGCGGGGTCCGGACCGAGCGGGTGGGCGTCGGGGGGTGCCGCTGCGCTCAATCCCGGCGGGACGGGTGCCGATAGAGGCAACCGGGACCCCCGGGGGTCGAGCGGTGCGGGACGAGTCCGCCCGACGAGAGGACGCGATGGCACAGGGTCTCTACGCAGTGGGGGCATGGACGTTCCGGCACCGGCGCATCGTCGTCGGCTTCTGGGTGGTCCTCCTGTGCGTCGTCGGCGGGCTCTCCCAGGCCTTCGCACGGCCGCCCAGCACGCAATTCTCGATCCCGGGGACCCAGTCGCAGGAGGCGATCGACCTGCTCAACCAGAAGTTCCCCGCCGCGGCCGGGGCGTCGGCCCGGATCGTGTTCGCCGCCCCGGCCGGGCACCGCCTGACGGAGCCGCAGCTGGCGTCCGCCGTGCAGGCGACGCTGGCCCGGGTCCGCGCCGCCGGGCAGGTCGAGGCCGTGACCGACCCCTACGTCCTGAGGACCATCTCCGCCGACGGGAGGATCGCGTACGCCGATGCCGTCTACGCCGTCCCCGTCGCCCAGATCTCGGACGCCTCCAAGGCCGCGCTGGAGGCCAGTGCGCGTCCCGCCCGCACCGCCGGCATCACCGTCGCCTTCGGCGGCGGGGTGATCGCTCCGCCGGGGGCCAAGAGCTCCGAGGCGCTCGGCATGGCCGTCGCCTACGTGGTGCTGACCATCACCTTCGGCGCGCTGCTGGCCGCCGGACTCCCCCTGATCCTGGCCCTGGTTGGCGTGTCGGTCGGGATCCTGTCGGTCAACGCCCTCGGAGCCGTCGTCGACCTGTCCGCGACGGCGCCGATCCTGGCCACCATGATCGGGCTGGCGGTCGGCGTCGACTACGCGCTGTTCATCCTGCACCGCTACCGCGAGCACCTGGCCGAGGGATGCGAGCGTGCCGAGGCGGCGGCGCGGGCCACCGCCACGGCGGGGACGGCGGTGGTCTTCGCCGGCCTCACCGTGGTCATCGCACTGACCGGCCTGGCCGTCGTGGACATCCCGTTCCTCACCGTGATGGGATTCGCCGCCGCCGGCACGGTGGTCATCGCCGTGGCGATCGCCCTCACACTGCTGCCCGCACTGCTGGGGTTCGCCGGGTCGAAGATCACGGCGCCGAGGCCCCGGCGTGGCGCCGGAGGCACCGGCGGCGCCGGACCCGACGGACCGGCCGGGCCTGCGCCGGCGGTGACGGCCAGCACCCGATGGGTGGGGGTCGTGACCCGGCACGCGGTGGTGACCGTGCTCGCCGGGCTCGCCGTGGTGCTGGTGGTGGCCGCCCCCGTCCTCGATCTCCGGCTCGGGCTGCCCGACGCCGGCGCCGCTCCGGTCGGGACCACGGCCCGCACGGCCTACGACCTCCTGACCCAGGGGTTCGGTGCCGGCTTCAACGGACCCCTGATGGTGGTGGTCGACGCGCCCAACCGTGACAACCCCACCCAGGTGGCGGAGGCCGCCGTGGTCGGGCTGAAGCGGCTGCCGGACGTCCAGGCCGTGTCGATGCCCGTGCAGAACGCCGCCAAGGACGTGACGATCGTCAGCGTGACGCCGCGCAGCGGGCCGACCGCCCCGGGGACGAGCAACCTGGTCGCCACCATCCGCCGCGCGGCGGCCGGGATCCAGGAGGCGACGGGCATCCGGGTGCTGGTGACCGGCCAGACCGCCGTCAACCTCGACGTCTCGGCCAAGCTCTCGGGTGCGCTGCCCGTCTACGTCCTCGTGGTGGTGGGTCTGGCCCTCCTCCTGCTGATGATGGTGTTCCGGTCCCTGCTGGTGCCGGTCAAGGCGGTCATCGGCTTCCTCCTCAGCATCGCCGCCTCGCTCGGCATCGTGGTGTTCGTCTTCCAGCAGGGCCATCTCGGCCGGCTGTTCGGCGTGACCGATCCGGGGCCGGTGGTGAGCTTCCTGCCCATCCTCCTGGTGGGCGTGCTCTTCGGGCTGGCCATGGACTACGAGGTCTTCCTGGTGATCCGCATGCGCGAGAGCTTCGTGCACGGCGCCGAGGCCCGCGACGCGGTCCGGAAGGGATTCGCCGAGAGCGGGAGGGTCGTGGTCGCCGCCGCCCTGATCATGATCTCCGTCTTCGGCAGCTTCGTACTGAGCGACGACCTCGTGACCAAGTCCATCGGGCTCTCGCTGGCGGTCGGCGTGGCCGTCGACGCCTTCCTCGTGCGGATGACCCTCGTCCCGGCCGTCCTGGCGCTGGCGGGGCGCCGGGCCTGGTGGCTGCCCGCCCGGCTCGGTCGGATCCTCCCCTCCGTCGACCTCGAAGGTGGCGACCTGCGACCCGGAGGTGGGCCGTCCGCACCCGGCGGGCCGGACGGGTCGGACGGGTCGGACGGGTCGGACCGGGCCGGGGGTGCGCGCCCGGCCACCCCGGTCGGGGCCCCGCCCGACGGGTCGGACCCGGGGTCTGGACCGACGGGTACGCCGGACGGGCGGGCGCTCAGCCGGCGGTGACCCGAGGCGCCACCGGCGCGGGCACGGTCGAGCCACGCCCTTCCGACGAGGAGGTGTGACCGTCATGGGGGAAGGGTCGGCTGCTGACGTCGGGCGGGTGCCGGGGACGGTGCGTGGCCGCCCGGAGGTGCCTCCGGGCGGTGTCGGGGACCGAGGGTGACGCTGTCGTGGGCTCAGGTCACACCCGTGCCACGGCCGACGCGATGCCCACCACCGGGGCGTTGAGCGGCTGGCCGCCCTTCGAACCGGCGAAGGCGGCTCCGCCGAGGGCGAACACCCCGCCGTCGGCGGACGCGGTGGTGACCCCGGGGCCGGAGCCGGCGACCAGGCCCACCGTCGGGGCGACCGGGCTGTGGGAGGTGGTCATGGGCGCAGCACCGCCGAGCGCCTCGACGGTGCCGTCGGCGAGGACGATCCAGTAGCTGGAGGCGGTCTCCCCGGCGATGCCCACCGCCGGGGAGGGCCCCGCAGCGCCGCCGGCGTACCTGGCGTCCCCGAAGGCGTAGACCGCGCCGTCCCGGCCCACCAGCCAGTAGCCCTTCCCGTCCGGGGTGGCGGCCATGCCCACGATGGGGGCGCTGATCGGCGTGCCACCCATCGACCGGTAGAAGCCGGCATCCCCGAAGGCGAACACCCCACCGTCGGATGCCACCAGCCAGTAGCCGCCCTGGTCGGGCGTGGTGGCGATGCCGACGATCGGGGCGTCGAGCGCCTTGCCGCCCATCGAGCCGTAGAACTGGGCCGTGCCGAAGGAGAACACGCCGCCGTCCCTGGCCACCAGGTCGTATCCGTCGGCCGCGCCCGCGTTGTTCGGGCGCACGCCGGCAACGATGCGGCCCCAGGTGGAGGCGATCCCCACCACCGGGGCGTCGAGCGGCTGTCCGGCCATGGATCCGTGGAACTGGGCGTCGCCGAAGGCGAACACCCCGCCGTCAGCCGCCCCCAGCCAGTATCCCGCCGTCTGCTGGGGCGGCACCGGGGCGCCGGGGGCGGTCCCCGCGGTGTAGGAGATCAGCACGTTGGGATCGCCGAAGGTGGTGCCGGGCGTGGTGCCCGTCCCGGCGCCGACCGATGTCGCGCAGTTGGTGAGGGACGTGGCGCAGAAGTCGCTGCCGCCGCCCCCTCCGGCGCCGTCTTCGGTCGCACCGATGAGCGCAGCACCGCCGCCACCACCGGCGTAGCCGGCCCCCCCGCCACCGCCGGCGGCGAGCGCCTTGCCGAAGACGACGATGATGCCCTGGCCGCCACCGGTGCCGCCCCAACCCGGACCGACGTCACCGATGGTGGGGGTTCCGTCGGTGCCGGCGGACCCTCCCGGGGCCGTTCCGCCGACGCCGGGGACTGCCCCGGACGCACCCGCACCGCCGCCGATGGCGTTGCACGGGGAGCCGGACTGGCCGACGTTCCCACCCGCTCCGGAACCGGCCGGGCAGTCGGTGGTGCCGCCCTGCCCGCCGCCACCGCCACCACCGCCGCCGGCCACGAGCAGTGGCTGCGAGAAGTCTCCACCGAGGGAGACCCCACTCGCGCCGCCGCCGTTGCCGGCCGGGGCGAACGCCACTCCGCCGCCCGTGTCCACGCAGACGGTGAGGACCTGACCGGGCACCACGGTCCGGTCGCCGGTGACCTCGTCGCCTGCGCCACCGGTGGTGCCGATGTTGTCGAGCTGACCGCGGAAGCCGGCGGAGCCGGTCGCGCTGAGGTGGACGGCCGTGACGCCGGCCGGCACGGTCCAGGGGTTGCAGCCGGGCGTCGTGAAGGCCATGACCGTCGGGGCCGCCCCGGCGGGCGTGGGCAGAGCGACCACGGTCGCCAGGGCGACGGGCAGGGCGAGGGGCAGTGCGAGGCAGGCGGCGAGGGCGGCGCGCGTCCGGGCGGAGCGGGGCGTTGCGCGGCGGGTCGAGCGGACGCGGAGCATCGGGGGGAATCCTTTCTGGCGGCCCTTCCGGACAGTTCGGGGGGCGTCATCATGCCGCACCCGGAGCGGTGGTGTGCAGCACCTCGGACCCCATCCGGCCGAGGTCGCAGAGATGTGCACCGGCGGAGGGTATCGCAGCCCCGACATCGCGCACAGACCGGGCCGATAGCGGTCGGGCCGTCCTCGGTTTGACGGTCCGGGTTGCGTCCCGGGACTTCTCCCCCTTGCGGAGCCCGACGGGGGCTTGGCGTTCCTCGGCGGTGAGACCGCCGGGGTGTGATGCGTGCACCGCGTCGGTGGGGGTGAACTCGGGCGCTCCCGGCGGACGCACCGGAGCATCGCCTCGGTCCGTCCCTCCAGCCCGACGGGAAACTGGCAGAGCGGTGGTCGCCACGGCGGCCCGTCGGCGCCGCCTCCACCCTCCGTTCCCCGGCATCGTCGTCGACCGCTCCATCGACGCCGACCGGGTCGTCGCCACCTTGGACCGACTCGCCCTCGAGCGAGGCGCACCCGCCTTCGTGCGCTTCGACAATGGGCCTGAGTTCGTGGCTCAGGCGGTGGCCGACTGGTGCCGCTTCAACGGCGTCGGGTCGATCTTCATCGACCCGGGGTCACCCTGGCAGAACGCCTGGATCGAGTCGTTCAACGGCCGGATGCGCGACGGGCTGCTCAACGGCTGGCGCTTCGACAGCCTGCTCGAGGCCCAGGTGATCCTCGAGGACTGGCGCATCGACTACAACAGGAACCGTCTGCACTCGGCCCACGGCGACCTCACCCCGAGGGAGTTCGCCTCGGCCTGGACCGGCCGACACCAACCAGTGCTCGCATAGCAACTGGACCAGTCATCGGGGCCCGCTCAAGCCGCCATGGCCCGAATCCTAAGCCCACTCGCTGGGCGACACCATCCACTGCCGGGAGAGTGTCGCTTGTTCATCCATGTCCGCTCACCCATCGCGAACTATCGCATTCCGGCACGTGTGGGGCACCCCGGGGAGCCCGCGTGCACGGCGGACCCGCATTGGTGTCCTCCCGGGTGTGGCATCCGCCCGCGGCATCACCCCGGGGCTACGGTGATCTGACCTACACACCCGGCAGCGCCTGCCGGGGCCGGAAGGAGCAGCCATGGACGTCACCAACGCCGTCTTCCCCGCCCCGGGCCAGCTCGAGGCGTTCTTCGACAGCGCCGACGACGGTCCCTTCGTCATGCTCAACCTGGTCAAGTTCAAGGAGCGAGCGACCTACGACGACGACCCGTCGATCGACATCTCCGGGCGCGAGGCGTACGAGCGCTACGGCGTCGAGATGCGCACCCTGCTCGGCGATCGGGGAGGCCGCATCACCTTCCACGGTGACGAGACCGGCCTCCTGTTGGGGGAGGTGGGCGAGCTGTGGGACGCCGTCGCCCTGGTGGAATACGCCTCGCACGCTGCGTTCCTCGAGCAGATGAGATCACCGGAGCGGGCCGCCATCGAGCGGCACCGTTCGGCCGGACTGGCCGGGCAGCTGAATATCCGGATTACGCCCCAGGGACTCTGAGTTGCCGTGACCCTCTTTCGGCAGGGCTGCGGCAACATGGGTCGGGCTGGGCAGGCGGAGTCGATGTCGTCGATGTCGCTGTCGTGGAATCCGATAGGCGACTGATCATCGTGATGGACTCGATGTTGCCGATGGCCGACATGAAGCCCACATAGCCCATGTCGAGGGCCTGGCTCACCCTTTCGTTGGGTGACCTTCGATCACCGAACTGCACTCCATGGGCTTACGTCCCCGATCGCCGGCTATGAGCCTCCCGGTCTACTCGGCACGCAGCGACCGCTACTGGGCAGGTAGCGGTTTCGTTCGACTCATCGACCACGCGACGGCCACGGTGGGGTGCCCCGTCTAGGCTGACGGATCGACCGAGGCGCGGAGCGAGACGCGGAACGAGACGCGGAGCCCGGCGCGGAAGTCCCGCCCACGTAGCTCAGGGGATAGAGCGTCGGTTTCCTAAACCGTGCGTCGCAGGTTCGAATCCTGCCGTGGGCACCTTTGTGCCGTGGGCGGGATAGGAGATAAGGGGGTCTGAAACTCCCCACCCTCTGCCCGGCCCAGGTTCGAAACTCGCCTCCCGCACAACTCGAAGACCAGACGAGATAGGAGATAGAGGACCGCGAAACGCCGCTAACCCGGCGGGTCATCCTCTGGCCGCTGGTCCGCCAGCGCACTCGATTGCTTTCGGCGGCGTGCATGGAAGAACTCATTGTCTCGGTGCACCTTGTGTTCGTTTGTCAGCACTCGGTCACAAGCCTGCTCAACGAGAGTCTTGAATTCGGGCAGATCAGCTTCGGGATCACGGATGATCGCCGCAATTGGGAGAGTCCTCCAAGTCAGGTGGCTCCCATCGACAAGCAGGGATCCCTCGGCATCTTCAGGTAGAGCTAGCGCTACCTCAAGGTGATCGACATGGCCGTAGAGCGCACCCACCATCACTCCGTCGAGGTCATAGCCGATATAAATCGTCTTGACGTAACTGGAGCATCCACGCTCGGCGAAGATTCGGTGAGCAGAAGCCGCCAGATCGCGAGCCACGGGATTGAGCTCCGAGATGTACTTCATCGCATCGGCGTCAGGCACGCGAGGATCGTACGCTGCCGACTGATAGCGCGACGACCGATTCATCTACTCCAACCGCTTGCCCTTCGGCGCAACGCCCAATCTTGCGGGGGGGGGATCGGACTAGCCCCCAGCAGTAGTCCGTGTCACTTGCCGTCTTCGTTTCGAGAATCGAAGTGATTGCGCAATGCATCGTCTGATGGCCGTAAGGAGGGGTGCGCCGGATCATTTACTTTGCGGCCGTCAAGACTTCGATAGTACGGGTCGTCAATCAATGGACTGACCCAAACTTGCATCGTGCTTGGGTAAATGCTGAGAAGGCCCAAGTCGAAAAGGTTGTGAATGTCAGTCCGAAGCAGAAGTCCATTGTCCATCGTATTTGTGTGGTCCCCTCTGTAGGGGGAGATGTGGGCGGCATCGAGCACCTGTTGGGACGAGCATCCCGTGATTGCGCAGCAGCCTTCGTAGGCCGCCAAGAGTCCTTGACGGAACGCATGCTGACCGCGACGGCGAACGATCGCAGCAATGACTCGCTGGCGAGCATCGCCTTCATCACGTGGCTCCCCTTCACCTTCGAGCACCTGCTTGCCACTCAAGATCTCTAGTGCCTCAATGAGCCGATTCATCCCTTCGAGCGTGACGGTCGAGCCGCCACCAGAGGGGGTATCTCGCGAATCGCAACTCGCATCCCACGCAACTCCCGCACGGGCCGCAACTGCCTCACCGATCTCGGGCATCGACCCCTGCTGGTTGATCCCCGCGAGGGAGGCTGCCGCCTGAAACACTGCGACTGGAATTGTGCTCCCCGGGCGGAGAAGCCGCTGTGGGATTTCAAGAATCTCGCAGAGACGGTCGAGCGCCTCCTGTTTTGTCCGTTCGCCGCTCATGGAGGCAGATAGTTGCACGGGGCAGGCGGTTCGGGAGTGGACCCTGACCCGGGCAACCTCGTTGACTTGGATCCGAGGTACGCCGGAGCGCCGTCGGTGTGGGTCTGACGCACCTCAGAACAGGCTCCTGAAGCTACGGTCTGTCAGGATGGAGGAGAGCGACGAGGTGTCCTCCGGGAGGATCGTTCACGGATCGTAGCGATCCTTGAACGTCACAGCCATTGGCTAGTATGGAGACATGACAGTGCAGCGCATTCGAGGTCGGCGAGATGGCCTTGCGGCGAGCACACGGTACCTTCACGAGGTTTTGTCATCTGGATCTCATGACCATGAGACGCTATGGCTAGCACTTCTAAAGGTGTACACATCGGCGCTGAATACTCACGGTCAATTCGACGATATTATTTCAGACTCACGTCTGGCCATTACTGACACCAACAGTATTGAGAATGTCTTGGCTGAAGCATCCGTGGCTGAGATGTCAGTGCTATATGAATTCCTCTTGGCTCACGATGATATGTCTGAGAAGCGCACCAATGGCCAGTTCTTTACCCCTGACGACGTTGCAATGTTCATGGCCTCGAAGTCGAGGCAGTTTGGGACTGGGATATGGATCGATCCGTGTTGTGGAGTCGGGAATCTCTCGTACTGGCTCGTCAAGCAGCAACGCCGGCCGGAAGCATTTCTCCTGAACAACATGAAGTTTGTTGATCTAGACGATCTCGCGCTCTTCTCGGCGAGGGTCATCATGGCAACAAGGTTCCAGAAGAAGGAGTCATCGCTCTTCTCGAAGCTAGAGCCCAACTTCATCCAAGGTGACTTCTTGAGAATGGATGAGCAGGCGCGCGATGAGAATGGGCTGAGTTACGACTTTGTGATCATGAATCCGCCCTACGTTCAGACCTCGAGCAGAGGACTCGGGTTTGGATCGCATGAGTCCCGAGATATGTATGCCTTCTTCCTCGAGCGAGCATTCAAATCTTCGCGTGGCGTCATCGCCATCACTCCGCAGACGTTCACAAATGGTGCTCGTCATCGTTCGCTCCGGAGCATCATCCTCAATGAGAGCAAGGAATGCTCGATCTATTGTTTTGACAATGTGCCCGACACGATCTTCCGTGGATTCAAGTACGGGTCCGAGAACAGCAATACTGTGAACAGTACGAGGGCGGCGATCACGGTCGCATCGACTGCCAATGAATCGGCGGTGGGATGCAAGGACTTCCTGATCACGCCATTGGTCCGGTGGCCTTCACGTGATCGAGCACTGATGTTCTGCCGGGTCGATGAGATGTTGGGAAGACCAGTAACCGTGGAGGCCGACCTCTTCCCGAAGGTCCCAAAGGGCCTAGAGGACCTCTACGACGAGCTTTGCGAAACGCCGGTCAGGCTCTGCGATGTCGTGATCAAGCATGGCGAGGGGGAACACTTCAATGTGCCAACGACGCCCCGATACTTTATCTCCGCCGCCAAGAGAGACCTGTCCCGATCTTCCATGGCAAGACTCACAGTTGGAGATCGCCGAATGGCGAAGTTGGCGTATCTCACCCTAAACAGCAGTCTCGCCTACTTCTGGTGGCGGGTGCGAGACGGCGGCATGACACTTTCCCGGGCGACTCTTTTGTCAACACCGCTTCTCACCGGTGTGAATGTGGACACTAGGACCGCAAGTCGGCTCATTCAGCGACTTGAAGAGTCGGAGAGTTCCAATCTTGTCATCAAACTGAATTCTGGCAAGGGGAACGAAAACATCAAGCACTCTCGAGAACTGATTCACGACATAAATCGGCTCCTTGTACCGGCCTATGCGGATGCCTTGCTTCAACTACATTCCAACTCGTCACTGGCTGACTCAGTCTGAGAATTCGCATTCAGAGTCCGTCGGCCGGCGTGACGAATGTCCGAAGCAGGCTTAGAGCAGGTTCATGAGATGGAATCTCCATCGCCAGTTCAATCTTGGAACGGCACTACGTGCGGGCGTGTCGAGTGACGGACCGGACCTAGATCCGCCATGCTCTGACTGATTCCGCCTACTTTGGCCACCGGGATCGCTGTCCATCCGATCCCCCATGTGTCACCGGCACGTGGAAGAGAAGCTGAGAAGCCGGGGAGGCATCCGGCCGAACATGAGTCGATCCATTGGGTGGGCGGATCACGCCGGAGAGCTATGTACCAAGCGGAACGGGTCTTCTTCGATCAATACCGGCAGCGCATCAATGACAGTCCGGCACTGAAGACGTCAGTGTCAGAGGCGATAGGTGTGACCCTCGAACGCTATAACACTACCGTCTGGGAGAATCGGTTCATAGTTGGTGGTGTCATCGAGCAGATCATCGGGGCGTCAGCACGGGCGGTCGGTTTGACGGTGGAAAATGCAGGGAAATCGAATCAGGGATACGACCTAGAGATACAGAATGATCCTACTATCGGAATTTCTGTCAAGGGAGTGTTTGCGAGCGTAAATGGCAAGCACAATCTTGTGAATTTTAGGGGTGAGGGCAATGCTGAGGATCCCACTAGCAGGTGGAATACGGCTACGATGTTCGTGATGTCCGGGGTGGGTATTGGTTATACGGATCCAGAGTTCGGTGGGCAATATCTCCACGTCACATCAGATGCTCTGCAGATCTCAGGCAAAGGCCTTCAGGAATGGTGGATCGCTAATCCTGACCGGCTGATCGAAATCGAGATTCCTGGAAAGCCCACGGGTCCAGCGATTCGTGTCGCCAGCGATCCCGTTTCCTTTGACGTGCTGCAGGACTACCCGAATTTGATTCCACATTGGAGGGCAGAGATCTAAAGCACTCACGTGCTGGCATAGGGACGTCGAACGGGTTGTTTGAGCTCTTCAGCATCCCACTACAGCCGCAAGGGTTGCTAGTGCTGCCCAGTGCCTGGGATGCGGCACCCTGCGCCCGGCCCGCACCTTCGAAGCACTTGACGTCGACATACCGGTCGCCTTGGAAATCTTGGTGAGGGATATTGCCTCTAGCCCTGGCAGCACTTCCCGAGTGAACCATGCAAGATCATGCGTCTCACCCGCATGCTCCGCTTCCCATGCTGCTTGAACTGCGCGTTGTGACACATTTCCCGCTTGGCGAGCACGTTTCGCCTCAGGAGTGTGCGTGGGTCGCACCCCGGTACGAACTAGATGGTCAGCCGACGTGTGGGCCGACAGTTCCGCCAACGAATTCCCTATCTCTCTGCGGCGCCCCTCAAGGCAACTGGGGCAATATCGCCCGCGGGGACGATCCCTATCCCCTTCCAGAGGCACGGGCGCCCCGCAGGTAACGCAGAGTGAACCGGCCTGGGTCTGATGGAGGCTCAGGTGTTTGGGTTTCTCATGCCACGTCGGGCTGAGATCTTTGACGGTAGTCGTCTTCTGCTTCGGCCGGC
>JGI20133J14441_1002536_pt1 | contig 12562 bp, 13 predicted proteins | sample RS3BMetagenome_FD_14441 | JGI IMG/M metagenome (IMG submission 14441)
CTCAATGGACTTCCTCTTGCCTTTGTTGTTGCATTTTTCTTTGGTGGAATCACTGCTTCTATTCCATTATTTGATAAATAATTGTATATCTCTTTTGTATCATATCCTTTATCTGCATATACCACCTTTGTTTTTTTCACAACAGGATCCATTACTTTCTTGAATTCCATTGAATCATGTACCTTTTCATCGGTAATGCTCAAAGAAACTATATTGAATGATTTTGCATCTATTGCTAAATGTACTTTGATCCATCCTTTTCTTTTTTTGTTGTATTTGTTGTTTATCCATTCTCCTCTATCGGTTATCTTAAAACCTGTTGAGTCTATTATAATGTACATTTTTTCCTTATTCATATTTGATCTATTTATTTCATCCATCATCTTTTTTACATCTATCTTCCTTATCCTTTTAAAGATAGCCACATATGTTAATGGTCTGAATTTTCCCGTTATTTTAGACAAAATTCTAACAAATGACTCTAAAATCCTGAATGGAACATTCCATAATGCCCTTATCTTCATTAGAAATTCAAAGAATTCTATGGGATATTCGTATGGTCTGCCTATCTTGCTACTGTTCTCTATCTCAAGATATTTGTCCCATTTTTCAAAAACATCTGTGTCTATTAGCATCACAGCCCTTTTTACGAGTGTCTCATTATATTTTGACCAAATCCTTTTATTCCTGTTTTCAATATTATGTATGGGGGTGTAATCTACTATCATTGAAATCACCAATACCCCCATTTTTATCAAAAAATTAAATTTTATCAATTAAAAGATTAGTTAACACACTTTTTAAAATGATAATTTTTAAATACAGAAAAATAATACGGAAATTATGGGGCAGGATTGGGCTTCCATAGGAATAAAAAAAGGGACGAAAGAATTACTAAATAAGGTGTCTTCTCATATTATACAGGAACTTGAAAGGGCAGATCTTACATGGGATGAAATAATTATTTACCTTTCTTATGTATTTGAAAAGAAAAGTGAGGGATCATTTGATAGGAATATTAAATTAGAGAATTATTATTCTAAAGATGAAGTAGACAAAATAAGGAAAAAATTAAAGATTGTTTAAAATTTCGAATATAAACCAAGTATTTTCTCCAATATCTATTTCTTGCAATACCTTGCATTTTTTACCTTCTAAATAAAATTCCTTTTCTTCTTTTATTATAGGCCATAAATTATCTGATATTTTCAATGGTATTCCATAAGTAGGAGGTTCTTCAGCCATTTTACAGGGATTTACATCCCTTTCTATCTCTTTATTTTTTGTTTTAAGTTTCACAGCCAGACCCCCCTATTTCCTATGGAAGTATTTTTGGTTTTGTTACCTCTGCCTTCATTTTTTTTCCTCTTATATCTATTAATACAATATCTCCTACCTTTACATCTTTTTTAACAAAACCTAATCCAATTCCAACTTTTAAAGAGGGAGACATGGTACCACTTGTAATTATCCCTATTTTATTTTCATTCTTATATATATTATATCCATGTCTAGGTATTCCTGGCTCTAGCATTTTAAATCCACGAAATATTTCATGATCCTTATTTTTAATTTCTAACAAAGCCTCTTTACCAATGAAATCATGATCATAATTAATTATCCAGCTTATNGATGCTTCTATTGGAGTCCTATCCATATTAAAATCTGTACCACTCAATAACATACCCTTTTCCATTCTTAACGTGTCTCTAGCCCCTAAACCACAAGGTTTTATTCCAAATTCCTTTCCATAATCTAACAATGATTGCCATATTTCAACAGCATATTCATTTGGGAATATTAATTCAACACCATCTTCTCCTGTATATCCTGTTCTTGAAACAAATATTTTTCCATATGGTATAAAATTATCCCCTCTATTTTCAATGTCCATGAAAGTAATAAAATCAAAGGTAAAACTTTTCATCTTAGAATAATCGTATTTAGTTAACTTTTCCATTAATTTTATAGCCTTTGGTCCCTGAACTGCTATACTACTATATAATAATGATCTATCATAAATCTTTATGTTATATCCTGAAGATTTATCAAGTATCCATTTATATATTTTTTCTGCTGTTGCTGCATTAGGTACTAATAAAAATTTTTCACTATTAACCTTATATACTATAGTATCATCTAACATTATTCCCTTTTCATTTAAGTATGCGGAATATTTTGCCTCAAAATTTTGCATACTTGATACCTTAGTTGGTAATAAGTAATCTAAAAACTTTTCACTATCCTTTCCCTCTATAACAATATCACCCATATGTGAAACATCAAAAATACCAACATTTTTCCTTACATTAAGATGTTCATCTATTATTCCTGTATATTCTAATGGCATTAAAAATCCTGCAAACTCTATCATCTTTGCACCAAGATTTACGTGCTCATCATAAAGGGGTGTCTTTTTTGCCATGTTTATCACCAGATAAGATATTATTTATTATGATATAAATCATTCTTTTCCACTCGAAATACCCCCCACCCTCTCTATAAACATTCTATGAATTCTATTATCATTGGTGAGTTCTGGATGGAAGGTCAATGCAAAAATTTTTCCTTTTTTAATAAAAACGATATCATCTCCGTACGTTGCCATAATCTCTACATCATTAGATACATTTTTTATGATAGGGGCCCTTATGAACACGGCAGGGAAAGGTTTATCCAATCCTTTAATTTTTAACATAACCTGAAAAGATGAATATTGTCTTCCATATGCATTTCTTTTAATTTCTATGTCAATAATACCCATTGGTAATACTCTTGGATCTCCAGTTTCCTTTGAGATTACTATAGTACCTGCACAAGTGCCCATAATTCCTAGGTCCCCCTTTAGTGCCCTTTCCCTTATTTTTTCAAACAGACCTGTTGTTTTTAACAGTCTAGAGATTGTTGTACTTTCACCACCTGGGATTATTAAACCATTTATCTTTTCCAAATCAAATAAACTTTTAACATATATTACATTACCCTTTAAACCAAGATCCTCTAATGCCTGTCTTGCCATTTCAGCGTGCTCAGATACATCCCCTTGTATGTTTAGTATTCCTATATTAACCATGTTTTTACGCAATGTACATCATGAATAAAAATATTAAGTAATAATCTATTATTATAGATATGTATAAAGAAATATTAAAGAATTTAGAAAATACTGTACATATTCAAGAAAAGGTTAGCAAGGAATTGGAAGTAACAAAATATCTTTTAAAATATCCAACAAAACCTGTATACTTCAAGAACTTAGATGGATTTGAGGCCGTTGGAAATCTATGGGCAGATAGGAAAAATTTTGAAAAAATACTAAAAACAAAGAATATAACTAAAAAATTAGTAGAGGCAATTAATGAACCAGAGGATTATGACGTGGTAGATGGAAATTTTATTAAAAAAAATGATTTTTCATTTTTAGAATTACCTATACCTAGATATTTTGAGAGGGATGCATCCAATTATATTACAAGTGGAATAGTTTTTTCAGAATATGGTAAAAAGAGAAATGTTTCATTCCATCGTTTTATGATAATAGGTGATAAAAAGGCAGTTATAAGGCTAGTACCACGTGATCTTTTTAGAATGTATAATGAGGCGATTGCTGCTGGCGAGGAACTTAAAATTTCACTGGTAATCGGTGCTTTTCCAACATTTCTTCTTTCGGCCGCAACATCTGTTGATTATTGGATAGATGAATCAAAAATTGCATCATCAATACGTAAAAAAACCCTGGGGGAAAGAGAAAAGATGGTAAGGATGGATAATGGAATATTTGTGCCCTTTGAGGCGGAGTATATTTTTAATGGCGTTATAACAAAAGAAAAATATCCAGTTGAGGGACCATTTCTAGACATTACCAGGACATATGATATGCAAGAAAATCAGCCAGTTGCAATATTCGACTCAATGTATACAAACAGGGATCCTGTTTTTCATCTTTTGCTACCTGGAGGCTATGAACATTACAACCTTATGGGAATGCCTAGGGAACCTACCATATTTAATGAAATAAAAAAGGAGGGAATTGAGGTAATTGATGTAAGACTTACCTACGGTGGTAATTCCTGGCTCCATGGTGTAGTAAAAATTAAAAAATTGAGGGATGACGATGGAAGAAGGGCTATTATTGCATCCTTTAAAGGGCACAAAAGTATGAAGCATGTTGTTGTAGTGGACGATGATATAAATATAGAAAATATGGAAGAGGTTGAATGGGCAATTGCAACAAGATTTCAGGCCGATAGGGATTTAATAATAATTAAAGAGAGAGGAAGTTCTTTGGATCCTAGCAGATACGATAACGATATTACAGCAAAGATGGGTCTTGATGCAACAATTAAGGGTGATAGGAAAAAATTTCAAAGGGTATTTTGAACAAGAAAGTTTTATTATATCCTTATTAAATATAGTAGATTGTGATCATAGATGGATGTAAAGATGAATGTTAGGGATCTCAAGGAGATAACTGATTTGCTACTTACGTTAGTCACTGAGGCAAAATTTGAATTTACAAAGAAGGGACTTAGCGTAAAGTGCGTAGATCCTGCTCATGTGGCTATGATAGTTCTGGATCTGAACAAAGAGGCATTTCTTGAATATGACCTTGATGAGGAGACAGAGGTAGGGGTAGATCTTGAAAAAATAAAAGATTTTCTTAAAAATACAGGTTCAAGTGATGTTATTGAAATAAAGAAGGATGATTCAAAGCTTCTTCTTACAGTTGGTTATCTTAGTAGAACAATGTCCACAATAGATCCTTCTAGTATAACTGTTCCAAAGGTACCTTCTCTAGGACTACCTGCAAAGGCAGTTGTGCCCACAGACCAATTTGCAGGAGGTATAAAAGTGGCTGAAAATATCTCTGATAACATTACCCTTCACATAACACCTACGGAGTTCAGGCTTTATTCAACTGGAGATGAAGACTCAACTAAGTTAATAATACCAAAGGATCTCCTTAAGGAACTTAAATGTGATTCAGAGGTAAAAAGTCTTTATCCTGTTGATTACCTTCTTAGGTTCATAAAGGCAATAAATTCTGAATATGTAACAGTCAATCTTGGAACAGATTACCCTGTTAAAATTGAATTTACATTCTCTGATGGAAAGGGAAATGGCATATTCCTTCTGGCACCGAGGATAGAAGAATAAAGGTCAAGAAAAGTTAATTAAATATCACATATTTTACGAAGGGAGATGAAAATAAGACAGCCTATTATAGGTGTACTTGGACATGTTGATCACGGTAAAACATCATTGTTAGATGCAATTAGGGGCACATCTATAGCCAAAAAGGAACATGGAGGTATAACACAACATATAGGTGCCACAGAGGTGCCAATAGAAACGATCTATGAAATATGCGGTAGTTTAATTAAAGAGAGAAAATTCAAAATACCTGGTCTCCTTTTTATAGATACCCCAGGCCATGAGGCATTTACAACATTAAGGGCAAGGGGTGGATCTTTATCTGACATTGCAATACTTGTTGTTGATATTAGAGAAAAGGTGATGCAGCAGACGGTTGAAAGCCTTAATATTCTAAAAAAGTTCAAGACACCATTTGTAATAGCAGCTACAAAAATAGATCTTATCGATGGCTGGAGAAATTCACAGAATAAGCCCTTTGTCCAGGCAATAGCGGAACAAAAAGATTTTGTTAAAGAAGAACTGGATAGATCCATATATACAATCTCAGAACAACTTTTTAACCATGGCTTTTCCTCTGAGAGGTTCGACAGAATAAGTGATTTTACAAAGAACGTTGCAATAGTTCCAGTTAGTTCAAAATTAAGAATAGGTATAGCAGACCTCCTTCTAGTTCTAATAGGGCTTTCCCAAAGGTATCTTGAGAACCAATTAAAAACCGAAGAGGGACCTGGTGTGGGTACAGTCCTTGAAATAAAGGAAGAAAAGGGTCTAGGTAAGACACTCGATGTCATATTATATGAGGGTACCATAAGGAAAGGTGATACGATAGTAGTTTCTGGTAAAAATAAGCCTGTAATAACTAAAGTAAAAATACTTTTAAAACCAAGACCTCTAGATGAGATAAGGGATCCAAGAGATCCCTTTATACAGGTGAAGGAGGTAAGTGCTGCGGCCGGAATAAAAATTGCGGCTCCGGATATTGATGATGTAATTCCCGGTGGTATAGTTAAAGTTGCCAATATAGAGAATTTGGAACATATTATAAATGAAATAAGGGATGAATCAAAACTTGCCATTGATCTTTCTGAGGATGGAATAGTAATAAAGGCGGATGCTAAGGGATCACTTGAAGCACTTTATTATGAACTAAGTCTCTTAGGAGTTCCTGTAAAAAAGGCAGGAATAGGTGATGTTACAAAAAGGGATGTGGTAGATGCAGAAACAACTCAAAATGAGCTAAACAGGATAATAATTGCATACAACGTTAAGGCACCACAGGATATAGTATCAGAAACAAGTGTGAAAATTATAGAAGGTAAGGTTCTATATGAACTAATTGATAAATACAAGGAAACGATTGAAAAAGAAAAAGAAAGGATTGAAGAAGAAAAAAGGTCTGAAATAAACTTCCCAGTAAAATTAAAAATACTTGAAAATTATATATTTAGGACCTCTAAACCAGCTATCGTTGGTGTCAGAGTTCTTGCCGGTAAAATTAAACCTGATTTACCTGTTATGAATTCTGAAGGAAAATCTTTGGGTATAATAAAAAGTATTAGGGATAAGGATCAGACTCTTAAAGAGGCAATAATGGGGCAGGAGGTTGCTGTATCTATATCAGAAGCTGTTGTAGGAAGAAATGTTCAACCTGGAGAAATAATATATTCAGATCTAAGTGAAAATGATGTGAAAAAATTAAAAAATCTAGAACTTACATATGAAGAGAATGAGACGCTGAATGAAATAATATCAATAAAAAGAAGGGAAAAGCCTTTCTGGGGCATTTAGGAAATTATTTAAGAAGATAATAACCCGCACTTTTTTGTCTTGCAATCCTTTTAACATACCCTTTATTTATCAATTCCTGAAGGGCATTGTTTACAATTCCTTTTCCCATACTTGCAGCCTTCATTATATCATCTGCTGTTTTTAGCTTATCCTCAGATGTTGCACCTAGCTTTTTCATAGCCTCATATACTTTTTTTGCGTTGGGTGTAAGTGTCTCATCAGCCATTTTAATCACCTTTATAAATTTACTAATTTGTGTTATATATATAAAATATTTAAATTTTTTTAAAAAATGCTGATTTTCTGAAATAATTTTAGGATATCACAACTAGGCTACTCTTTCAAAAAGTTTTTATAATTTACAATATTGAAGTTAAAAAAGGGCGATGTTCCTTGGAGAAGCCCGAAGGTGAGAAATATGGTAAAAAATATGTATGATTTCATAGGCGAGATGTGGAAAAGGCCAAGGGAAGGATTTTTAGGAGAATTGCAATGGCAAAGAATGATTGAATGGAGAAAGGGACCGGCCTTGGTAAGAATTGAAAGACCAACAAGGCTTGACAGAGCCAGGGCACTCGGATACAAGGCAAAACAAGGAATAATTATTGTGAGGGCAAGGGTAAGAAGAGGAGGCCTTAATAAGCCTGCAATAAGGGCGGGGAGAAGACCAAAAAGAAGAGGAATTTTAAAGATAACAATGAAAAAAAGCACAAAAAGGATTGCTGAGGAAAGAGTAGCAAGAAAGTATCCGAATATGGAGGTACTTAATTCTTACTATGTGGGTGAAGATGGACTTTACAAATATTATGAAGTTATACTTGTTGATAGGAATCATCCTGCAATTCTTAATGATAAAAATCTTTCCTGGATAGGGAATCAAAAGGGAAGGGTTTTCAGAGGAAAAACATCTGCAGGCCAAAAAGGAAGAGGTCTTAGGAAATCAAGGGGCCTTAAAGGCTAAATGAAAATTCTACAGATCTCGGATCTGGCACCGCCTCATTTGGGAGGTGTGGAAAGGGTAGTTTGGAAATATTCCACACTTCTTGCAAATAGAGGTAATGATGTATCAATACTAACATCCTTAATAAAGGGATCAAAATCTAAAGAGGAAATTGAAAATGTTAGATTTTTCAGGGTTCCTAAATATATGCTACTATTTTCCTCATTATATACCAAAAATTTTGAAATTGTACATACACACTCCTATCTCTCATTTCCAATTCTTGGATTTGAAAAAAAATTAAGAGATACTCCTGTAATTAAGCATATTCATAGTGTTTATGGTGAGCAACTTGAAGAATTTACAGGATGGTCAGTTTCAAAAATTTTTTCAAAAATGGAAAGATATTTAGTTAATGCTGATTGTTCTGCTTATATTGTACCAAGCAATTTTACAAGGTCAAGATTGCTTGATATGGGGGTAAAAAAAGAAATATATGTAGTTCCCCACGGAGTTGAATATAATTATTTTCCACCTAAGGAAATTGCAAGAAAAAAAATTGGAATAAATGAAAATAGCAGGGTGATTGGATTTATTGGTAGGATGTCCATGGGAAAAGGTCCTCAGGATATTGCAAAAATTTGGGCGGATATAAAAAAAGAAATTCCTAATGCCATACTCATTTTCGTAGGCCCAGAACCTGATATATCAACATCAGGTATCAGGGGAAATACAGATTTTGTTAAAAAAATTCTTATTGAAAATAATTCCATTAAAGATGTTATATTTGCAGGAAAGGTTGAGGATGATATATTACCATATTATATTTCAGCATTTGATGTTTATGTGGCTCCAAGTTTAAACGAAGGTTTTGGTATCTCAATTCTCAATTCCATGGCTGCAGGTGTTCCAGTGGTGGCCTATAAAAATACAGCTATTCCTGAAATTGTAGATGATACGGGCATACTTGTTGAAACTAAAAATCTTGAAAAATTAAAGGAATCAATCATTAATGTTATTGAGGATGAAAATTTAAGAAAAGAGCTTTCCTTAAGATCAAAAGAAAGAGCCTCCTCCTATACCTGGGAAAAAAGTGTTGAAAAATTGCTTGAAATATACTCTCAATATGTATGAGACCTCTTGTATTCCAAAGCTGCCATTGCTAAGCCAAGATGAAGTCTGGATGGTTTTAATGGTCTGCTTTTAAATTCAGGATGGAACTGACTTGCCATATAAAATGGATGATCTTCAAGCTCAAATATTTCCATTTTTCTTCCAGTTTCATCCTTTCCAGTAAATCTCATTCCATGTGACTCAATTTCATTTATATAAGATTCGTTTACCTCATATCTATGCCTATGTCTTTCATAAATTATTCTCTCACCATAAAGTTTATAGGCCTTTGAATCCTCGTTGATCAAAACCTTCTGTGATCCTAATCTCATCGTGCCACCTAGCTCATTCACACCCCTCTGTTCAGGTAATAAATCAATTACAGGATGTTTTGTATCAGGGAAGAATTCAGTACTATTGGCATCTTCATATCCAAGAACATTTCTAGCAAATTCCACAACTGCCATTTGGAATCCAAGACATATACCAAGAAATGGAATTTTATTTTCTCTGGCATACTTTGCAGCCTTTATCTTACCTTCTGTACCTCTAACCCCAAAACCTCCAGGGATCAAAATGCCATGTAAACCCCTTAGATCCTCCCTCCCATTTTCTAGGTTTTCAGAATCAATCCATTTAATGTTTATCCTTACCTTCAAGAATGCGGATGAATGTATAAATGCCTCCTTATGGCTTAAGTATGAGTCCTTTAGATTTACATATTTACCAACTACACCTATTGTCACCTCATCATCAGGATTTTCGAGCCTTTCAACAAATTCCTTCCATTTCACTAAATCTGGTTTTCTTCCGTCAATTTTAAGTTTTTTTGATATGTATTCACTCAAATTCTGTTCTTCAAACAACATTGGTACCTCATAGACCGAGGTCTTTGCATCAGGTGCACTGATCACTGCCTCAACAGGTACATCGCAAAAATTTGAAATTTTCTCTTTCGTTTCCTGTGTTAATGGAACTTTGCACCTACCAACTATAATATCAGGTGAAATTCCTATTGACCTAAGCTCCTTAACACTGTGTTGTGTTGGTTTTGTCTTCTGTTCACCAACCACGTCAAGTATAGGCACTAGGGTAGTGTGAACAAAGAGTCTATTTCCCTCACCCAACTCCCTGCCTATTTGTCTCAAGGCCTCTAGGAAAGGCATTGATTCTATGTCACCCACTGTGCCACCCACCTCCACAAGAACAACATCTGCACCCGAACCCTTTGCCACCCTGTAGATTCTTCTTTTTATCTCATCCGTTATGTGCGGTATAATCTGTACAGTTTTACCAAGATATTCTCCCTTCCTTTCTCTCTCTATAACTGTTTTGTAGACCTTGCCTGTTGTAATGTTATTTTCACCATTTAATGGTATATCTAGAAATCTTTCATAATTTCCTAAATCAAGATCCACCTCAGTACCATCATCAAGAACAAAAACTTCACCATGTTGATAGGGATTCATTGTCCCAGCATCGTAATTGATATAAGGATCAATTTTTATAACATTAACTTTCAAGCCCTTTTGTTGCAGTATTTTTGCTATACTTGAAGTAGTAATTCCTTTACCAAGACCTGAAATTACACCACCGGTAACAACTATAAGCTTCATGTAATCATTAATGGGAATCAATAAAATAAATATTTTGAAAATTTAAAAGTAATTTTCTAGAACATTCTTTAGAAGGTCATAAAGACTTGAATTTTCCTTCATTATTTCAAGAATTGAGAATATTGGGAAAAGTTTTAAATATTCACTTTTTTCAAATAATTTAGATCTTCTAATTGTTTCAAACTCCTTCATAATATTGAACATGAAAAACCCTAGAATTAAACCAATGTCCTTAGAATCACCAATCTCATTCCTTATATAATATGAAAAAAGGCTTTGGCTTCCTCCACCCTCTTCATTCGAGTTAATGTAACCTACAAGATCATCTGAAAATTGATAGGCAATCCCAAGCGCCATTCCATATTTTTTTGCATCCATAAAATATTCTTTTTTCCCTGATACTAAAGCACCTATTTCTGCCGCTCCCTCGAATAATGAACCACTTTTGAGTGCAATCAATTCTCTATAATTTATATCTGGCCATTTATTTTTATCCTCTGCAAGTATATCAAGGTATTCTCCCATTGAAGCCTTAGACCATGTATCCAGTCCCACCCTAAAGAATTCTTCGCCTTCTCTTCTTGCTATCTCGAGTGATTCAGAAATTAAAATGTGAGGAATGATTACAGCCTTCTCCATTCCATATTTTTTCCATAGTGTAGGCTTTTTTCTTCTTTCCACACTTCTATCAATTATATCATCATGAACAAGACTTGCTGAATGACCCAATTCAGCACTCACAGCCAATCTCAAGGCCTTTTTTTGTTCCCCCTCAAGTGCCTCAGAAATTAATAATAAAACTATCCCTCTCAATCTTTTTCCATCCCCGACGGCATATTCTACCAGTTCATATAATTCCCCATCGTATTTTTTTCTTATATAGTCCATTATAGCCCTATCTATTTCATTCTTTTTTTCATCAAGTTTTTTAATTAAATATTCAAATTGTGGCAATTTATATCACTGTTTAGGGTAATACAAATTAATATTAAACATTTTTTAGCGTATTAAATTTTGAGAAATTTAAAGAAAAATTGGATTAATTTTAAAAGAAATTAAAGGGGTCTTTATTTAATCTTATTTATTTGACCTTATTATTGGTGAATCTTGCAATAAAAGGATATCACTAAAAAAAATTAAAAAGATTTTAATGACCAAAAGGTCTGGGATTCATAATGAATATATATAAATAATTTATAAAACTGATGGGAATTAAGTTTTAAAAAATTTTAAAAAATCATTTCTCAGATTCCCCATAAATGTATACTTCGTCAGTATCTATACTATATCCAATCAACTTTGCATANCTGCCCCAGTTTACAAAAACCTGGAATATTTTTTCAGGATCCGTTGTGTAGAAATGTGTCTTTATTAATTCAATAAATTTGTCCTTCTTAATTTTTTTATCCTTGTCCTTCTCGAGTAAATAAAGCAGTGTTTTAAAAGGCTCAATATTTCTTAACTTTTGTTCAAGAAGAATCTTCCTTTCCTTTATTCCAGAGTTAACAAACTTTTTTCCAAAATCTGTTAGTTGTATATTACCCTCAACTACCTTCACTAGATCAAGTCTTTCTGCATCATCAACTATATTAAAAAATTCGGATTTCTCAATTCCAAGATCATCGTCAATTTGAGCAAGATCTTCTGGTCCTTTAAGATCACTTACCCTTTCCACGAGACCTACTATTTTACTTACCGATATTGTTTCAAGTAAATCCATCTATGATCAATGGTTTATTGTTTTATCAATATAAAATTTTTGCTAAAAAGAGCCTTGTAGAAAACCTCAGAAAATTATTTAAAATGGAGGGTTTTTGTCGTATTTATGTCATACCCATTTGTAATCAATAGAACCCTCCAATCTAAAATGAACAACGATATTTATAAATTTATTGATCTAGCTTACAAGATTGCTAAAAGATCTATACCTCAATATTCCAATAAGTTT
>JGI20133J14441_1002545_pt1 | contig 12541 bp, 7 predicted proteins | sample RS3BMetagenome_FD_14441 | JGI IMG/M metagenome (IMG submission 14441)
CGAGCGCGAGGCTACCGAAACGTCGAGAACTTGATCAACATGCTATTTTTCCTTGCCTACCCCATTGACCGTCGACTCTGCACACGCTCCATCGGATAGCCACTTTACGCATCTGGAGGCGGTGTTCGTATCGGAATCGGTCGCTCGGGCGGGTTTGGCGCGTCCGCTCGGGGATCTCACCAGTTCACCCGAATTCGTCTCCACGCCATACCTTTTGATCGTGCGCGACGGCACGGCCCAAGCCACGCTCGAACAGTTGCGGCTGGTGAAGCCGCGCGCAGAGGTGGTCGTGACCGACACACTCAGCGAGGCCCGCAACCGCACGCCGTTCGTCCCACGCCGCATCTACGAGTTGCTGGACCGCGTACAGATGACCGGGGACGATTTCACGACCATTGGCGTGGCGATCAACAAAGCCGAAGGCGGCGGTCCTTCCACGGCCCTGCAGGTATTGGGGCAGGCTCTGTTCAACCACGACCGCTTGGTCGGGTGGATGGGTGCGGACGCGACGATCGGCTGGGTAGAGGCTTCGCACCAACCGGGCCACTTCATCGTGGAAGTCCCGTCACCCACGGGCACGATCTCCCTGCGGATGGTCGCAAGTCGGCGCAGGATCCTCGTCTTTCGGGGCGGCGATGGCCCCCTTGCCCAGATCGACATCGATCTCCGAGAGAGAGTGGTCGGCGTGAGTGGCGGAGGGTCGGCTTGGTGGTCGCAACCGGCCGCGCTCACACAAGTGGAGCAGATGTCCGCGGACAAGGTCTTGCGGGACGTGGAGAACAGTTTGGTAACGGCCAAGGCAGCCGGAGCCGACCCCTTCGCCCTGGGACAGTACGTGCGAGTCTCGGACCCTGGCGGTTGGCCACACATGGAGACGCGGTGGAACCGTGAGGGCCTTGCGCGCCTGCCCGTCGAGGTCCGCGTGCGCGCCCACGTGGTCAATGTCGGTTCCTTGCTGTGCCCGTCGTTCGGTTCATGCACTGAAGGCTCTTTGAAGGGCTAACCATGGCGCACGGCCATCGTCGCTATGGGCAGCAGTCCCCGTGCGCGGACTTTCGCCCAAGTGCCCTTGCGGAACCGGCGTTGGCGCTTGCGCCGCCCCGTCCCGCAGAGGCACGCGTGCGCGGACCTAAAGGTTCATGCAACAACTGTCCCGGATGCCCCAAGCGGACCGTCTGACCATGATAGCAGGCGGAGCCGGTAGCCTCGTGCGTCCACGGAATCGCGCAGTCACAACGCAAGGAGGCCGAGCCCGAAGGCCCGGCCCCCTGTTACACACCCCTACGGAAGCCCCCACTTCAGCTCCTCGGTCGTCGGCGTGAGGAGCACCACCCGGTCCCCCCACACCGCCACAAGCCCACCCTCTGCCGCGTTCGTAGCAGGGTTCGTCTCGCCGTCCTCCACGCCGGCCGGCACGCACCTCGGCACCCAGGTATACGTGTGGGTCGTCTTCCCGGTCGTCGCGTCGTAATGCGGGGTCGTGTGCTCCTTGTAGTCCCACTTCGAGACGAACACCTGGTAGTGGCTCACGATCGCCTGGGGATCCGTCACCGTCCCCGGAGGAAGCGGCGGCCACCACGCCCAGTCCACCAGCACCGTGCCCGTATACACGTTGCCGGACGCCTGAAGCTGATCCCACTCCTGCGGCCAGAGCTGCCCAGTGCTCTCCGACACCCCTTGCGGCAGCGTCACGTAGTTCTGGCCGTTCGGATCGAGGGTGACCTGGCACAGGCCCGCGGTGTACGTCGTCGGCCGACTCGACAGCGTCGGCGGCTGCCCTACGGTCGACGGCGGCGTCACCTTGACCAGCAGGTGCTGCCCGAACAGCGCGTACTGGTCCGACTGGTAGCCCATGAACGGGCTCGTGCACGTGGCGGTGTTGTAGTTCACACACGGGTCCGGGTACCCCGATGTCGGCGTCCAGGTCGGGTCGTACACGGGCGAGTAGTTGCTGGCCTGGTCGCCCACCTCGAGCGCCAACGCGCCGCCGAGCTGCGCTGAGGCCGCCGGTGTCGGTGCTGGACCTACGCAGTTTGCCGGCCCGTTCCACCCGTCCGACGACGGCGTGCATGTGCTGGGTGGCGTGGTGCAGCCCGTTCCGCAGGTCACAGTCACCTGGACGCCGGGTGACTGCACCACGGTCTGCGATGAGTTGATTCCTCCAGGCCAGTAGGCCGTCGAGTTCTGAAGCACGCTGTAAAGCGTGTACGTCCCGGGCGTCGAGAACGAGACCTGCGTCGACCAACTCGCCCCCGTCAGCGGGTACACCTGACCGGGGCTCAGTTGCGTGATCGCGTAGGGCGCCACAGGTGTCCACGTGGAGCGGTCGGACGCCAGCACCCCGTTGGTCCCGTTGAACGCCTGCCTCAAGTCGATGCAGGTCATGTTGGGTGCGATCGTGGTACTCGCGTCGCACTGCCCGAGGCTCGGCAGGGTCGACAGCATCGTGAACGTCACCGGCGCCCCCTCGGGCACCGTGAGCGGCGACGTCGACCCGTTAGCCTCGGTCGTCAGCGCCTCCCCCTGGTAGTTCTCAGGGGTCCAGTAGTCAAAGCCGCCTCCGGCTGCGTTCGTCCACAACAGCACATCGTGGTTCGCGCCCGCGTCAGGCAGCGCGGAGACGAAAGCCGGCGAACCGGTCGTCGTCGACATCGGTGAGACCTGTCCGGTCGACTGCACGTTCGCGCCGATCGGCACGTCGTACAGGAGCCCAGACCCGCCGCTACACCCATTCTCCGAAGTCGTGCCGGCCGTGATGAACAGGAACGCGTCCGCCGAGTTGCTCGAGTTGCGGACGATGGTAGGCGAGAAGAGCCCCGATGGATACCCGGTGAGGCAAACGTCGCCCGCGGGCGACGCGATCGACTCGCCCGGCATGAGCGTGTATGCCCCTACCGGGCCCAGGTTCGACGCGCCGAACCGCCATAGGGAACTCAGGCAGTCCTCCACGGCGTAAATGCTGTCCTGGCCAACCGCCACGTTGCTGATGTCCGCGGTCGAGGCCGAACAGCCGGAGCGCTTCGCGATGGAGGACCTGGTCATGGACGCCAACACCTGGCCCGCCGGGCTCACCTCGTACAGGTCCCCCCAGTTGTCGGGCACGATCATCGTGCCGTCCGCCGGCGAACCCGTGCCGTAGTCGTAGACGGCAATGGATGACGAGATGCCCGCGGCCGACGCTGTCAGTCCGTCGTAGCCGGCGCCTAGCACGATGATGACGCTGGCACCCGTCGCGGGGTTGAGCTCCACGATGGCGCCCGGCGCGGTACTGGTCTCGTCGTTGATGCCGAACACCACGGCGCCGCTCGAGCCACCTACGCTCGCCTGCGGGTCCCACGCGGGCGACGACGTGAGCATCGAGTACCCGCCGTTATCGAGCGCCTGGCACGCGCCGGAGCCGCCGACCCAGGTGATGCTGGCGCCGTCACCTGGGTCAGTCGCCTTGCAGGCCACAGGTATTGTCCACGTGAAGGCAGCCGGTGGCGTCTCTCCGCTATAGCTCGCCAACGCAGCGCAGGCCATACCCTGGTTGTCCCCACCCACGCACCCGAACGGCGATGTGGCTCCCGGCACGCTCACACCGCCGAGCGTGTAGTTGGCAGAGATCGCCGGCGTAATGACCGGGCTATCCGCGACCTCATTGTCCGCCTGGGCGCCGCCGTTGCCGCTGATCTGCACAGCACTCCAACCTGTGCTCGACGATGCCTGCTCCGTCGCCGACGCCGGTTGCAGATTCGCCGTGGTCGTCCAGTACAGCTCGCACCCGACCCCGATCGCGAGGTACCCGCCAGACACGTCTAACGTAGGCGCGGACACGCCCGCCATGTTGACGGGCGTGGTTCCCTTGCATGACTGCCTTGGAGCGTTGAACGTCCACACGTCACCGCCCCACGCCGTGGCTGGGCGGGGCGCGGTCATGTCTTCAGCAAATAGAAGCCCCTCTGTGCTGACTGACGACAAGCTGTTCGCCCCGCACGAACTGCCCTGCGCGTACGCGTACTGGATCCCCATGGTGCCATCCACGATCGGCGTCGACCAGGAGCACACGCCACCTGATACGTCCTCCGCGCTGGTCGGCACCGGAACGAAGTCGGGGGCACCGCTCGTGTTCCCGGTTGTCTGCGTCGTCGGGTACGCGTCCGAAACTGCGTAACTGGACGACTCGATGACGCGTTGCCGGCTTGCCCCCACGCCAAAAGTGGGCGAATTGTCCACGGGCACCCCGCCGCCCCCCGGCGCGACTGCGGTCGTCGCCAGGGCGACGCCACCTAGCATCACAGTCGCCACGAGACTGGCCGTCAACGTCCGCCAAAGCGCACGCACCGATTCACCCCCCCAACAACTGAGGAGACCCGCCCCGTTTGGGGGCGAGCCTCGTGCGGAGCTTGCGGAACGGACTGGATCTACACGACTGGAAACAGCCCCGCGAGAGGGTTGCCCACCGCCACATCCATCGCGACCTGCGGAAACGGGTGCAGCCACCCGGCCGCCTTCAACGCCTTGGCGGACAGCAGCCCCCGGCTACCAAACGCGGGCCAGGCCGCGCTGGGTACGATGTTCGGACCACCCGCGGCGACCGGGTTGAACCCTGCGTCGTCGAACAGCTTGCGCAGGGCCGTGGAGAACTCCACGTTCGCGTCGCCCCAGCCCCACAGCCCCAGAAGCTGGCCGACACTGAACATCTCATGGTCGCTGATTGTCACTGGGCCCCCATGCGTACCCGGTGCCTTCCAGACCACCCTCCGCTCAGTGTTGAACCACGCAATGAGTGGCAGCGGAGAGTCCTCCGCCGTCCACGCCGCGGTGTCGGGCATAGGTACGGGCTTCGGAAACTGAAGCGTCGCCACCGTGTTCGTGTGCGTCGGCCCCTGGTCCGCGAGGTAGCCGCTCACGATGATCTTAGTAACCCCACCAGCTCGGTCCATCTGCCATCCCGTCACGACCACGAAGTTCTGCCACCAGTAGCGGCAGAGGCCCGAGTCGTACTTGTAACCCTGCGCCGTCATCAGGTGCCGGCAGACAGCATCCACCCGGGACCACGAGGGGACCCGCGTCGGCGGCCCGCCCGAACCGTTGCCGGCCGTGGCCGCGTCGAACCACCGGACGACCTTCGCAACCAACGCCTGCTTGCCCTTGGTCGCCGCCAGCTTCTTCTTTAGCTCTGCGAGTAGCCCCGGCGACGTTCCCATGCTCGCGTCGATGTCCGCCTGCCACGCCTTCGCGTTGAAGTGCACGCCGTTGTCGGCAAACAGCCTGCTAAGACACTCCTGCGTACCCGGTGTGGGTACGCAGCGGCCCTGCGCGGACGCCGGAAGGGCACCCAGGCCAGCGCCAACCAACAGCATCACCAACCCGGTGAGAGCCGCCAGCCACCGCATCCTCACGTCAGCCACTCCCCCGTTTCACCGTAGGCAGTCCCATAAAATGCCGCAAGGCCGGCCAACTGGCCGGGCCCGGTCCGGTGCTTGGCCCCATCCCCTGGGTCAGCTCGATGCCTAGATGGCCGTCACGAATACCTGGACGGGTGCCGCAGGGTGGGGGCGTACGGTCGGCCCCGTGCGCGATCGTGAGGTCCGTCGTGATCAGCTACGCGGTCTGGCGACATGATTCGACCGCGTCCACCGAGCGCCGAGCAAGTTCCATGTTCGACGCGGCGCACCGACGTTCGTGACATGCGGTGGATCCGTGCTAAGCAACCACTCGTCTATGCCCTTCTGATTCATGACCCTGAAGGCGCATATCGCCGACGTGTAACGGTTCCCGTAAAGGTCCCAGAACCAGAATTCGTGGTTGGTACCGCCAGGCTTCTCCAGCCCACTTACATCCTTCAGCACCATTGAGATATCACACTGTTCGCCGGCATTGAGGTGCACAGGAAGGTCAAGCAGAGTGAGGCCCTTCGCGGGAACAGGCTGCCTCTGGATCGCGTCTTTGAACGACTCTAGGACATCTACCGGGGCGAACCGCGCCGGGCCGGAGCCAACGTTTCTCGCAATCACCAGTGGAAGGCGCACGAACGTGCGTTTCCCCTCGACCGTGCCATTGATCACTGGTGGCTGGACGACTTTGAACGTGATGAAGGGCATGACCGCAAGGCGCCGCTCCTCTGCGTGTACGCTCGACTCGTGTTCCCACGCGCGGTTCTGGGCAATCCAAGTTACTACCCCGGTCCCAAGCGAGCCCACGACAGCACCCAAGAGCGCGGCCAGGAATACTCCGATGACAGGTCCCTCCCAGGGGGTGGAGTCCCGCGGCGCGGTACTACCGTCTGTCGGGCGACGTCGCGGCCTCGCAGTTGGGCTACCGCCCACATCGCAAGGACCGTACTCAGTCAGTGTCACGCGCGTGCGCGGCCATGATGAGGTCGTCGACGTCGCGAGGGTGGCGCGAAACGGCCCAGACGAAGCTGCCCAGGGCACCGGTACCGTTTACAGCCCGGACCCACTCGGCTAGAGCCTGGTGCTTGGCCCCCGCCTCATCGCTGTCCTGGCCCTTTACCTCGAGAACCAGCACGCGACCCGACGTGAGCCGGACCAGGAAGTCCGGCCGGTAGGTACGCACGACGCCTTGATGCAGATACGGGATCTCAAGTCCCAGGTGGTCGTTCTTGACCCAACACGAGACGAGGGGGTGATGGTCGAGGGCGTACGCCTCGCTCGCCTCCCAGGTGCTGTCTAGTACGCAGACGTTTACATGAGAGCGGGTGGTGGGGGCGCAGGGGCGACCCGTGTACCACGGCCGCAGTTCCGACGTCGAGCGCACGGGCCTTTGGTCGTCGAGGATGGGCTCTAGGCGTTCGGCGCTCTGCTGGCCGATCGCGGACCACACGTGGTTCACGATCTTTTGCATCCCAAGCGCCAATAGAGCGCGACGTCTGAGCCCGTCATCGGCCCAGCCGGCGGGCCGAATGACCAGCGCCGGGGAGCGCATGAAGCGATCGACGAGCGCGGTCACTTGGGCGATCAGGAGCCCGGGCGCACCGCTCCAGCCGGGGCGCATCTGCGAGAACACGCGGCGGGCCGTCTCGAACGCGAGGGTTTGCAGACGACGGTCCGCGAGGAACCCTTCAAGGTCGAGCTGTGCCCAGTCGAGGACGTGCGTCTTTCCCTCGAGCGCGGGTGCGAGCTCCGCATGAAGAACCGCGTTCTCGGCGTCGAGAACGAGCGGCTCCACGCGGCCAAGGTCGAGCGTCAGCGTGTTTCGAAGCGTACGCTCCACGCGGACGACGTTGGGAAAGGAGATGGCCAGCGCCTGGCGGGCCGGTAGCGGCTCCACGCGCACGAGCGGTCGCTCCGGCGGCGGCGGCTTGCCCTCTCCCTCATGGGGCAAGAACCGGAACGGCACACCAAAGACGTTGACGTACTCGGGCCTCAAAAGGCCGCTGACGGGGTCCACATCGTAGGAGGTCCGTCGAAGACCGCGGCCGACCACCTGCTCGCAGAGTAGCTGGCTGGTGAACGCCCTGAGGCCGAGGATGTGGGTGACGGTGCGGGCGTCCCAACCCTCCGACAGCATTCCGACCGAGATCACATGTCGTACCGCCGCGCCTGCGCCTCCAGGGCGGCCGACGGTGTTGACCTGCTCCCTGAGGTACGCCGCGCGCTCGGCCCGCGTCCGAGCCCGACCGGCGCTTTGACTGGGAGTCGCCGGGGCGACGGCCCCGCTCGCGTCGTCGCCAGCTGCGGGGCGGTCGTCGGACGCGAGGTCTTCGACCGCCTCCGCTTCCTGCAAAACCTTGCTGTCGATGTGCAGCGTCGCACCCGGGAGGGCGAGTTCGGGCACCCCGATCTCGCCCTCCTCGACGGCGCGACGGACGCGGGCCGCGGTCTCCGTGCGGTTGGCGACCGTGATCATTGCGGGCGGCACGGGATGGTCCGCCCACGCCTGCCGTGTGGCCGCCCAGTCGGCTGCCAGGAGCGCATAGGCGTTCACGACCAGGCTTGGCAGCGGCGCCGTCTCGGGCGCCTGCCGGTTTACGTCGTCGTGCACCTCCGGGTCAGCGTAGATGTGAAAGAGGCGCGACCGATAGCTGCGCGCATCCGGCACGGCATCGTCGCGTACGACGACCCGGGGCGTCTTGACCAAGCCCGACTCGATCGCGTCCTCCAGGCCGAAGTCGCTTACCACCCACTCGAACAAGCGGTCGACCCCCGACGAGCCCCCGGGGACGAAGGGCGTGGCGGAGAAGTCGTAGCAGGTTCGGATTCCGCATACTCGCGACAGCCGGTCGAGCCCGGCCACCCAGCGCGTCGCCGTCTGCACCTCGTCCCGGTCTACGCCGGCGGGACGTCGACCCGGTCCCAAGCGCCAAGCGTGGTGGGCCTCATCGTTTACCACGAGGAGGTTCGTGGCGCCCGCCATGTCGCCCAGGACGTCGCGTGCATAGCGCGCATCGCTGACCGGGCCCCTCTTATCCACGCTGTGCCGCCGCCGCAGTTGCGCGGCGGTCTCCCAGGCAAGCTGCTGGCAGTTGACCACCCGGACGTGGCAGGTTGCGCCTTGGCGTAGCCGGTCCTCGAGGCCGGGCGGGATCAGGTCGAACTCCTCGAAGGCGTTGCCATCACTGCCGGGCACGAGCACTGCCAGGCGACGCCGTACGGTGAGGTTCGGGGCGACGACCAGCACGTTCCGGCTGTAGTTCGCGGCGTTCTGGCGCCCGGATCGGTTGAGGACCTGCCAGGCGATGAGCATCGCCATCACCGTCGTCTTGCCGGTGCCGGTGGCCATCTTGGCGCAAAGTCGCACGAACGGGCCGCCGTCGGTTGGGACTACGACACCGGTTCGCGCGGCCGGCGGCGCCTCCTGAAGCCAGATGAGCGTCTCGATAGCTTCGAGCTGACAGTAGAACAGACGGCGATCGGGGCGGGCGTCCGCGGTGTGCCAGTGGTCGAGGAGGCGCTTCGTCACGGCCGTCGCGCCCGGATAGTGCTCCGAGCGCCAGGCCCGGACCCGCTCGCGGATCTGGTTCACAAGTGGAAGCGGGTGAAAGACACCGGGGTCATAGGGGTCACGCGACCCGGGCGTCGCCTCCACGTAGCCGGCCGGCCTTCGTTCCGGCACGAGCGTCCAGGGCGCGGGGCCGGCCGCGTACGCCCAGTGGCAGTCCGGCTCAGCGTAAGGCGGGCACACGATGAGGCGGTCTGGGAACGGTAGCGCCATATCAGTCCGCCCCCAGCACCACAAAACTCTCGATCGCTCGATCGTCGATGATCTTCACGGCGACCCGTCGGTGCGGACCAAGGTCGAAGGGCAGCGACTGCGTGCCTCGGTAGTGCTCGAGGCGCGCCTCGTCGAGTTCCGCACGGAGAGTTTGGGCGAGACGGCCCCAGCCTTCTCGCTCGGCGGCCATGGGGAAGAACACCTGGCGCGCAAAGAGGCTGAGACCGTCGTAGTCAGTGTCGAGGAGCCACATGGCAATGCGCTCCTTGCCGCCCGAGATAAGGGCGCCCGTCGCGACGTCGAAGTAGTCGAATCCTTCGACCCGCACCCGAAAGCGCCCCGCGTCTGGGCCGCTACCGATGCGTTCGAGGACTGCCTCCGGCTGACCGACAAGCCAGAAGGCGTCGGTGCTCGACTGCTTCTTCTTGAGATCCTCGACCAAGAGGTCAGGGCTCATCTCCACGGAGAGTAGGGTCACGCCGGGCCAGCGCGTCTCCGCGATGTCCCGCGCGGCCTCCGGGTCGAACTGGAAGGCGGCGAAGATGATGAAGCGAGGCCGGGGAAGGAGCGTCTGAGCTTCTTCCAGCGCCCGCTGCACCTGGCGTCGGTCGAGCGGAGCGTCGTCGGACCCGAACGAGACGACCGCACGCTCGGTCGCTTCGCCGGTCGTCTGCGCATCCGCCTGGAGGTAGCGGCAGCCGGGTAGCGGCTCCACGTAGGCGAACGTCAAACGCTGGCCGCTACGACCGCGCACGCCGCTTTTGAGGAGCTGGTCGCGCCACTCGCGCTGACGCACAGTCTCGCCGCTACGTCCGGAGGTAGCGTCCAGGGAAGCCCTCGCTGATGGCGGGGACGCAGGCTCGTCGTGGAGCCCGATGGGCCGAGCCGTTGCCGATGGCACAGCCTCCACCGTGAACGGCCCGGTGACGCGCATCTTGGCGCGGTCCACGAGCGGTTGGTCGTAGATCGTCTCCACGCCGGGCGGCTCGTCATTGGCGATCTGACCAAGCTCGACGTGGGGTACTGTGACGTACGCGAAGTCGCTACCCACCCCTTCGGCCGGGTGCGCGAGTTGGTAGTAGGGGAACGGCGCGGTCATGAGGCGCTGCTTGGCCAAGGTGACGGCAACACGCGAGGTATCACAGGTGATCCAACGCCGACCCCACTGCTCGCTCACGAACGCGGTCGTGCCGCTGCCGCACGTTGGGTCGAGGACAAGATCGCCAGGGTCCGTGGTCATGAGGATGCAGCGTTGGACAATCTCGGGGTTGGTCTGGACGACGTAGACGCGGTCGGGGGCGCCGCCCAGGCCGTCCCACCAGTTGCTCAACGCACGATATCCGAAGTCGTCCAGGTAGCGCTTGTAGCGCAATTGACCCCGGCCAGCGATGAGCCGCCCGGCGGCGGCCAGGCGGTCCATGCCGCTGGGGGATCCGTCGTCTGTCCGCACCGTAGTCTTCCAGCAGTTGTTGGCGCCAGGATGGTAAACCTTGCCAGCAAGCGTGTACGGCAGACTTTGGTTGCGTCGGATTCCTCCGCTCGTCAACTGCTCGGAGCAGAACAGCCGCGCCGACGGATGGTCCCGAAACAGTTCGGTGAGTGACGCGCGATAGTCCCGCTCTTGGCCGTTGGCACCGGGCATCGCCCGAAGTGGGAACTCTAGGCCGTCGGAGAGTTCGACCCTGTTGAAAGTGGCGACCGTCTCTGCGTCGAGCTCACGCCGTTCGAACAGGGGGTGGAACTTAACGCCGCCGCTGGCACGCGGCGTCCGGCTGTACCACAGGAGGTAGTCATTCACCGGATCCATGAGGCCACTGACCTGGCTGCCCTTCTTCTTGATCGGGATCGTCACGACGAGGCAGCCCGCTCCGAACACCTCGTCCAGCAGCTCACGCACATGATGGAGATTCTCGTCTGAGATCTGGACGAAGATGCTTCCGGACGCGGTGAGAAGCTCGCGGCAGAGCAGAAGGCGGTCGCGCAGATAGGACAGGTAGGAGTGGATGCCTAGTTCCCACGTGTCGCGAAACGCCCGGAGCATCTCCGGCTCACGCGTCAAATCCTGGTCCCGGTCGCTCTCGGCCACGTCGCGGCGGTTGACGAACGGCTGGAAGTTCGACCCATAGCGCACACCGTACGGCGGGTCGAAGTAGATCATCTGGACCTGACCCGCCATGCCCTCCTTCTCAAGAAGCGACGTCATGACAAGGAGGGAGTCGCCTGCCACGAGGCGGTTCGACCAATTGTGGGCGTGCCGATAGAAGTCGATCGCCTCGCGAAGCGGCGGGTTCTCGCGCGGCGTCGCGAACAGATAAGCCTGCCGCGCCGTCTTGGGCTCGTGCTTACGCACAGCGTCGATGATCGTGCGTGGCTCGATCCGCTCGTGTACATGGAGGGAGACGACGGGCACCTCGAACGACGTGCGTTCTGCCTTGCCCGCCCAGCCGAGCGTGGGATCCAGATGCGGGTCGAACGCGAAGGTGCGGCTAGGCACGTCGATCGGGTCAGTCTCGGCCGTGACGAGGCCGATAGGGGGGTTGTTTAGTCGCTCCTTGTCCACGTGCTCGTACGGCTCGATTGTCCTTGTCCGAGCGTCGCGCCCGGCAGATTCTCGTTTGGGCAAGGTACGCGCCCCCTAAGCACCCATGGGCTTGTAGCAATTAATCCCGATCTTGACCTCGGGCTTTGGGACGGCAACGTTCCCGTTCCCCTCGGTCGCGGCTACGATCGTGTTCTTGCCGAATATCGACGACCCAAACTCTTGGGTCGGGTCAATGCGGATCGCGAGGAACTTGCCGCCCGCCTTGATGTGGACGTTCTTCACCAAAACCCCTCTCCAAAACCTGTTGCGACCAGCATTCGCGGCATACTCGCCACTTCCTACTCCTGGAATCCTGGGCCCCAACCCCACGGCGGTGTGTGTCGCATCAAGCCAGCGGCACCCACCCAAAGCGACGAACTACCGGGAGACTCTTCTGAGCGACGCAGCGGTCTATCGCACGTTGGTGCGCGCCGTCGCGTCCGACGGTAGCGCCGGTCTGTTGACGTGGGCCGGCCACGGTCGCCGCGAGGTTGCTCCACCCCGCCTCCGAGCACGAACCCTTCCGCGACTGGCTGGACCGCTTCTACGTTTCCCGACTTCAAGGAACCCTGGCCGCACGACCTGTACCGGGCCCGGGACCTCGTCTTGCGCAACATAGCGCCTTGAGCGGACTTAGGGCGTTGTCCGCTCTCCGCCGTTTCGGGCGCGCTGGCGGCAACCGCACCGACCACGCCTACGTAGTGTAATCCGCAAAAGTCGTGGGCCGCGTAGATGGCGGGGAGTGTCGATGGGGTAGAGACGGCCGTGCTACGAGTTGGCGGGGGCGCCCGAACGTCATGA
>JGI20133J14441_1002551_pt1 | contig 12513 bp, 10 predicted proteins | sample RS3BMetagenome_FD_14441 | JGI IMG/M metagenome (IMG submission 14441)
TAAAGGGAGGTTGCGTTGTCAGATCGTGTATCCGTCACCATCGATTCTAGCCCCGTCGAGGCCACCGTGGGGGAGCTGATGATCGAGGTGATCAACCGGGCCGGTGTCGAGGTGCCACAGGTTTGTTATCATCCGATGCTCGGAACCATTGGAACCTGTGATCTGTGCCTCGTTACCGTAAATGGGGTCACCGAACGCGCTTGTGAAGTCCACGTCGCAGGCCACGAGGTGGTGTCCACGCGATCGACCGAGTGTGAACGCGAGCGTGCTGGTCAACGGCTTCTTGTCAATCACGATCTTTACTGTACGATCTGTGACAACAACAACGCTGACTGTGTCCTTCACAACACCGTGCGCGACATGGGTATCAACGACCAACCGGAGCCGTATCGGCCAAAGCCCTATGAGGTTGATGACTCTCATCCCTTCTATCGGTACGATCCCTCGCAATGCATTCTCTGCGGTCGCTGTGTCCAGGCGTGTCAGGAGGTCCAGGTCAACGAGACGCTCTCGATCGATTGGTCGCTGCCGATACCACGCGTTGTCTTTGATGGTGGCGTGCCTGCTGGCGAATCCAGTTGCGTGGGATGCGGTCACTGTGTGACGGTCTGTCCGTGCAATGCGCTGATGGAGAAGTCGATGATCGGACAGGCGGGACTAGCGACGAATCTCAAACCCAAGGTCCGTGAACCGATGATCAACCTCACCAAGGCCCTTGAGCCAGCCATTGGTCTAAAGCCGATCTTTACCCTCTCGGAGGTGGAGGAGCGACTCAGGCGTCAACTGGTGAAGAAGACCAAGACCGTCTGTACCTACTGTGGTGTTGGCTGCTCCTTCGATATCTGGACCAAGGGTCGCTCGATTCTCAAGGTGAATCCCGCGCATGGACCCATGAACGGTATCTCGACCTGCGTGAAGGGCAAGTTTGGGTTTGAGTTTGTCAACAGCGCGGAGCGCCTCACCCATCCATTGATTCGCGACGGGGAGGGATTTCGCGAGACCTCGTGGGACGAGGCCTTTGCCTACATCGGGCGATCGCTCCGTACGATTATCGAGCGCGATTCTCCTGACGCTGTCGGTGTCATCGCCTCTTCAAAATGCACCAACGAGGAGGCGTATCTCGCTCAGAAGTTGGCGCGCGCCGTCATCGGTACCCATAATGTCGACAACTGCTCACGATACTGCCAGTCACCGGCGACGATGGGGTTGTGGCGCACGGTTGGCTATGGCGGAGACTCGGGGTCGGCCACCGATATCGAGGCGAGTGATCTGGTCCTCATCGTCGGTTCCAATACCGCCGAGAGCCACCCGGTCATCGCAACGAGGGTGAAGCGGGCACACAAGTCAAGAGGCCAGCGTCTCATCGTCGCTGATTTACGCAAGCACGAGATGGCCCAGCGTGCCGATATCTGGTTCTCGCCACGACCAGGAACCGATCTGGTCTGGCTGACAGCTGCGAGCAAGTACCTCTACGATCACGGCTATCACGACGAGGAATTTCTTGCGACACGGGTCGAGGGTATTGAGGAGTTTGTCGCCTCCCTCGAGCCCTTCACGGTGGCCTATGCCTCCCAAGTAACCGGAGTGTCCGAGGAGACGTTGGTTGCGGTCTTCGAGGAGCTTGCCCACGCCAGCACCTTCTGCGTGCTTTGGGCAATGGGGGTTACTCAGCACAGCGCTGGCTCGGATACCTCAACAGCGATCGCAAATCTGTTGTTGATGAGCGGAAACTTTGGCAAGCCGGGGTGCGGTGCATATCCGCTGCGCGGTCACAACAATGTCCAGGGGGCGAGCGACTTTGGTGCGATGCCCACATATTTTCCCGGCTATGAGTCGGTTACCGATGCCGGGGTCATTGCAAAATATGAAGCCGCGTGGGGTCGACCGATGCCAACCACCAAGGGTCTCGACAATCACGAGATGGTCGATGCTATCCACGCAGGTTCGCTCAAGGCTCTGCTCCTTACCGGGGAAGAGATGGGGTTGGTGGACGCCAACTCGAATGTCGTTCAAGACGCATTCCGCAAGCTTGAGTTCTTCGTCGTTCAAGATATTTTCTTTTCTAACACGGCGCGATTTGCCGATGTGGTGCTCCCGGCCTCTCCGTCGCTCGAGAAGGCCGGCACCTTCACGAGTACCGAGCGGCGTATCCAACGCCTGTATCCAGCGCTCAAGCCACTCGGTGACTCACGACCGGACTGGCAGATCACCCAGGGGATTGCGAACGCCATGGGGGCTGACTGGGCCTATTGCGATCCGGGTGAGGTGATGGCTGAGGCAGCCAGCCTTGCCGAGATGTTCGCAGGGGTCTTGTACGAGCGCCTCGAGGGATATCGGTCGCTGCAGTGGCCGGTTGCTCGCGATGGCGTGGACACGCCAACCCTTTATCTGGATCGTTTTCACTTCCCGTCAGGCAAGGCCCGCTTTCATCCGGTCGGATTCCAGGAGCCGACCGATCAGGTTGACGAGGTCTACGATATCCACGTCAACAACGGGCGGCTGCTAGAACACTTCCACGAGGGCAATATGACCTATCGAGTGCCGGGGATTGCTGCGCACACGCCGGAGCCGTTCGTCGAGGTCTCTCCCGAACTCGCGACTGAACGTGGAGTTGTCGATGGCACGTTGGTGCGGCTCACCTCACGTCGAGGTTCGATCAAGGTGCGTGCTGTGATCACCGATCGGGTGCATGGGAACCAAGTGTATCTACCGATGAATGCCCGCCTCAACGAGTCGGCGGTCAACATTTTGACCTCCTCGGAGGTGGACGAGGCGACCCATACCCCGGCGTTCAAGGAGTTGGCGGCCAAGATGGAGGTGCTCCAAGACCGCCCTCGGCGTGCGCTACCGAAGAATAACTTCCGCTATGGACAACGCACGCCTCAGCGAGGAGTCAACATCGATGCCAAGCGTTCCCGCGCCGATTACCAAAACCCGGTTACGTCGGCTGCGCCGCACGCGATTGACCATGAAGCGATGATCGAAAGTGAGTGAGTAATGGCTGAACCGATTGACTACACGCCCACGGCGGTCCCCGTCGCTCCACAGAGCGTGCCTCGGCACGAACTGAGAGAGAGCACGAAAGTCGCAGAGATCATTCAGGCGGTTCGTGGCGGTGGTGCCGATGCGCTTGCCGTGGTGCTTGACCAGATCGACTCTCCATCTGGCCGGGCTGCGATTACGCGTATCGCGAAGCTGTCGTTGTTGACGGGTTCATACACGCCGCTCTTGGTAGAGCGCCTGGCCGATGGCATCAAAGCGACCTCGAGTAAGGTTGCTTCGGCTGATGTGCCGAGCTGGCGTGAGTTGGCACGACAACTGCGTCTGCCGTCAACCCGACGAGGAATCGGCATCGCGTTAGCCCTCTTGCGCGCCCTTGGTGGCGAGGAGTTTTGACGGCTGTAACCAGCCGGTAACGTTTCGACTCTAATCTGGGACAGAGTAATGACCGAGGTCGGTCTTGGCCCTTGGACGCTGATGCACTATCATTGGTAGGTGGCGTTAGTGGCTTGGCGATCCCAAGACCGTTGACGGAGGACGAACTGGCCGTCTCAGCACATAGATGGCGATGTTCGAAGACAACCCAGAAAGGGGGTGGTCTCTCGTGACCGATGGTATCGAGATGTTTCCGCTGATTCAGCGGCTCGACGAGGAGGGTAATCTCACCGGCGAGCTCGGAGTCTTGAGCGCGGAGAGTCTAAAGGAGACATACGCGACGATGCGTTTTCTGCGTACCTTTGACGAGCGGGCGTGGAATCTGCAGCGCCAGGGCGTCATTGGGACGTATGCGCCGTTTAAAGGCCAGGAGGCGGCCCAGATGGGTGCCGTAGCGGCGTTAAACGATAGCGATTGGCTGGTGCCGACCTATCGTGACTGGGCGGCCAGCTACTTGCGCGGCGTTCCCATGGAGCATGGTCTCTTTTTCTCTAAGGGTCACCCCAGTCTCGGGGATATTCCCGTCGGTAAGCAGGTGCTTCCTGCGCAGGTCGTGATTGCTGCACAGACGCTGCACGGTGTCGGGGTCGCGTGGGCGACCAAACTACGGCACGAAAACGTCGCCACTGTTGTCACCTTTGGCGATGGTGCGACATCACAAGGTGACTTCCACGAGGCGATGAACTTCGCTTCAGTGCTTGAGGTCCCACTCATCTTTTTCTGTGAAAACAATCAATGGGCTATCTCAGTGCCATTGGCCCATCAGATGCATGCTGAGACCATCGCACAGCGGTCGGTAGCCTATGGCATCGAAGGCTTTCGAGTTGACGGTAATGACTACGTGGCGGTCGCCAACTTGATGCATGACCTAACCGAGCGGGTGCGCAACGGCGAGGGTCCGTTCCTCGTGGAGGCCGTCACCTATCGACTAGGTGCACACACCACCGCTGATGATCCTGGTAAGTATCGTGGCTCTGAAGAGGAGGATATGTGGGGTCGTCGTGACCCGTTGTTGCGCCTCGAAAAGTGGCTGCGCGCCCAGGGTCTTTTGACCGATGAAGAGTTGGTCACCCTTGACGCGGAGTCGGAGCAAAAGGTAGAGGAGATCTTGGCCGTCTTTCGTGAGGCCCTTGGTATGTCACCGCTCGTGCTCTTTGACAACGTCTATGCAACGATGCCGACGAACCTTGCCTCTCAACGAGCGCAGTTCGAAGCCCGAGTGAAAGAGGTGGGTGCCTGAGATGGCGAAATTGACGATAGCACAGGCGCTGAATCAGGCGTTGGAGTTGGCGCTGGCCGAGGATCCATCGGTCGTTGTCCTCGGCGAGGACGTTGGTAAAGACGGCGGTGTCTTCCGTATCACTGATGGTTTGTTTGACAAGTTCGGTCCTGATCGGGTCATCGATACACCGCTTGCAGAGTCAGGGATCGTAGGCACCTCGGTTGGCTTGGCTATGGCTGGCATGAAGCCGGTCGCCGAGATTCAGTTTTTTGGTTTCATCTACGAGACGATGGACCAAATCGCCTCGCAGGCGGCGAGGGTCCGCTTTCGCTCGCTCGGGCGTTATAGTGCTCCGATGGTGATTCGGGCCCCCTTTGGTGGTGGTGTGAAGGCACCTGAGATCCATTCAGACTCGCTGGAGGCGTTGTTTACCCATACGCCGGGGATCAAGGTCGTCACCCCTTCGAATCCCTACGACGCCAAGGGCCTCCTGCTGAGCGCCATTGACGATCCGGATCCGGTGTTGTTCCTCGAGCCGATGCGGCTCTATCGTGCCTTCCGTGATGAGGTCCCTGAGGAGCCCTATCGGGTTCCGCTCGGTAAAGCCAGCGTGGTCCGCGAGGGAACCGATGTGACGCTGATCGGCTGGGGGCCGTCGATGGCTCTGGTGCTAGCCGCCGCTGATGAGCTGGTTGCCCAGTACGACATCTCACCTGAGGTCGTTGATCTTCGCACGCTTACGCCGTTGGACGAAGAGACGATTGTGACCTCGGTACAAAAGACCCAACGTGCGGTCGTTGTGCATGAGGCTGTGCGCACCTCTGGTTTCGGTGGCGAGATTGCGTCCATCATCCAAGAGAAGGCGTTCCTCTACCTTGAGGCACCAGTGCTCCGGGTGACGGGATACGACACACCGTATCCGATGACAATGTTTGAAGATCTTTGGTTGCCAGACACCTCTCAGGTCGTCACTGCTGCCCTCTCGTCGGTACGGTTTTAAGGAGTTATTGACTGTGGAGTGGAAATTTCCCGATGTAGGGGAGGGGTTGCACGAGGCCCAGATCGTGAAGTGGTATCACCACGAGGGTGATGACGTCAAGCGTGACGAGCCGCTGCTCGACGTTGAGACAGATAAGTCGGTCGTTACGATTGGAGCGCCGGTCACTGGGTCGATAGACAAGGTGCTGTTCCGTGAGGGCGATACCGTCAACGTTGGTGAGGTTGTCGTCGCCTTCTCGACCGATCGGGCCTCGAGTGAGAAGGGCACGGAATCGACAGTGCCGCCAATGGCGCCGCAAGCACGATCTGAGGTCACCTCGACGGTTGGCCCGTCGACGGCTGGAGCCGTGCCTTCTGGAGCGCGCGAACCGTCCGTAGGCCAGGCGGGTGAAACAAAGGGCCGCGCACTTGCGACACCAGCGGTTCGTCGGTTGGCCCGCGAGCTCGGCCTCGATATCAACCTCGTGCAAGGAACGGGTCCTGATGGACGCGTCTTGGCTGAGGATCTCCAGGCAATGGCGGCTGGTGCTGGGGCGCCCCATGAGCAACCACGTGCAGCGATGGCGCCGCCTGAGACCATGAGTCCTTTGACTGAGCGCCAGAGCCCTGAGACTTCGGCGGTCAGTTCCACGGCGCGCGAGGAGCGAAGGCCTCTACTGGGGATTCGCAAGCGCATTGCTGAAAACATGGCACGTTCTTGGTCGCACGCGGTGCAGGTCTCTGTTTTTGAAGAGGCAAACGTCAACGCGCTGGTCGATCTTCGTCACGACATGAACGAACGGTTGGCGCCGGAGCGCATAAGTTATCTGCCGTTGATTGCCAAGGCGGTTGCTGGCGTGTTGGCGGAGTTTCCTGACCTCAATGGTCGCCTCGATGAAGAGGCTGGTGAGATCGTCACCTATCGTGACGTGCATCTTGGCTTTGCGGTCGATGATCCTCAAGGGTTGATGGTTCCAGTCCTTCGTTCGGTTGGCGAGCGATCGGTGCTTGGGTTATCTCGGGAGCTAGCTCGGCTCATTGAGGGAGCTCGTGCCCACACATTGACCTCCTCGGAGCTGACGGGGTCGACCTTCACGATCACCAACTACGGGACCATCGGTGGTGTCTACGCGACACCGATTATCAACTATCCAGAGGTCGGCATCCTCGGTGTCGGGCCGATTCGAAAGCGACCGGTCGTGCTTGGCGATGGTACTGTTGGCGTGGGTGATGTCATGACGCTCTCGCTCACCTTCGATCACAGGATCATTGATGGTGGCTATGCATCGCGATTCCTGATGCGGGTGATCTCGCTGTTGAGTGATCCGGTGCAACTGATGTTGGAGATGCGCTAGGTGGTTGTCGGCGAATTTACTGAGCAAGCAGACCTGGTCGTCATCGGCGGAGGACCGGGTGGGTATAGTGCAGCGATCCGCGCTTCACAGCTTGGCCGTAGTGTCACGCTGGTGGAGCGCGGGGACATCGGGGGCGTTTGCCTCAATGTCGGTTGCATCCCGTCAAAGGCCTTGATTGAGCTTTCGAACCGCTTTCATGAGCTTGACGGGCTGGCCAAGAGGGGCGTTGTCACTGAGGATGCCCATATCGACCCGATCGCGCTGAGTCAAACGGTTACCGGGAGTGTTGAGCGGTTGACCTTAGGCGTTCGACAACTGCTTAAGGCTGCAGATGTCGAGATCGTTGAGGGAGAGGCGAGCTTTGTCGGCCCCAATGAAGTCCGCATCCGCGCTGCACACGAGACGAGTCGCATCAAGTTTAAGGATTGCATCTTGGCGACCGGATCATCACCCAGAGAGTTAGATGGGTTCGCCGTTGACCATCAGCGGGTGCTGGACTCAACCGATCTGCTGTTCAGCCCGGTTGTACGTCGCGACCTGATCGTGATCGGCGGAGGCTATATCGGGATTGAGCTCGGCAGTGCCCATGCTCGTCTCGGCACCAAGGTCACGATTTTGGAGATGGCGCCCGAGATCCTCATGGGTGTTGAGCCAGAGATTCAGCGCACGCTCCGTGGTGTGCTCAAGCAGATGGGCGTCGAGGTCCATACCGGAATCGCTGTGAAGGGTTTCAAGGTCGCTGGTGATGCCGTGGTGGTCGAAATCCAGAATGGTAATGACTCTGAGGAGATCCGTGCAGGTTCCGTTGCTGTCATGGTTGGCAGGGTACCTAACTTGGGTCCCGATCTTGGGCTGGGTGAGGCTGGTGTGACCATCGGGGCTGACCAGCGTGTGATTGTCGATGAGCAGATGCGAACGGCGAATCCACACGTGTTCGCGATTGGCGACATCGTACCTGGACCCATGCTGGCGCATAAAGCCTATTACGAGGCCAAAGTTGCCGCGGAGGTGGCAGCTGGTCATGCTGCGGGCAATGATGCGACGGTGATCCCGGCGGTGATCTTCGCTGAGCCTGAGGTGGCCTCGGCCGGGCTCGGCGAGCAAGAGGCGCGCACCCGCCATGGTGATAACGTCGTAGTTGCACGTTTTCCGTATCGCGCGAATGGTCGAGCCATCGTGCTCGGAGCGGCGGTAGGTGAGGTGAAGTTGATCGCGCTCAAGGATAGCAAGCGACTACTCGGTGTCCATATCGTTGGTGCTGATGCGTCAAACCTGATCAGTGAGGCGGCGCTAGCGATCGAACTCGGAGCCACGATCGACGATCTTGCCCTGACGATCCATCCGCACCCGACACTTTCCGAGATGTACCCGGAGGCCGCCGAGGTGGCTCAGGGTCTGCCGACGCACATCATTATGCAGCGAGGCTAAGTCCGTGTCAGGGAGGTCACGTTGTGGCCTCCTTCGGACATTGAGAACGCGTGCGTGACCTGGGTTTTGGTCGGCTTTGGTCACGGGGACACCTTGTCGATCGCAATGCTTACTTGAGCATGGGTGTGCGTCTGTCTTCAGGGGTGAGAGCTACCGAACGTTTGTTGCGCCATTTGTCCCAAACGACACGGGCTCAGGCGATTCACGGCCCATATCGAGGCCTTTACGACCATAACTGGTGGCAGTCCTCTGGTGGCGCTCTGGACAGCCGGCAAAGGTTCGTGGGTTTGGTCGAAGGGGCTGTTGAACGAAGGCGCTGTCCAATGAAGGGGAGGGCAACGAAGGCTCAGGCACCGCCAACTTGTCTTGGGTGGCCGGTGTACTATGGCCCGTCTGACCCTCGAGCATCTTGTCCATCGTCGTCTGGGGGTGGCTCGATCTTGTCAAGTTCCATGGTGATCGCCTCGCCTCGGCTCAATTTCAATGATACGTAGGTGCCAACGCCGATTGGGATGGGAATCCAGAAGTTAAAAAGTCGATAGGATAGCACGCCGAGGATGGCGATCCCCTTGGCGGTGCCGAATCCAGTGATGAGCGGTATCATGATTCCCTCGACGACCCCGAGGCCACCCGGTGTGATGGGGATCGCGGCTGCTACGTTGGCGATGCCATAGCTCACCAGTAGTGCATCCGGATTGACAAGGGAGCCAAAGGCTAGCAACATGATCCAGAGACTGAGAGCGTCGAAGAGCCAGTTGCACGCCGCCCAGATGATCGCGCGCTTGAGCAGTTCAGGATCACTCATAAGGGAGCGAACGCGCTCTCCGGCTCTGACGATGCCGGAGTGTAACGGGGCTTGGATTCGTTTCAGGAGCGGAACCGTTCCGAAAACTTTGTCGACGAGGACGACGACCCGATCGTTGCCTCTCGTCAGTGTCAAGACGAGCACGATCACGGCCGCCATGAGGACGATGCCCAGGGCGGCGACAACCAGATACAACGTGTTGAAGCCAAAGAGTGGCAACGAGATGATGAGGGCAAGCCAGAGCATGGCATTGAGCACGACTGCGGAGCCGATTCCTTGGGTCGCGAGGGCGACCCCGGCATCGGTGCCTCGCACCCCGAGTCCATTTAAGAGGCGGACGGTGAGACCGGCACCGCTTGCTGTCCCGCCTGGGAGCACATGAGAGACGGCGAGGCCTGACATGTCGACTTTTGCGAGTGATTTCAGTGAGGGCTGGGGGTGCGGGAGGACGGCCGAGGTGAGCTTGGCGTACGCAAAAAGTGAGAACCCTTCGGCGATGACGGCCAGCGGAATGAGCCAATAGTTGGCTTGGCTCAAGAGGTGCAAGGTTTTTCTTGCACCGGCGATCTGGGGAATGACGAGGTACTCAATCACCAAAAGGATGGCAAAACCCCAGATGCCGCGGATGGCGAAGTGGCGAATCAGCTTGCCGAGACTGCGACGCGTCCCGGTGATAACCTCGCGCGATTGATCAGTCGGGAGTCGGTGAGGGCTATTGCGGCGTCCGTCACCGCTTCTCGACCTCCACGTGCTCACTCCTTTTACCTTAGTGGAGGCTTCCCAGAAAAGGTTCCCCCAAGTGGTTGTCAATGCCCGGGTGTCGGTTGATTGAGGAGAAGTATCGATTGCGTGATGACTGCTCGTGAACCAGAAGTTTGATCGATCGAGGCGGTGTCGGCGTTGGCCAACGTTGTAGGAGACACTAAGGTACGCTCATCGTTGGGTGAGAAGTGGGGGCAATTGGTGCAACCTTGGAATGCTGCTAGTTCGAGGAGATTGTTGATGGAGCCTGATGGCAAGAGCTGACGCACCGGGTCGATACAGCGGCTTGGGCCGACAGATCTTTCTCGCGGAGGTTGGCCTCTTCGGGCTCGTCTTGGTGTTTCTTGTTCTGTTGTATCTTCGGCACCTCACGATTGAAGTGCTGGTTGCCATTGTCGGTGCCGTGATTTTAGAGCCGCTTGTCAAACTGCTGATGCGTGCCCACCTGCCCCGGGGTGCGGCGGTCGCCTTGACGGTGTTCGTCGCGGCCGTGGTGCTGGTTGGAATTCTGTTTATCTTTAGCGTGCCACTCTATTCCGCGGGGTTGCGACTCGCTCATGACCTTCCCACGCTCATTCGAGACGTTGGGCACAAGAAGTCCCATCTCAATTCACTGTTGACCAAGTTCCATATCGAACACTACTTGAATCTTTCGGCCCAAGGGGTGGCCAAGGTTGCAAGTACGGCGCTGGTTCCAGCGTTGCTGGCCGCCACGGGGGTACTTTCGTTCCTGGCTGACGTCGTCATTACCGCGATGTTGGCGGTGTTCTTCTCATTGGAGGGACCAAAGGCGATCGATGTGATCGCTGGTTTACTTCCCCAGGTTCGCCGCCGTCACCTTCTTGACGCCTTGCACGAGACGGCTGTTGCTGTGAGTGGCTATGTGCTCGGCAATCTCGCAACCTCGATCATTGCAGGGGTCGTCGTCTACGTGGCCTTTAAGTCGCTGGGCTTGCCTTTTGCGTTGCTCGTCGCTGTTTGGGTCGGATTGGTCGATCTGATTCCGTTGGTGGGCGGGCTGTTGGCTGGTATTCCGGCGGTTGGTTTATCGCTACTGCACGGGATCGTCCCAGCCATCATCGTGTTGGTGGTCTTCGTGATCTACCAGCAGATTGAGAACCACATTCTCAATCCTGTCATCCTCTCGCGGACGGTTCAATTGAACCCACTGTGGATCTTGCTTGCAGTGCTGGTAGGTGCGCAGTTTGCCGGCGTTCCAGGAGCGTTGGTGGGTATCCCAATCGCGAGTGGTCTGCAAGTCCTGGCACGGCGCCTGGTGGCGCCATGGCTGCGCTCCAAGCTCAATCCAGAAGGTTCAAATCCCGTGCCCCGAGAGGACGGAGAAGCCTAGCTGCTGGGAGTTGACGAGGTCGACTAACTGAGGAAGCGCCTTCAGTGTGGCCTGAAAGGAGCCAGGGTAGGAGGTGTAGTCGCCGTCGTGCAAGAGTATCGTGACGCCGGGGCGAAAGCGAGAGCGAAGGTCTGCCATGACCGAGACTGAGGTGGCCTGTCGGCGCCAGTCGCGGCCCCACGTGCCCCAGAGGACGATGCGCAAACCATGGGCATGGGCGGCGGCGAGGTCGGCACGGGTGACAACTCCATACGGTGGGCGGTACCAGGCTGGATGCACCCCGGTTGCTCGTTCGGTCGCATCCAGTGCTCGGGCGAGATCGTAGCGAACACTGCGAGAGCTCCGGAAGAGGTGATTCTTGTGCCAATAACCGTGTGTTCCAACCTCGTGTCCACGCTCGACGATCTCACGCGCGAGTTGAGGCTGGCGATCGATCATCTCGCCAAGCAGAAAAAATGTGGCCTGCACGCCGTTGGCCTCAAGTGCGTCGAGGACGAGCGGTGTCGAGATCGGGTCCGGACCATCGTCGAAGGTAAGCGCGACTGATTGAGGGTGCCCAAAGCCGAGCAACCATGGAGCGGTGATTGGAGCGAGCATCCATGTGTGGGTCACGAAGGAGCCAAGGTGAATGGCAAGCTTGGTGCCGGCGATCGCTGCGAGGGCCGTCGTCGTCTTCATGCGCGCGCGCTCACATGGGTATGCAGCGTGGCAAAAGGAGCGAGGATCAGGTGGTCGTTTGTCAGATGGTTTAGCTCAGACTTGATGATCGACAAAGCTGTTGCCGCCGAGTCATGGCTCAAGTTCAATTCGAGAATGGCTCCCGGGGTTGGTTTCATGTCAAAGTGGTGGCTAATGATTCGAGCAGGAACGATGGTCTGGTGATGGATCGAGGCCCACGCAAGGTCTACAGCGTTCATCGTATTCTGGGGGAGATAGGTGTTGATCTGGAGCCCGAGTGCACGTGCCAGGTCGGCGCGTCCCGTTGAGAGATCATTGTCCGGAAGGATGAAGTTGAAATCCGATGAGGCGCCCGTCCCGCCGTTGATGATCCCCACCCCGTTGCGATAGGCGGCGCGTACCGCCGTCGGATCGGCAATCGCCTGTTGACCGGTGACGACCACGCCAATGCCGGCATTGGTAACGAGTTGGTCGATGGCGGGGTTGGCAAGCGCCTGCG
>JGI20133J14441_1002556_pt1 | contig 12489 bp, 13 predicted proteins | sample RS3BMetagenome_FD_14441 | JGI IMG/M metagenome (IMG submission 14441)
ACGAATTCCGATCAGTTACAACTACCGAGGAGAGCGCAACAGGTTCTATTTGGCCGCGACTTTCGCTGATCGCGAAACGCGAGATTCAGTGATCGCCCACATGGGACACGGTGCGTCCGGCATAGGTGGGCCAACATGGCACGGTGCCAACGAAGAAGCGGTCGTACACAGTGGACGAGCTAGGTGAACTTGCCGATGGTCTCCGAGGACTTCTCGCCGCAATCGAGGATGGTTCGATGAAGGCCGATGCCGGGACCATCGCTCGACTCGAAGGGGCCACGGCCGCCATCCAAGCCCTCGCAGAGGGGCAGAATCCGGCTCTGTAATATACCTATACGGACATTTTGGTACATTGCAGCATGGCGAGAGCGACGAAGTCCAGCGCAAAGAAGGTCCGAAGTGAGGCCGTCATCGGCTATCGAAGGGTCTCCACGGAGCAGCAAGCAGAATCGGGCGCAGGCATGGCTGCACAACTCCAGTCCATCGAACAGCACTGCGAGCGGCACGGACTCGTCCTGGCGCATGTCTACGAGGACGATGGCGTGAGCGCCAAGTCGGTGAAGAACCGCCCCGGCCTCTCCGAGGCACTGGCCGTGCTCGCCAACGGTGATGCATCCGCTCTGATCGTGTCGAAGCTCGACCGTTTGGCACGTTCCGTTCACGACTTCGCTGGACTGGTCCGGATTGCTGAGCGGGAAGGATGGGGCATCGTGGCGCTCGACCTCGGCGTGGACATGACCACACCCACCGGGGGCCTCCTTGCCAACGTGACGGCGTCGGTGGCCGAGTGGGAACGTCGGATCATCAGCGTCCGCACGACCGAGGCACTCGCCCAGAAGAAGGCCGAGGGAGTCCGACTAGGACGCCCACGCAGTCTTGACCCCTCGGTAGCGGACCGCATCCGGTCTCGCAGGGCAGACGGAGCAACATTGCAGTCGATCGCTGACGATCTCAACTCAGAGGGCATCACTACCCCTTCGGGCCGAACCTGGTCACCGGCTTTGGTGCGCAAGGTGACGCTTCAGGAGTCAGCGCAGTCGCAGGCGCTGGCCTGAGGGAGCGCACCATGGCCGGTCTCGCAGCGGCCAGGGCACGAGGTCGAGTAGGTGGCCGCCCTCCGGTCATGACCGCCGAGAAGATCAAGATCGCTCGCCAGATGTACGACAGCCGTGAGCACACGGTCGAGGCGATCGCTAAGACGCTCGGGGTCAGTCGGAAGACGATCTATCGGCACCTGTCGGCGACATTGACCTCATCCGGTCGTGCTTGATTGGTGATTTGATGATGGTCCACTACTTCGATGGCAGCATCCATCGATGGGACTGAATGGCCGAAAGGCATCCACTCCGGCAACTCCTTCTGCCCAGCAAAACGAATAGGCAGGTACCCTTCGGCTTCTTGTGTTGCTTTGTGCACAGGTTAGGGGCCCCAGCGGGTCTCGCTCCGGTGGTGACCGCCGGGTGGTTTTCGCCGGTGTCACAGTGGTGTGTTGCCTGGGTGGACCTCACGGGCACAGTTCTATTGGAGGTCCGCAGGACCGATGGAGGTGGCCATGGCCTGGAAATCCCGATTGACCAAGTCCGACACTCGCAGGCCCAGCCCTGAGCGCAGGGCACTCGGTGGCCTGCTCGTGGTCGCATCGCTGCCGCTGCTGCTGACGGCGTGTAGTAGTTCGACGACAGCGTCCTCGACGACAGCGCCCTCGACGACCACGACCGTTTCGATCCCACGGGGGTGGAAGACCTACACACTCGGAAAGATGGCCATCGCCGTGCCGAGCAGCTGGGCAGTGAAGCACGACACCAACTGCCCGAACGCAGCGGCCCCCGGCACATTGCTCTTGGGGGTGTCGCCGGTGCTCATCAACTGTCCTGCGTTCGAGTATCCCGCGACCGTAGTGACCGTCTCGCAACTGAGCACTGAAACGAGCACGACCACCATTGGGGTCATTCAGCACCCAGTGACCATCAACGGGGTCCGGGTGTACCCCGGGGACGGTTCGCCCGGCTCGCTCCACTGGACCGTGCCGTCCCTTAACGTCCAGGTCGTCGGAATGGGTCCTGACTCCTCCCAGGTGCTCCACACGATTCACCGGTCGTAGCAGCCCCGTGCCCCCTCTCAGCTACCGAGCGAGCGACCCCACGCTGAGAGGCGGTGGCTTGCTGATGATGGTGCTGTGGGTTTGGCGACGGTTCACGGCCTTATCGAGGTCCCGTTCGGGACGCTCGGGCGAGGCCCGCAGTGCCTGCGCGCACTCATGCTGGGTCCTGCCACGGGTGCTCTCCTCGTCGTGTGGCTACTGCGGCGTCACGAGCGCTGCCCGGCTCGAGCAGGAACGGTCCAGGCCAGTGTCGGCCCCGGTCCCTGGACGCTAACTGCTCGGCGGACCCGAGGCGTGGTGCGGCTCACAGCGCCGCCCTGTACCGACTGTCGGGGACCGACCTCGTGTTGTAGGGCCCCACTACCGTCTTGGCCTTGCCTCCCGGCGTCAGGTCAGACGTGTGCTTGCCGGCTCGGTAGTCGATGCGCCGGTCGAGCCACTTGATGCGCTTCTGCACCTCGGCGGCGCTGTGGTGGAACGGGTAGCCGGTGGCGCTGGCGGCGCAGACGGCTCGGCCCCGCCGCAGCGTCGTCAAGGACACGGTCGGTGTCACCTGTTCGAGGAGCTTGGAGTAGAGCAGTCCGAGCTCGGCGGTGCGCAGCCCCTTCTTCCACGCCAGGGCCGTGGTGGCCAGAGCGTCGTCGGCGCTGTCGTGCTTGCGCCGCACCCGAGCACAGACGGCCGCGCCGTGAGCTGCGGCGTGGGTGTCGCCGGCCTTGACGAGGTTGCCGAACCACCCGATGACCGGAGCCCCGGGGCCCTTCTTACCGGCCGTTGGCAGCGGGATGAACTTGGTCACACGTTCGGCGGTGATGACCCCATTGTCGTTGTGGAGGTAGGCGTTCACGTAGCTCTCTTGGAGGGTGAGGAAGTGACACGTCCGCTCGACGGTGCACCTGTTGCAGGCCGCCTTCTTGGTGCACGGCCCGAGTGCTGCCAGCGTCGCCCGGTGCTTGTTGTAGTGGCCCGTCACCTCGGCGGGTGTGCGTAAGAAGTGCCGGAGTGTCCGGCTCAGTCCACCGGCCAGGAGGCCGGCTTGGACCCGGGAGAGTGACAGGTCGGACAGCCGGGCCAGCGCCCAGGACGCCAACGCCCGGGCATCCGCAACGGGGCTCGTGGCGCTGATGGCATCTTCGATGCGGTAGGGCAACTCGTCGCAGGACTTGGACAGGCAGTAGGCCAGCGCCTCGTCCCGGACCTCGTCGCTCAGTGTCAGCTCCATGCTGTGGTGGTTGCGGTGCTCGTCGTCCACCTCGGCGGCGAAGGGGTCGTCTTCCATCTCGGCTTGATCACTTGGCGCACGGAGCAGGCCAGCGAGGTCCTCGACTCCGTAGTGGGCCAGTCGGCCGAGTAGCTCGATGCACACCAGGGCCGTGACGCTGGCATCCTCGTCGGCGCTGTGAGGGCTGTTGTTGGTGACGCCGAGTGCTTCGGTCAGCGTGGCGAGCTTGTTGTTGCCTACCGCCATCCCCGCGGCCTGGGCGAGCACGGCTGTGTCCAGCAACAGCACGTCGGGTATCACGTGACCGGCAAGTCGATACTCATAGGCGAGGCGGGTGTGGTCGAAGCGCACGTTGTGGCCGACGAGTACGACCTGCGTGCTGGGTGCCGGGGTGAGGAACTGGGTGACCTGTCCAACGACGTCGAGGAAGGTTGGTGCATCGTTGAGGTCGGCCCGGGTCAGGCCGTGGATGCGGGTGGCGCCGATGCGCTCGATCTTCGGGTCGATATGCGACGACCACGAGTTGGCCTTCTTGTTATTGCGCAGCTCGATGAGGGCCGCGGAGATGACCCGGGCGTGGTGGTCGAGCCCCGTCGTCTCGACGTCGGTGACGACGAACTTGTGACCAGCTGTCAGCCGGCGCAGGCACAGCTTCTCCTCCCGGGCGGACAGCGACCTGCGACCGGCGATGAGGTTCTCGGTCATCGCAGGCCCTGTTCGAGCACCAGGCGGTTGGGCAGTGTCTCGTCTCGCAGTGAGCGGTAGTGGCCGGGGTCGGTGAGGTGGCGCTGGCGTAGGGCGTAGCCACCGTTGGCCACGGCGTCCGCCCGGATTCTCTCGGCCACCCAGTCGGCATGGTTGAGCTGGCCGTTGAGTTGGAGGGTGACGAGGTCGAGCAGCTGGTTGGTTCGGGCGATGTTGCCCATCGCCTCGCTGCGGCCTTCGAGCAGTGGCGAGATCGACGTGGCGAGGATGGCTTCGAGCGCTCCCGTCGATGCCGGGATGCCCGGCCAGACCTTCCGGTAGCGCATGCCCTCGACGACGACCTCGGCGTAGTCGTTCCACCACTTCATCGGATGCCGGCTCTCCTCGATACCCTGGGCGGTGAGTGCCCGCACCAGCCGCTGCCACCAACCGTTCCAGCGCTTGATGGAGGTGAGCAGGTACATCGAGGCCAGGTCGTCACTGATGTGCCGGGGAACACTGAACGCCTTCGGTGCATCCTTCTCGCCCTTCTTCTTCGTCGGCGCGGCGAGATTGGCCATTGCTCGTTGGAGCTGCTCTTGGACGTGGTGGTGCGACAGCATCCACGTCACGCTCCGACCTTCGGCCTCCCCTCGTTGCATCAACCACTCGACGGCGGACCGGGCCGAGTGTGAGCCGTCGGAGATGACGACGTCGGGGATGTAGCCGAGTTCGGCCAGCACGAGCCGGTAGGCATCGGCCTGGTGGGTGGGCATGGCCCGGATGAGCCGGACCCGGTTTGTGCGATGGGTGCCGTCATCGTCGAGGAGGACTTCGACGGCCACGATGAGCGAGAACAGCATCTTCTTGCGGCCGGCCCGTGTGGTGCGGGACTTGGAGTAGATGGGCTTGTCATCGACCATCACCACCCGTGGCACGCCACCGTCGGCAATGGCCGCCAGCGCTGCATCGGTCTGGGTCGTGGCCCACGGGTCGAACAACAGCGGCGAGTAGCGCTCGACCCACGCCGCCGGCAGCCGCCACGTCGATTGTCCCCTGCGACCGCTTTGGTGTGACACAAGGCGAGGTAGCTGTCATCAAGCTCCGGACGATACGGCAGTCCACGCTGAACGGGCACGGTGGGGAGTGTCCCCCCGAAGTGGTGCAGGTTCAAGCGGTCGAAGAGCGCCGAAAGTTCGAGTTCGTCACCCCGTCCGGATGTCCTTTGGGATACCCAGTACCTCACGGCCAATGCCCTGGCTTCTGACCATCCGTAGCTCCCGCTTGCCCTATTCCCGTCGCTGCTCAAGTCGCTCGCCTGAAAGCGCTGCGCTCCCGGTGGCATTGCTCCAGTAAGGACGCCGAGGTTGTCATGGAGCGTCCGAATGCTCACTCGCCTCGTCCGCTCATCCAGATCCCAATGTCCATCAACCGCAAATCGGACGGGACGACGCCACTCAGTTCCAGTACAAGTTCCTTACGAACGCCTGCGAGCCAACTGCGGTTATCAGGTAAGGCCAGGTCCGAGTGCATCGCTCGCACTAGAGCGGGCCAAGCGGCAACGCCACGCTGACCGGTGACCGGTCGGTACCAGTCTGTGATGGCCCGATCGAACAGTGGCACCAGCCTCGGGCGCTTGTGATGGACGACCTTGGACAAGATGGACAGCCACTCCCTGTCTGAGATCTCTGAGAGCGTCTCCAGATGGCTCATGACACCCTCATCGGCGTCTGCGAGGTCGAGGGCGCTCGGCAGGGGGGCCAGCCAGCGTTCGCATGCCGCTGCTCCCCCGTCGTTGAAGAAGGCCATCTCGGGGCGGCCGAATCCTGGGTGAAGTGCGGCGGCGGCGAGTAGGTCCGGGGGTCCGGGTAGATCGCCGGGTCCCGTGGGAACAGTGTCGAAGTATTCGTAGGCCCAAGACTCGGGTTCACCACTAGACCATGCGAGCCCGCAGTAGCGGCGGATGTTGTCGTGAGCATCCGGGACTGGCCTACCGCCGCACATCAACTCTGACTGTGACATTGCTGACTCCGATCACGGCCTCCCGTCCGGGAGCACCCGACGAGTCGAAGGTTAGGCGGAGGGTGTGACGCCGGCCCCGGCAGATTGACCTGTTTCCAGCAGTCAATCGATCAGGCGTCATCCAGTTCGAGACCCAAGTCAAGCTCTGGGTCGATACCGTCGTATGGCGATGGTGGCCGATCTTCGAGGTACCCGTCTACGTAGTCATTCCACAGATCCTCTGCCGTCTGATCCGGGTCCGTAGGCACTACTGGTAGGCGATTCCGGCTGTGGCCGATTGCGCCCCGAAGGCCAGTGATCGTGTACTTCAAGAACTTGAAGTTGACCCGATTGGGATCGAGTCGGTTGTAGCCCTTGGGCTTCGTGGACCTGGTGATCACGATCTCTTCGATCACCGTGGACAGGATCAGCGTTCGATCCCCAGGAGTCATCGAGTCCCATCGAGTTTGCACCTCACCGCCAAGACGATCTAGTGCGCTGTGGCTACGCATGGAAGCAATCTGAGCCTCAATGGCTTCAGTCCGGTCCCTCAGCTTCTTCGTCCGACGACCGTAGGTGCCTGCATCGATCTGATCGGCATCGAAGAGGTCGCCATACTCTTCGATCTTGTGACTGTTTTTCGCCTTCTCTGCCACTAGATGGTCAATTCCAAGGGGTCACCCGTGGTCGTAGGCGATGAGCGATCGCAGGGGCGTCTGTCCGGAGTGGCTGTTGTGCCAGATGGCCGCGGTCAGTGCCAGAAGTCGCTGGAGCACCCGGGTGGCGACGCCACCTGGGGTTCGCCCTCCGTGGCGCTCCAGGTCGAGCTGGGTCTTGAGCGTGGCGTTGACCGATTCGATGAGCTGACGGAGGGGCCGGAGCAGTGGCGAGGTCTTCCGGTTGCGTTCCCGCTTCATGGCCGGACGCACCAGCCGGGCGCCGTGATCGGCCAGGAAGGTCTCGAACTCGGCCGAGGCGTAGCCCTTGTCGGCGAGGATGGTCTGGCCCGCTCGGGCGGCGAGCAGTCCGGGTTCGACCTCGAAGAGGTCCCGGGCCACCTCGCGTTCGTCGACCTTGGGATTGGCCAGTGCGAAGGTCACCGGCAGTCCCGCCGGTGTGCACACCAGGTGCAGGCGCAGGCCCCAGAACCAACGCGAGTGGCTGGCGCAGTAGCCGTAGGAGGCCCAGCCGGCCAGGTCCGAGCGCAGGGCCGTCGGTCGGCTCCGCCCGCATTCCACCGGGGTCGAGTCCATGACCCAGGTGTCGTCGTCCCAGAGGGGTGTGTCTCGGGCGAGCAGACGGATGAGGGACCTGAGCTGGGACGACGCCCGTCGCAGCCGCTTGTTGTAGCCCGACTGGTTGGGCAGGTAGGGGAAGAGATGCACCAGATGGCGTGACGCATGGCGCAAGAACCTGGTCTCCGAGGTGAAGCCCAACAGCGCCTGGATCACGGCCAGGGTCAGCAGCTCCGAGTCGGACAGCCGCGGTGCGATGCCCACCGCCGGCCGCCACGGTCGCAGTGCCGGATCCATCCCGAACGCGTCATCAATCTTCACGTACAGTGCGGTGACAAAGGTGTCCAGATCGGCGTCCACGAGACCTCCAAGGTCGAAGTTGGATTGAGCAACGTCGATCATGGACGCCTTTGTCGCGTCAGTCGTGGACCTCGGGAGGACCGGGGTCCCTTGGAATCATCCGTCTAGGGCTGCAATCTCTTCATTCGTGACGCTCTCGTGTTCAGCTACCGCTCCACGGACATCGGGTGAGTCGAGCAGCGGAAGGAGAAGGCCGAAGACGTACCGCTCAAGGATGTCTGCGACGATCCAGATCGAGCCACAGCCCCCTGACTTCTTGAGGCAGGCGTACCATCGCTTCGAACCGCCAGATTGGCGCTTGGTCTGCCTCGACGCTGCCTTCAGGTCACGTCCACAAACTCCGCACTTGAGCAATCCCTTCAGGGGGTAGTTCCGGCTGAGCCGTGGCGTCCTGCGAGCCGGGTCCGTCAAGATCGATACGACTTGCCTCCACTGATCCTCAGGAAGGATCGGATCCCACTGAGCCTTACCGATCTCCTCGCCACGGTACTGGCGGATCCCGGCAACCGAAGGCCGCAGCAACATGTCCCGAAGCGCCTCGGCGGACCACTTGTCCACGTAGGTGGCCTTGACACCATCTTCGTTGAGTTCCCGTGCCAGCGTCATTAGCGCTGCGCCCTCGATGACCCGCTTCGCCAGCTTCCGGATGGTCGCAGCTTCGGCCTTGTCGATCACGAGGCTGCCATCAACGGGCCTGTAGCCATATGGGCGCCTGCCACCAGCCCACTCCCCTGCTTCAGCTTGCGCCCGCTTCTTTCGCACGACTCGGTCTCGGAGTTGATCGACCTCGTGAGCCGCCACGTCACCCTTGATTCGGAGGATCATCAGCGCAGAGGAGTCGCTGAGATCGGTGAATCCCGACTTGACCGAGTAGAGCTTCGTCATTCCAGCGCTCTTTGCACCGGCGACGAACTGCTCAAGCTCGATGGGCTGACGGTGGAGCCGGTCTTCCTTGTAGACGACAACCACATCGACCTTGCCGCTGGTGATGTCATTCATGAGCCGCAGGTAGGCCGGTCGTGGCTTGTCTGGATCTGCCGCAGTTATGTCATTGTCAACGTAGACCGGTTCGATGACTCGCCAGCCTTGGGCCTCGCAAGCCTCACGGCAATCAGCCTCTTGAGTCTCGACGTTCAGTTTCGTGCCTTCTCGGTCCGATGAGATGCGGCAGTAGATTGCCGCTCGGTCCGCCCGTGGCTTCGATGTCGCCATCTGGCGAGGATAAGTCCACTAGCTGTCACTAGCAAGGCTGCCCTGGTCGGTGCTGGCCGCCATCGGCACCGTCGAGTCCGACAGCGGACGCTCCACCGCCCCTGGGGTGGCCTCGGGAGCCAACGCCGCCGGGGCCGAGGGTCCGATGCAGTTCGAGCCGTCCACGTTCGCCGCCGTGGCCACCGTCGGTCCCGGTGGGGCCCGTCCGGCCTCCCCCTACGACCCCGTCGACGCCGTCTACTCGGCGGCGTCCCTGCTGTGCGTCGACGGGGCCGGCTCGCCGTCCGGACTGCGCGGCGCGGTCTACGCCTACAACCACGACGACACCTACGTGGACACCGTGCTGACCCTCTCGCTGGCCTTCGGCGAGGACCCGACCGCGGACGGGACCGTGGTGGCCGCCCTCACGTTCGCCGCCCGCCAACTCGGTACCCCCTACCGGTGGGGCGGGACCGGACCCGGGGGGTTCGACTGCTCGGGCCTCGCCCAGGCCGCCTACGGCTACGCCGGAGTGGACCTGCCCCGGGTGGCCCAGGACCAGTTCGACCGCGGACCGGCCCTCGGCGGCGGAGGGTCCGTCCGGCCCGGGGACCTCGTGTTCTTCGGATCCGGACCGGCCGGCATCGACCACGTGGGGCTCTACGTGGGCTCGGGCCTGATGATCGACGCCCCCCACACCGGTGCCCTGGTCCGGGTGGAGTCGGCGGGATGGACGGGACTGGCCGGGGCCACCCGACCGGCATGAGCTGCCCGGCGCGGGCGTGGACGCGTGGCCTGGGGCGTGCGGGTCGCTCAGACCGACGTCGGTGGGTCCCGCCACATGGTGGTGACCACCGGGCCGTCGTCGCCGAGGCGGAACTCCCCGAGGTCGGCGAAGCCGACCGACCGGTAGCGCTCGAGATTGGCTGGATTGGTGGACTCGAGGTAGGCGGGCGCCCCCTCGGCGTCGATCCGGGCCAGGTTGTCGGCCAGGAGGGCCATGCCCAGCCCGTGGCCGCGCCGGTCCGGCCGGGTGCCGAGGAGGCTCAGGTAGTAGTGCTCGGGCGACGTCGGGTGGGCGGCCTCGAAGGCCGTGCCGAACACCTCGGAGCGCCAGACGTCGGGGCCCAGCAGCTCCTCCCACAGTCCGTCGACACGGGCGGCCTGGGCCGGGGCGAGCTCCGGATGTCCCGGCGGGATCCACAACGTGGCGGCCCCGCCGTCCGGGGTCGTCCACACCCAGCCCAGGTCCACCGCCCCTTCGAGCAGCAGCAGCCAGAACGCGTGCAGCTGGCCGGGCCGGTGGTCCGGATCGGGGAAGACCCAGCACCACGCCGGATCGCCGTCGAAGGCGCCGGCCAGCGTCCACGCGATGGTGGCCACGTCACTCCGTCCCGCGCGCTGGGCTTCCACGGCACCATCATGGCCCACCCGTCATCATGGCCCGCCCGTCGGGACCGGGGACTCAGCGGAGGGCGAGCTGACCGGGCCGGATAGGGGCCGGCAGGGCGGTCGTGCCCATGAGGTGCCGGTCGACGGCGGCCGCCGCCGAGCGGCCCTCGGCGATGGCCCACACGATGAGGCTCTGACCCCGTGTCATGTCCCCGCAGACGAACACGTTGTCCACGTTGGTCGCCCACCGCTCGTCGGCGGCCACGCTGCCCCGGGCGTCGAGTTCGAGTCCCAGGTCGGCCACCACGCCATCGGACTCGGTCCCGAGGAACCCCATGGCCAGCAGCACGAGCTGGCAGGGCAGTTCGAACTCGCTCCCCTCGACGGCGGCGAACGAGGGCCGGCCGTCGGGTCCGGTGGACACCTCGACCTCGTGGCCGCGCAGAGCCGCCACCGCCCCCGAGCCGTCGTCGACGAACTCGTCGGTGGTGACCGAGAAGATCCGGTCACCGCCTTCCTCGAGGGCCGACGAGGTGCGCAGGATCAGCGGCCACGTGGGCCATGGGTTGTCCTCGGCCCGGGCCCCGGGCGGCTCGGGCATGATCTCGAGCTGGTGGACGCTGAGCGCCCCCTGCCGGTGGGCCGTGCCCAGGCAGTCGGCCCCGGTGTCCCCGCCGCCGATGATGACCACGTGCTTCCCCTCGGCGGTGATCGGGGCCTCGGCCAGCAGTCCCTCGCGCACCATGTTGGACGGCTTCAGGTAGTCCATGGCCCGGTGGATCCCGTCCAGATGGCGCCCGGGGGCCGGCAGGTCGCGGGGCAGGGTGGCTCCGCCGGCCAGCACCACGGCGTCGTACCCGGCCACGAGGTCCGCAGTGGGGACCACGACGGCGTCGGTGGCCACGGCGCGGCCCACCTCGGGTGCCGCCTCCCCCACCGAGGTCGAGCACCGGAACTCCACGCCCTCGGCCTCGAGCTGTTCGAGTCGCCGGTCGAGCACGGCCTTCTCCATCTTGAACTCCGGGATGCCGTAGCGCAGCAGACCACCCGGATGCTCCGCCCGTTCGTAGACCACCACCTGGTGACCGGCCCGGCAGAGCTGCTGGGCCGCGGCCAGACCGGCGGGACCGGAGCCCACCACGGCCACCCGCTTTCCGGTCGGGACGGCCGGCGTCACCGGCGTCACCCAGCCCTCGGACCACGCCCGTTCGACGATCTCGTACTCGATCCGCTCGATGGCCACCGGATCGTCGTTGATCCCGAGCACGCAGGCACCCTCACACGGGGCCGGGCACAGCCGGCCCGTGAACTCGGGGAAGTTGTTGGTGGCATGGAGACGCTCGATCGCCTCGGACCAGTCGTCGCGGTAGACGAGATCGTTCCACTCGGGGATGAGGTTGCCGAGCGGGCACCCCTCGTGGCAGAAGGGGATGCCGCAGTCCATGCACCGCGCGCCCTGCTCGGAGGCGGCCTCGGGGCTGAAGGGCTCGTACACCTCCTTCCAGTCGCGCAGCCGGACCGGCACCGGCCGCCGGTCGGGCAGACGACGGCCGAACTTCAAGAACCCGGTGACATCACCCACGGGACACCTCCATGACCGCCTCGTCGACCGAGCGGCCCTCGGCGACGGCCAGCTCCGTGGCCTCCAGCACCCGGCGGTAGTCCCGGGGCATCACCGTCACGAACTGATCCGCCTCGTTGGTCCAGTCGGCCAGCAGGCGGGCCGCCACCTCGGAACCCGTCTCCTGGTGGTGCAGGTGCACCCGGTCCCGCAGCCAGAGCCGGTCGTCGTGGGCGAGGGGCTCGAGGTCCACCATCTCGTTGTTGTAGACCCGGGCCAGCTCACCTGCGGGGTCGTAGACGTAGGCCACGCCTCCGGACATCCCGGCCCCGAAGTTCCGACCCGTCGGTCCGAGCACCACCACGCGGCCGCCGGTCATGTACTCGCAGGCGTGGTCGCCCACGCCCTCGACCACGGCGATGGCACCGGAGTTGCGGACGCAGAAGCGCTCCCCCACCTGCCCCCGGAGGAAGACCTCGCCGGCGGTGGCCCCGTAGAGGATGACGTTGCCGGCGATGATGTTCTCCTCGGCGGCGAACGGCGCACTCTCGTCGGGGCGCACGATGATCCGGCCCCCCGACAGGCCCTTGCCCAGGTAGTCGTTGGTGTCGCCGAGGAGCCGCAGGGTGACCCCCCTCGGGACGAAGGCCCCGAAGCTCTGGCCGGCCGAGCCCCGGAAGGTGAGGTCGATGGTGCCGTCGGGCAGGCCGGCGCCGCCGTGGCGGCGGGTGATCTCGTAGCC
>JGI20133J14441_1002581_pt1 | contig 12382 bp, 10 predicted proteins | sample RS3BMetagenome_FD_14441 | JGI IMG/M metagenome (IMG submission 14441)
AACTACAAGTGTTTTGGCTGTCCCCCTCAGATGCTTCTCAAGGACAGGGAACAGCTTCTCGAGATAATCCGTATTGGCCTGCTTGAATGTATTCCTTAGAAATTCCAGAAAAAGGTATGCCTTACTGGCTTCGGAGTTCGCCAGCTTGACGTCCTCCAAGTACCGCTTGAGTGACTCTTCAAAATTCGGCGGCGCGGATGACATTGACTCGCCCTGTGTGTAAAGTCCAGTCATTATTTAAGACTAAGGTGTGGCCTTCAGGACGCCCCTCAGGATTAATGAATGAAATCAGAGGGGGCATTCCCCCAACACTACACACGGTCGTTTGCTGGACTTACCGATACAATTACAGAAAGCCCATAGACTTCAGCCCTTCACAGCGTTAAAGACGAAAAGAGGCTTACGCAAAACGCAAAGAGAAATGAGTTCAGTGTCCTCACCAGAGTGGTATTCAGAACCCAATTCCTCCCAACCGTAAACGGTGTGAGTTTCCTTGGGGTGATTTGATGAAAGAATAAATGAGATAGATTTTCAACGGCTGCAATGGATGGAAGTACAATAATTGCAGTTACAAAAGTTGGATATAAGAGACGTACCCGAATACCGTACACAGTAAGAAAAAGCTCGATATTAAGAACGGAGAGAAGTTAGTTGTTTTAGCTGCTGATGATTTAATAATTCTGATAAGGTGCCCCTGTAGAAACCCTATGCTCGGAAATTTATCATTAAGTAATCTTTTTGCTTCAGATTGTCTGAAATTTTTCTCTTAGCCTGCTATTGTGGTATCCTCTCTCCCATCCTTCCTGATGAATATTGGCTAAACAATCAAATAATGATGAAGGAGAGGAAGTTNAGCGTCAGGAAAGCAGGTACATAAAGATGGTAAAGGTCATATTCAGGGTATCCGCTTGATTATGTTTATATATTCTAGAAGTAAATTAGTGATGTACTTGCGTGTCATAGTTAGATTCATGTCAACCAGAAATTTGTCGTTTGATACGATAAGCAAGCATACCGTTCAGGGTTTTATTTATTCCTTACTTCGAGACACTCAATATAATCAATGGCATGACAAGAGAGGATTCAAATTCTTCACATTCTCTGATATTTTCCCGTCCGGTGATTTTTTACCAGGTATAGACAAAAACCTAATAATAAGCTCTCCCAGTAGAGAATTCATTAAATGCCTATATGAAAGCCTTTCGTCCAAAGATCACTTCTTCTTAGGTCCTTTCCAAATGAAACTTATAGAGACGAAATTGGTCGACCTAACCCAAAACGGCAGGTTTATTTCAGGGAGTCCTATTGTCCTATATCTTGACAACAATGCGAATACTTATTATTCATTTAGAAGACATCCTAATGTAGACTTTTTCTTGGAAAGGTTAAAGGAAAACGCCATCAAGAAGTTTTCAGTTTATTACGGTATGGAAGCTAATCTGAGGGGACCTATTTTTGAGCATCTCGTCTTCAAAAAGGAGGTAGCTATAAAAATTACAAAAGGTGAAAAATCCTTCNTGATNATAGGGAGTGTTTGGAAGCTTCTCGAAAAACTCGATCAATCGGATTTAAACGATGATTTTTACCANTTTGTTATGGAAGCAGGGCTGGGAGAAAAAAATAGCTTGGGTTTTGGGTTTATAAACCCGTTGTAAGCTAATGTTGAAGTATGATAGACGAGTACTATAGAAACGGTCTTCAAGCTTTTGCCAAGTTAAACGATTTAGAGATACAGGATGAGGCCGCGCTTGATAAATTTGTGTTCGATAATGATTTTATAAAGCAATACTACAAAAAACCAATTCAAGAACTAGCTTCACACAGCATAATAGGTGACGCTTCTTCTGAAAATGAGTTACTTAAAGCATTGCGAAAGTATTTTGAGGTATCATCGAAAACAAGGAGCGTTTTGGATTCATTAATGCGTTCGGAACATGGCAGATGTTCTTACTGTGGAGTAGAAGGCGAAGTCTTGCCAAACCGCTCATTCATTTTTCCGTTTGAAAGGAAGATCGATTCGATTACACCTGAAAATTCTAGGCTTATGTTTTGTAAAAAATGTGCTGTAATACTTTACACAGCGATGTCGAATTACTTTGCAAAAGGCCCAATCCTAGGATTTTTCTTTGATTCATATAACACTGAGGCCCTCTCTGAGATAGTCAAGCGTTTCAAAGAATTAAAGGATCGCAATACAGGATTCATAGCCAAGACACCTCTCCCTAGCTCTCATCCTTACGAAACTTTGTTTTTGATAATCTATATGTTTGTAAAGCACATTAAAGATTCAAGCGATGAGAAGTTAGAATTAATTACGCAACGCGTCAACCAGGTTAACATGGTTATTAACGCTGGATATGGCCAGATTTATAATTCAGAAAAGATAGATGGTAATACTCTCGAAAAGATAGTTCACTTCTTCGACTATATAATTACGGAAAGTGAAGAGATGTTTGGAAGACGTGAGAGAAAGCCAGCCTAAGTTAAACCCGAAAGACCTTATTATGAGCGGGTTTTTTGGAAACCTTAGCACGTATTCTACAAAAACAGACGTAAAATTCGCTTATAGAGAAAAGTTCACTTGTATTCTTCTAAGAGGCAAGATAGATTTCGTCATTTTGAACGATATTATAATGAACAGAATAAAGAATAAAGACAAGATAGGCAAGATCATCTTCCCTATGTACTACGATGCTTTTATAAGAATCTACTATAAAGTATTTGATATGCAAGGGCAAGAGTTGTTCTTTACATTAAATAGGATGGGACAGGAGTTAGGAAGGCAGATAAAGGGAACCAACCTTGAGTCATTCATCTGGAACTTATACAGAGCTAGGGGATTTGAAGAATTGCTCGGAAGCTTGACAGAATTGCAGCTAAAGGTTCAGGAGCCACTTGACATTTCAACAATATATCGGTACAAAGATGAATGGAAGACTGCAAAGGCTATTCTTATAAACGGAATAGCTAATTCACTTTATGCGGGTGTGAAACAAAAGTGATAAAGGGAATTGAAGTTGTAACATTGAGCTATGTAGAGGGTGCGAACCTAAATTCGAATGGTACAGAGGGTGTTATATCGATTCTAAAGAAAGTCAAAAATCCGCTGGATATGAAAGAATATGTAAGAGTATCGGGTCAATCTGTCAAATATAGTCTTAAGCAGACTCTTAGGGAATTATTCAACGAAGAGCTTTCTCCAATAAGTTCGTCTGGTGAAGGAAACCAGCGTGGGGTGCTTGTTTCTGAAGGAAATCCTGAGAAATATATAGATGATGACCTTTTTGGCTATATGATAGCAAAGAAAGGCAAGACATTGAAGAGAACAGCCCCAGTCAGAACAAATGGCTTAGTTTCTCTTTTCCCTTATCAGGAAGACAGGGACTTTGGAGTAAGGTACGACCCTTCTGGTCAGGAGCAACATGACATACACGAGACGGAAATAACTACCAATGTCATGAGAGGGAACTTCTTTATAGAGGCAGATAGGGTTGGTAAATTTGGAAAGGGCGAAGTAGAAAACGAAAGCGAGATTGATACAAAAAAGAGGGAGGAAAGGGTCCAGCGACTGTTAAAGGCTATATTATTGTATAACGGAGGAAGCCATATGAGTCGCTTCTTTACGAAGGTTTCACCAGAGGCTGCAATATTGGTTCTTCTGAATAAGAAGATACCAGTAGTTGGTGAGAACTTTAGGGTTCTCCAGAATTACACAAACCAGAAGTTTGTTCTTGACGTTAGCCTATTGAAAGGAGTAATCAGAACGTTCGACGAATTGATAGAGAAAGTGTATGTAGGGATTCTAAACGAAAAGTTTTCAAACAATGACGAGTACAGAGCCTGAAAAGTAGCAAGGTTGATGTGGTTTCGTTGCAGGAATTGATTTCAGGTGTAGAAAAATTAAAAATATTCAGCCAGTGAGCAGATGAAAAACCTTTGCTTGGGATACAGCTAACATTGTCAGGAACCTACTCTTTCTTTCGCATTCCGTACAATTCGCTCTTAATGGACTCATACCCTTTTCCTCCTAGGACAACTGCAATTGGTTTGCTAGCCGCAGCAATGGGTTATGATGAGAAAAAATTTTTCGACTTACTAGAAAAAGTAAAATATGGCGTAATAATAGAATCACCAGGTCAAATAGCTTCCGAGCTAGCTTCAATATTCAAAGAAAAAAAGGTCCCGATATACCCAATAACGAAGAACTTTTACTATCGTCCTGTATACAAGCTTTTTTACGCGAGTGAAGACGAAAATATAATTTATGAAGCGGAAAGGGGTCTAAAAGATCCTGCATTCGTACTTACCTTGGGCGATTCTGAAAACTTATTTTATCCGCAGACGCCAAACTATTCTAGAGTGTTTGATAACGTCAAACCTGTGTCGAGTAACAGCGTAGAATGTGTTCTTCCATCAGACATATACGCCAAGTTTGCAAATGGTCATTTTTCGAAGATAAGGGATGACTTCTATCCTCCCAGAGAAATTAACATCTCTGTTGGCTTCTCAGGAGAAGGAAAGAAGAGGAGGTCTGTGCTAGGCAGAGTTACCTATTATTCCGGGATCCGAATACAGCTGAAAGATCCCCTTCAGGTGTACGATTTCGATGGAAATGGAGTCTATCTTTTCTGAAGATATTATAGCACGGATGAAGAATGCTTACGCAAAAGATGACCGTACGACACTTTATGACCATTTGAACTCTGCTGGCAAGTTTGCTGAGCAGATGCTAAGCAGATTATACATAAGCGACGAGGCGCTATCTAAGTACGGGCTTGATTCTTCTCTTCTTAAGCAAATTATATCCTTTGCAACATATGCTCATGACTTGGGAAAACTAGATCACGACTTCCAGAGACACTTATTCGAACAAACTGCATGTATTCCCCATGCATTCCTCAGTTTATATCCTGCTAATATTGCATTGCAGAGATTAGTTGTTTCTAATGGAAAACAGAGAGATATCTTGAACGCTATCGCATTGCTTTCAATAGCGACGCATCACAGTGATTACCATGATGGATTGTACGGCAGATACAGAAGTTCAAGAAGTACTGATAGTCTCTTTAATACCGAAGAGTCGGCTAGAATATTAAAAACTTCTTTCAGGATTTTAGATAGATTGGACCGTTATGGAAGATACCTGTACGCGCTTGCAAATGGCGTGCTCCGTACGTCGGACTGGGCAGTCAGCGCTAAACTGCGTCAAAAGGAAGTATTCATTGAGGACGTTGAATCCATTAAATCAGCTGTAAAGAAGTATATCGAAGCAAAAGGTGTAATCAGAGATTATCAAAATCTAGCGTCAAACAACGAAAACAAAGCTTCTTATCTCCGACTTCCGACAGGAGATGGTAAGACAGAGACCGCTCTGCTCGCCCTTCCAGTAAATGCCAATAAAGTGATTTACACGCTTCCTACTGTAACTACAGTCGAATCCATGAGGAAAAGATTTCACGAATATTTTGGCAAAGATATGGTCTCTTTCACTCATCACCTGCTACTTCTTTCTCTTTATGAAGAAGAAGGGATGGAGAGGACTAGGGAATTAAAAGAACAGTTTCGGTACCTTATGCGTCCCATTGTAGCAACAACCATAGATAGAATTCTGCTTTCGGTTATGAATTCGCGTCATTACTCAATGGTTGAAATCGCGTTAAATAACGCATATCTGGTTGTGGACGAGATACACAGTTACCCTCCATATACACTATCATTGATAGTGAATGGTCTTGAATACTTCAGTAAGTTCCACGGAACCAAAATACTGGTTATGTCAGCCACGTTGCCAGAATTAATAAGAGAGAAATTCACAGAAAGACTTGATCTGCAACCCCTTATACCTGACGAACTTTCCAATAAAAGGTATACAGGACGTAACAGGGTAGCTATAAGAGAAGAGAAGACAGACTTAATGAACGATCTTGAGGATATAGTTAGGTTTTGTAAGGAAAAGAAAAATGTATTGATAGTCGTCAATACGGTGAATAGGGCTGTAAAGGTTTACGAAAAGTTAAAGGAAAAGATAGATGACCAAAGCATAAATTTGTTCCTCATACACGGAAGGTTTTCTCTTGAGGACAAAAGAAGGAAAATTGATGAATTAAACTCGATAATGGATTCTGGCGCAGACCTTCCTACTATACTGATATCAACTCAATTAGTTGAAGTCTCTTTAAACATTGACTTTGATGTGCTCTTTACCGAGATAGCACCTCTTGACGCATTGTTACAAAGGTTTGGAAGAGTGAACAGGTACGGGTTGCGACAAAAGGCCGAGGTTAGAGTATACCCAGTAGAGAGTTGCAAGCCTTACCAAGAAGGGCAGATAAAGGCTACAGAGGAAAACATGATTTATGATCCTTCTTCTGAACTTGATTTTCTGTCAGCTACGGATAAATATTACGAGAGGCTAAGAACAGAGTATGAAAGAGAATTATCAAAACACCCTTTAGACGACTTCATTAATTCAATTTCTGTTTCGTCTTTCGGGGAAAAGACAATGAGAACCAGAGACGGTTTTGTCACCGTACCTGTTATTCCAGTTGGATCAGATCTTAGTTTGTATAATAAACTAAAGGAAAACTATGATATGAATAAAGATAAGTTCGAGTTCATAATAAATATTTCAAAAAAAATAGTCGAAGCTCCGGTCTCCATAGTAAGAGACCTTATAATAGAGGACCAAGATTTCCTGAACGGTGTATTCCTAATAAAAGCAGATTATAGCCAGGAGATAGGGCTTATTTCAAAGCCTGGTGGAGATGCGCTCATTTATTGAAAATAACTGGAGTTATGATGCAGTATTACAAGGCATGTACACGAGAGCTCTGGTTCTTCGCCCACCAGATCAACATGAATTTCGAAAGTGATGATATATCAATTGGTAAATTATTACATAAAAAGAGTTATGATAGGCACAAACGAAACATAGTGTTTGGCGATGTAGTCTTTGACTTGGTGCGGAAGCAGGATGATTTATTCATAGTTGAGATTAAAAAATCCAGCAAACTTCCAGAACCAGCACTTTATCAATTATACTACTATATTTTCCTTGCTGAGAAGGCCGGTACAAAGGCACGGGGCATACTCGCGTATCCTATTGAAAGGAAGAGTGAAAGAGTTGAGCTAACGGACGAAATAAGAGCAGAATTAAAGAGAGCGGAGAGTGAAATACCAGAGATCGTATCAAGTCCGTATCCTCCTAAGGCTGAGAAGAAGCGTTATTGTAAGCATTGCACCTACTACAATCTTTGTTGGGTGAAATGATATGAAGGAATCTGTTTACATAGAGTCAAATGGTGTACTCTACAGACAGGGGAATACCCTTTACTTTATTAATAAAGAGGGAAAGAAACCAATTCCAATAGAGAATATTTCCGATATATATTGCCATGGAAAAGTATCGGTCAAGTCTGGTGCTTCTTCATTATTGATGTCTTCCTCTGTCCCCGTACATTTCTTTAACAAATTTGGATTCTACGAAGGTTCGCTATATCCTAGAAATCTCATGAACGCAGGATACGTAATTGTAAGGCAAGTCCAGTATTTCCTTGATAAAGACAGAAGGAGGAAAATTGCAGCAGCAATTGTTGAGGGAATCAAGCACAATATACTGAAAGTTCTTGAATATTATGTCAGTGTTGGGAAAGACGTACATGAGCACATGAATCGCATTTCTTCTGAAGTAATTGATGGAGATATACCAAGAATTATGAGTTCCGAAGGTAGGATATGGTCTGAATTTTACAACAGTTTCAATAAGATATTAGATAGGTTTAAGATGGAGACTAGGGAAATTCGTCCACCCACTAATGAGGTCAACGCTTTACTTTCGTTTGGAAATTCCTTACTCTATGCTACTACATTATCTGAAATCTATCACACTTATCTGCATCCCTCAATAAGCTTCTTACACGAACCTGAGGAACAGAGGTTCAGTCTTGCACTGGATATAGCTGACATATTTAAACCGGTTATAGTCGATAGAGTTATATTCACGTTGGTTAATAATAGGATTCTGAACGAAGATGATTTTGTACGAGATGTAGGAGTACTGCTTAATGATAAGGGGAGAAGACTGTTTGTGAGAGAGTATCAGAGCAAGTTGGATAGTACCATCTTGCACCCAATCTTGAAGAGGAAGGTTTCTTACAGATTTCTTATTAGATTGGAGTGTTATAAATTGATTAAACATGTGATTGAAGACCAGGAATACGAAAGTTTCAAAATGTGGTGAATGAAGTGTATGTTATAATATCATATGATATAGGCGTTGAACGCGTAAACAAAGTCAACCAGTTTCTTAAGCGATATCTTTACTGGCGGTTGAATTCCCTTTTCGAAGGTGATATATCAGAATCGGCTTTGGCAGAGGTGGTAGATGGACTGGAAGGGTTGATAAACAAAAATCAAGACTCGATTCTTATTTACCAGCTTAATAGTAAGAAGAATGTTATTTGTACAGTGATAGGTGTCGAAAGATCTTCTTTGGGCTTGGTCTTATAGAGAGCTGATATTACTTTGGGTGTTTTACAATTTGATCCTGGTACAAGAGTATTCTTATTAGATGAAGCGAGGTTTTATATACTGCAAGCAACATCTAGACTCCAGATAAATAATGGTTATAAAACAGGTTGAATTTAGTCTTAAAAACCGAAAATAGACCGAAATTAACCCGGTTTCAGAAGAACTATGTAGTATGGAAAGAGCTCACTTTAGTTACGCCCTGTACCAGTATTACTAGTTTCAGAAGAACTATGTAGTATGGAAAGATAAAGAGTTTAAGCTTTTCCTTTCTTTCAGGACTTGTTTCAGAAGAACTATGTAGTATGGAAAGTAATCAGAAAGGTAGGGGATGAATAAAGACTAAGAAGGGTTTCAGAAGAACTATGTAGTATGGAAAGTACTTTTCGCTCGGATTTTGAAAATCAGGATTATATGTTTTAGAAGAACTATGTAGTATGGAAAGGAGCACCTCCGGGACAACCCGGAGTGCCGCAAAGAAGGTTTCAGAAGAACTATGTAGTATGGAAAGTTGACCCCTAAGACCGTGAGTACTTCTTCCTCACTCATGGTTTCAGAAGAACTATGTAGTATGGAAAGACTCACCTTCAACCCTAGCCAGCCTTCTCTCGTATTCGTTTCAGAAGAACTATGTAGTATGGAAAGACCCAGAATGCCACTTGATGTAGTTGTGCATTGCTTCCGTTTCAGAAGAACTATGTAGTATGGAAAGAGATATAACTTCCATACATCTTCTAATCGAAATCCGAGTTTCAGAAGAACTATGTAGTATGGAAAGTCTACAACGTTCCTGCCGACGCCTTCTGATTGTTTGTTTCAGAAGAACTATGTAGTATGGAAAGAAACTAATAAAATTTTATCGAATAAAGAAGCTCAAAGAGTTTCAGAAGAACTATGTAGTATGGAAAGTTCCTTTTCAGCGGTATTGATACTTGAGTCCCATACGGTTTCAGAAGAACTATGTAGTATGGAAAGCATCTATATCTACCTCATGCGCGACATCTTTGTCTACGTTTCAGAAGAACTATGTAGTATGGAAAGTACGAGAATGAGATAGATTTGCCATTATCGAGCACTTGTTTCAGAAGAACTATGTAGTATGGAAAGTCTTCTGAGGCAGACAACGCAAAGAGTATCAACTTCAGTTTCAGAAGAACTATGTAGTATGGAAAGAAGTGGTTCCAGAGAAGTTGCTGCCTCAGGCTCCTAAGTTTCAGAAGAACTATGTAGTATGGAAAGGAAGATAATGAAGTTATGAGCAAAGAAGACGAAGAAAGTTTCAGAAAAACTATGTAGTATGGAAAGCTTTTTCAGATATTGATGACGAATCTCTACGATCTGGTTTCAGAAGAACTATGTAGTATGGAAAGTTTGACACATAATTATGATGTAAAGCCAGATGAGATGTTTCAGAAGAACTATGTAGTATGGAAAGGACGATATGGAAAGCGAAAATCTAAATGAAATGCTTGTTTCAGAAGAACTATGTAGTATGGAAAGTCATTTGCAGCCACTGATTCGTTGGTTGTCCCGATCGTTTCAGAAGAACTATGTAGTATGGAAAGGTCCTGAAGCCTACTCTTCATCATATTGATTTATACTGTTTCAGAAGAACTATGTAGTATGGAAAGTACATAATACGGCTATTTGATGATAAAAGAGAAATAGGTGTTTCAGAAGAACTATGTAGTATGGAAAGATGCTGAGAAATTCTTGAATACTTTCAGCGAAGGCTTTGTTTCAGAAGAACTATGTAGTATGGAAAGGCCTTCTTCCTTCTTGCGTATCTGCTGTTCATGAAGAGTTTCAGAAGAACTATGTAGTATGGAAAGCATAAGGAGCTGTATCCATACCATAATGCTCCTTTAAGTTTCAGAAGAACTATGTAGTATGGAAAGTTCATGGATAAAATAACAAATACTGTTTTCATATATGTTTCAGAAGAACTATGTAGTATGGAAAGGCATATCTCATAGCTCTACCTATTTGAATTCTTCCGCGTTTCAGAAGAACTATGTAGTATGGAAAGACATTGAATTTATTTGGCAATTGAGCGAAGTAATTTTGTTTCAGAAGAACTATGTAGTATGGAAAGATGCTTTCGATATTGTTGTAACTTTCTATGGATATAAGTTTCAGAAGAACTATGTAGTATGGAAAGTACATAAGTGGGTGATAAAATGGAGAATAATGTTGCAGTTTCAGAAGAACTATGTAGTATGGAAAGATAAACGACTCAAACGTCCTTTACGACGAGTATTTCGTTTCAGAAGAACTATGTAGTATGGAAAGATATCAGGGAGGTTGTTCTGATGGTCCTTATTCAGGGGTTTCAGAAGAACTATGTAGTATGGAAAGCTTTGTTTGCGAGAAGCATGCGAAAGTAATCAGGGAGGTTTCAGAAGAACTATGTAGTATGGAAAGTCTCAGGTATGACTTCCATCACATAATAACCTCCAGTTGTTTCAGAAGAACTATGTAGTATGGAAAGTATCAAAAACTTTGAAATTGATACAAATTAAAATTTTGTTTCAGAAGAACTATGTAGTATGGAAAGAGGAATACCTCAAGCGTAAGGAGCAGGAATCAGAAGGCGTTTCAGAAGAACTATGTAGTATGGAAAGCTTCCTTTTGGCTTAAAAATCTTCCGGTGCGTTTGTCGTGTTTCAGAAGAACTATGTAGTATGGAAAGACACCTCTAGACTTATGCCTAAAAGACGAACTACCCGTTTCAGAAGAACTATGTAGTATGGAAAGTGTATAGATTGTAGTAATAGCCAGGAGAACTAGACAGTTTCAGAAGAACTATGTAGTATGGAAAGATCTGGAATATCTTTTGAATCCCAAAGGAATTGCAGTGTTTCAGAAGAACTATGTAGTATGGAAAGAGTGATTTTGCCAAACTCTTCGCCTTATCCAAGTTCAGTTTCAGAAGAACTATGTAGTATGGAAAGTCGTTCAACAGTTGGAAGCACGATATACATTCATAAGTTTCAGAAGAACTATGTAGTATGGAAAGCACTATGGCGAAAAAAATAGTCAAAGAAGTGAACGAAGTTTCAGAAGAACTATGTAGTATGGAAAGCGACAGCTTGAGGTAAGCTCATGCTACTTGCTCAAGTTTCAGAAGAACTATGTAGTATGGAAAGTTACTCTCCATATCTGAAAGTGTTTTTGCAATATTATGTTTCAGAAGAACTATGTAGTATGGAAAGCCATAGTTTCATTCGTACTCGATGTCACTCCCGAGTTTCAGAAGAACTATGTAGTATGGAAAGGCACCTTGCAGACAGAGAATTCACAGTTGCAGACTCGTTTCAGAAGAACTATGTAGTATGGAAAGTGTTGAAGCATTCAAGGAGCTAATAGACGAAGTCTTTGCGTTTCAGAAGAACTATGTAGTATGGAAAGTCTCGATGATTTAGCCCAAAATCCAGATAAAATAAAAGTTTCAGAAGAACTATGTAGTATGGAAAGAATGCCATAAATTTGCTGATACTAGGATTGGAGGTGTGTTTCAGAAGAACTATGTAGTATGGAAAGTTTTTTCATTTTTGCTGGGTTTAAATAACACGATAGAGTTTCAGAAGAACTATGTAGTATGGAAAGGACTATTTGGCTGTAGGATATACTAGTGAAGATACAGTTTCAGAAGAACTATGTAGTATGGAAAGCAACATAACCCCGACAGACACACTACCTGAGAGCTACGTGTGAAGAGAGTACTGATCAGCATGGATTAGTCAACATAGATAGGAAACTAAAGGAAGTCGGTATCACCACATTGCCATCTGACTTGGCGTCCATATTCCCAACAAACGAACTCAAAGGAAGAGTCTATTGCACTGAGAAATAC
>JGI20133J14441_1002584_pt1 | contig 12376 bp, 10 predicted proteins | sample RS3BMetagenome_FD_14441 | JGI IMG/M metagenome (IMG submission 14441)
GAGTCCGCTCAACGACGTGGCGGCTGGCGACCCGCCGTTCCTGATCATCCAGGGCGCCGATGACTGGTTCATCGCGCCGCACCACTCCCAGGACTTTGCCAAGCGTCTCCAGGCCGCGGGCGTTCCGGCAACGCTGGTGATGGTGCAGCACGACGGCCACGGCCTGGTTGCCCCCACCGCTGGTTACGTCGAGCAACCCAGCCCCGACGCGTTAATCCAAATGATGGCGGACTTCTTCATCCGGACCCTCGGCCACTGACCGCGATATGATACAACCAGAGTCGCCGGTGAGCGTGACCAAGTCGGCCAGCTCACCGGCCGTATCCCTCCGGAGGGTCAGGTGGAGAATCGCGAGACATCGGCGGAACGTTGGACGGACGTCCGGAGAGTGCGGCGCGCCCTTCAGGTCATCGCGACGGCGTGGCTGCTGGCTCTCGGAGCGCCGATCGGTAGTTTGCTCCAGCCGCGATTTACCCCGCTGAGCCGCGCCGTCGCGCTGATTGGCGTGGCCGTCTTCGTCGCGACGTACCTCTGGGTCATCTTCCGAAGCGCACCGTACGGATTACCTGTCCCGGTCGGCGGTTCGACGTCGGCGGGTTCCGACGCGGGAGACCGACGACGCCGGCAGTCCGTCCGCTGGCTGCCGCTGGCAATCCTCGGCCCGCTCGGTGTGGTCTACACCGTCGTCTACGGAAACCCCTGGCTGGATCTCCTGGTGTTCACGGCGGTAGCCGCCGCTTATCGCCTTCCCATGCGCCAGACCGCCTGGTTTGTTCCGCTGGTAGCAGTCGTCGCGGCCGGGCTCGGCGTCGGGGTTAACCACTCGGTGGGCGACGCCGCACCGGCGTTCCTCTTGATCTTGAGCGTCGGCATCGGCGTCGCGGGAGGCATCTACACCCTCTCGGTGGTCCGCGACCTTCGGGTAGCGCGCGGCGAACTCGCCCGATTGGCAGTGGCCGAGGAGCGCCTGCGCTTCGCTCGCGACCTCCACGACCTCCTCGGGCACAGTCTGTCGCTAATCGCGCTCAAAAGCGAACTAGCCGGCCAACTCGCCCTCCAGGCACCCGAGCGCGCCGCGACCGAGATGCGCGACGTGGAAAGCGTCGCCCGGACGGCGCTTCGCGAGGTCCGGGAAGCGGTGGCCGGCTACCGGCAACCCACCGTAGCGAGCGAACTCGCCGGCGCTCGAGAAATCCTCTCCGCGGCGGGTATCCTGTTCCAATCGGAAGGTGAACTCGGTCAGTTGCCGCCGCGGATCGAAGCGGTGGTCGCCTGGACGATCCGCGAAGGGATCACGAACGTCATTCGTCACAGCCGCGCTCGGACCTGCGCAATCCGCCTGTCGCGCGACGCGGGCCAGATCGTCGTGGAGGTGATCGACGACGGCCGCGGGGTCAGCGGAGAGAACGGCGACCACGCTTCGCCGGACAGCGGTCGGAGCGGCCTCGCGGGGCTGGCCGAGCGGGTAACGGCCGTCGGCGGCACGGTCTCGGCCCGGCCCGCCGCGCCGCGCGGATTTCACCTCGTCGCGGTCGTTCCGCTGCCACTGGAAAAACCGCAGTCCAACCCGACGATCCCGTCGGTCGTCACTGGAGGAAGTTGATGATTCGCGTGTTGCTCGCCGAGGATCAGGCCATGACTCGCGGCGCGCTCGCGGCGCTGCTGGGACTCGCCGGGGATATCGAGGTCGTGGCGCAGGTGGGACGGGGCGACGAGGTCGTGCCGGCCGCGCTGGCGGCCCGGCCGGACGTGGCGCTGCTGGATATCGAAATGCCGGGCGGTGATGGCCTCGCCGCCGCCCAGGCCCTTCGACAAAGCCTGCCGGCGTGCCGGGTGATGATCCTGACGACGTTTGGCCGACCCGGCTATTTACGCCGGGCCGTGGAAAGCGGCGTTGTCGGCTTTCTCGTCAAGGATGCTCCGGCGAGCGAATTGGCGACGGCGATCCGGCGGGTGATGCGCGGCGAACGGGTGATCGACCCGGGCCTCGCGACGGCCGCGCTGAGCGAAGGGAACAATCCGCTGACCGAACGGGAAAAGGTCGTGCTTGCCGCCGCGGCGCCCGGGGCAAGCATCGCCGAGATCGCCACCTCACTCGCCCTCTCCGAAGGCACCGTCCGCAACTACCTTTCGACCGCGATTCAAAAACTCAACGCCCGCAACCGCGTCGAAGCCGCGCGATTGGCCGAGGAAAAGGGGTGGCTGTGAACGAGGAGATAGGAGTCAGGAGACAGGAGTCAGGAGATGGAGAAGGACGGTCAGGGAACGTCAGTCGCCAACTTGCGCCATCTCCCTCGGGGAGAGGGTTGGGGTGAGGGCTTCTGACTCCTATCTCCTCCGTATGACTTTTGTCACCCAAAAGAGCGAACGGCCATCACTACCTGGTGGTTTCCTCGACGCGTAGGCTCAAAGTCGAGCAAAACGATCCAGGAGAGTTGACCGATGACCCCAAAAAGGATCCGCGTCCTGGTCGCGCTCTGCGGTATTCTCAGCACCACGGCCGTACTCGCGGTCATCTTCATCCCTATGGCGCAGAACCTCTGGACCGCCGCCGCAGCGGTCGCGCTCATCGCTCGAGGCGACGAACGACCAGAAGCTCCCGCTGGTCGAGTTTCGCAAGTTGTCGAGGCGCCGATGGCAGCCGCGAGTTGGGGACGCCGGCCGAAGGAATAAGGGTTACCACTCACTCACGTCGCAAGGCGATTGTGAACATGTACCATCCTCGCCGCTGACAGATCAAGTTCCGAGTGAGACTGGGTATTTTGAAGTCCTGGTGAATTTGGCGAACAAAGACTTCCGACGGCCGACGTTGGAGCGAACGACGCCGTGATGAAACCCCTGCTTGGCGTCAGGCTACCCATCAGCCCACGGGTCCACCAAAAGCCACGCCGACGCGCGCGAGCCTGGCTATGGTTCAGAAACTGGCAGATTTCTGCCATCGCTCCACGTCACGTCGGCGGTCCGGCGCAAAAGCTGCCTCTCACCAGCGGACGTTGGCGGTGCCAATCGGCCGGCCGCGTCAACACACTATTCCTCACGAGCGCTTCACCGCTGTCCGAGGTACGTCCGGACGAGCTGCAAGAGCAGCTCGGTATCCTGACGGCCCTCGACGGCGTTGGTGAGGGGTGATCGGTCGTGGACGACACATTCGTGGAAGTGGATGAGCTCTTCCTTGAAGGACTCCTCGTAGGAGGCGACGATGCTCTCCTCGCGGTACGTGTCCTCTCGGTTCCGGTAGGTCCGGACCAGTGTCGGAGCGCTCTTGAGAAAGGGACTGGGGAAGCTGATCTCCACGACGCGGTTCGGGGAGAAGGCGGTCAGCTTCTCATCGAAACGGTGAAGCCCTGGCGTCGTGCCGGTGTAGAAGACGCAGCGGGTCTCCCCCGGATAGAGCAGCGTTGCGCTGATGTAGCGCCCTTCGTCCCAGATCTCGACGGAGTGGACTTTCTCCGGGCGGCCGAAGGCGCCAGTCAGGATCGCCACGTCGTGGGTCGACAGGCCGAGCATCAGCCCGTAGGCACGCTTCACCGCCTCGGGCACGTCCCCGATCGCTCGGCGGATCGCCTCGTCGCGCCTGGCAGCGCCAACGCGCACGATCTCGGCCGGCACGTCGTCAAAGCGAAGGATCTTGTGGTGGGCGAGGAACGCGGCGTTTGGGCCGATGACGTCGTGAAGCTCGATCAATCGCACCTCGCGTCGAACCGGCTCGATCTCTCGCACCCCGGCCAGATAGCCCGGGTCATAGCGCTTCATATAGCCCACCATCACCTGGACGTGTCGCGCGGAGGCCGCTTCGATCAGCGCGTCGGCCTCATCCAGGTTCACGGCCATCGGCTTCTCGACGAAGACGTGCTTGCCGGCTTGCGCCGTGGCGATCGCCGGTTCGGCGTGGTGCTGGGTTAGGACGAACACCGCGTCCAGGTCCGCCTGATCGAGCATCTCGCGATAGTCGGTGAAGGTTCGCGACACCTGGTAATGGCTCGCCAGGGCCCGAACTACGCCGGGCGAGACGTCGCACAAAGCCGCCAACTCGAACCGATCGTCAAGCTCACTCAGATAGGGGAGATGCATCACCTGGGCGATCATGCCGCAGCCGACCAGACCGACCTTGATCCGTCTCACGATTCGCTCTCCACGTGCGAGTCTGCTGACCATTCGAGGATGACGCCAAGCGACGTAGTCCGGTCCTCGGACAAGCGCCGAAAGACCTCCGGCGCTTCCGCGGCCGGGTACCGGTGGGTGATGAGGTCGCCGACGTGGATCTCGTGGGCCTGGAGTAGATCCAGAAAGAGTTCAGTGTTCCGAGAGGTGGTCCAGGGAGCGAACGGGATCTCCACGGGTGGATGATTGCTGGCGTGGGCTCCGATGACATGCAGTCCGAGGCGGTGAACTTCGTCGTGAAAATCGATCGTCGTCGAGCCCCGGGGCGACCCGAGAAGAATGAGGCGTCCGCCCCGTCGGATCAGTTTTGGCAGCGATGGAATGACCGATGGATTTCCGGTCACCTCAAAGACGACGTCCGCCAGACGCCCCTTGGTGAGCCGGCCGATTTCGGTCAGCGCATCGGCTTCTGACGAATTGACCGCCCCGGTCGCGCCGAATGATCGCGCTCGCCGCAGGCGCTCTTCAGAGATATCCAGGGCAATGAGCGGGAACGCTCCGCTCCGGCGCGCGTACTGCGTGGCCATCAGCCCGACCATGCCGGAGCCAACGACGCCAACGGCCTCGCCCAGAGCTAAGGTCGCCATCCGGACGCCATTCATCGCGACGTTGGAAATGCTCGCAAACGCCGCCTCCTCTGAACTGACGTCCTCGGGAACCTTGACCAGCTCGGCAGCCTTTCGAACGACGAAGGTCGCGTGGGAGCCGCGGTTGAAGACGCGATCTCCGACGTTGACCGAGTCGACGTGGTCGCCCCGGGCGACCACGATGCCAACCGAGCTGTAGCCGGGACGGAACGGGTACCGAACCCAGCTTGACCACGCCGAGTTCGCGGGAAACTCTCCGCGATAGGCTGTGAGCTCGGTACCCATGCTAATCAGCGTACAGATCGTCTGGATGAGAACCTCACCTTCGCCCGGCTCTGGCAGCACTTCCTCCTGAATAGTTGCCAGCCGCGGCTTCGAAAAGACGAGAACTTGCGAGCTTCTGGGCATAGCCCTCTCCTCCACTGGATGCGCGCAGAGCGAGACGTTACCTGAATCAACTGGCGAGGGACTCGCGTTTGCTCCCTCGCGGTCCCGACGTTCTCCCAAACGCGTATATGGTATGATACGGCCATCAAGAGAGCCGGCCTAGCGCGATGACGCCAGGATGAGGCCAAACTCGGCCACAAACATCGACCGGGGCGTGACTGTCGGAATGATTGAAACGGGACATGCCGATACCGACGAGCGAACCTTCCGACGGCTCGTGAGCGAAGCGCTCGCGCATCTTTACGAGCCGGGATACCTTCTGGCTCATCCGTTGACCCAGCTGCTGATCGACGCGGCGTTGATTACATCGACGGAACAGTTCGCACCCTATTTGCGGACCGCGGTCGATGCGCTCCGGCCGTCCACCCCGGTTCCCCACGGTTCAGCCGGGTGGCGACAATACCGTTACCTGTACCTGCGTTACATCGAGGAACAGGGCCACCGACAGATCGCAGCCGACCTCGTTCTCAGCACGCGTCAAGCGACGCGCGAGCACGAGAACGGGCTCCAGGCGTTGAGTAGGTTGCTCTGGTATCGGTATAGCGCGGCGGTCGGCCGGAGCACCGCAGAACCACCGTCGGACGCGCCGGCGGAGCTGTCCATCACCTCCGGTGACGCCGGCCTCATCGAGCTCGCTACCGGTCAGCCCGTTGAGCCGGTTGGTTTGGCCGAGGTCGTCGATTCGGCGTTAGCCACGGTCGCGCGTTTGGCCCAGTCAGTTGGCGTCGACCTCGTCTGCGAGCTGGGCGCGGTTCGCAACCCGATCATGGCCGCCAAGCCGGCCTTGCGCCACTGCCTTCTCAATGTGCTCGGCTATCTGCTTGAAAGCGCACCGCACGGAGCTCGGCTGCGAATCGAGGCCACCGAAGGCGTCGGCGTCGTTCGCGTTCTCCTGTCCGTCAACGCCACTTCATCCGAGCAGTCTGACGCGGCGGAGGATCGAACCGGGTGCTCCGAGATTCAACTCGCGCGGCGGCTCGCCAGCCTACAAGGGATGCAGCTGGACGTGCGGCGAACCGAGGACGGTCTCCAGGCCCTTCTCGTCATCCCGACGAGGCGCGAGCGGACTGTCCTCTACGTCGACGATAACCCCGATATGGGACGTCTCTTTCGACAGTACCTTGCCGGAACCGGCTACGGCCTTGTTCACGTACGCACCGCCGAGCGCGCCATCCGCCTCGCCCGCGCGACGCCGCCTGACGTCATCGTGCTCGACGTGCTTCTGCCGTCCGAAGACGGCTGGCAGCTCCTGGAGCGGCTCCGCGCGGAGCCGTCTCTCGCTCGACGACCGGTGATCATGTGCTCGGTTTTGCCCGAACAGAGCTTGGCGGCGTCCTTGGAGGTCTCGGCGTTCTTGATGAAGCCGATCACCCAGACGGATCTTCGCTCGATTCTTGAGCGCTGCTGTCCGTTGGACTAAGCAGCGCCCCAAGACACGCCTGGGTGAAGCGCATCACCTCGGCGACGCTGAAGCCCCGTCCACGTTGGAGACCGAACGAGTCCACCGTGATCGTCTCATCGCCCACCCCTTTGGCGGAGACGACGATGATGGGGATCGCCGTTAGAGCGGGGTCGTCTTTGCGGGTCGCCAGCACCTCGTAACCATCGGCTTCCGGCATCAGCAAGTCGAGCAACACGAGGTCCAGGCGTTCATCGCGCATCGTCCGCAATGCCGCCGCGCCGTCGGCGGCCCGGAGCACACGGCAGCGTGGAAACTCCTGGCCAATGGTGCGACTCAAGACATCGAGCAGGTCGGAGTCGTCGTCGACGACGAGCACCGTCCGAACCGTCGTCACCACTCGCCGAATCGCCGCGACCAGCACGTCACGCCGAACCGGCTTCACAAGGTACTCCGCGATCTCCAGCTTATCCGCGATCCGGGGCGACCGGAACGAGTAGACGAGCAGGGGTACGTCGGCCAGAGCCGGCGTGGCTAACGCCACGCGCTCGAGCTTCAGGGAGGCCCGGTGCCGAGGCAGAAGCAACGCCGCAGCGCCGCGCGTCTCCACTTCCCGGCTCGCCTCCTCAAGGTCAGTCACGGCGCATACCTCGGGTCCGTCGAGGTAACTCCGGAATAGCCGGAGGGTGTCGTCCTCCGGCCGGGCGAGAACCAGGACCCGGTCAGCATGCGGAGATAGTGCCGCGCCCCAGCGACGGGGATCGCGCAGCACCGGCTGGGCGATGACCTGACCGTGTAGCGGCAAGGTGAAACGAAAGGTGCTGCCAACGCCCGGGGAGCTTTCGACCCAGATATTCCCTCCGTGCATCTCTACGAAGGACCGGGCGACGGTCAGGCCAATGCCGCTTCCACCTCGCCGGCGACGCGGGTCGCCAACCTGGCGGAACTCCTCGAAGACCCACGGCAGGTCGCTCGCGGCGATCCCGACCCCGGTATCGCTCACCGAAATCACTACGTGGTTCTCGTCGTCTTCGGCGTGGACCTCGATCCAGCCCTCTTCGGTGTGGCGCGCCGCGTTTCCGAGGAGGTTGATGAGGACTTGTCGGACGCGGACGGGATCGGCGTTCACCTCCGGGAGGGTATCGCGAACGGTGACCCGAAGCTCGACCGAAGCAGAGTCGACGAGGCCGCGGACGGCCCGGACCGCCTCGTCGACGCACTGCTCGATCGAGATCGATTGCTTCTGAAGCGCGAAGCGGTGGGTCTCGATCCGGCTCAGGTCGAGCACGTCGGCGATCAGGTCGGAGATGTGGACGGCGTTCCGATGGATCGCCTCGATATCGCCAGCGAGCTGGGGCGACTCAAGAGGGTTGGCTCCGCCGTGGAGGGCGCGGTCCAGCATCTCGCTGTAGCCAATGATCAGATTCAGGGGAGTGCGCAACTCGTGGCTGATCGCGGTCGCGAACTCGTTTTTGAGACGACGAGCCGCGTCCGCTTCGCGGCGGGCCCGATCTAACTCGTAGTTTGCCTCTTCGAGACGATTGACCCACAGGTTGAGCTGCTGGGAGAGCCGCACCAGTTCTCCTCGATGCTGTTGAAGCTCGGTCGCCATGGCTCGCGCCTGCTCGTAGCTCGCTCCATACCAGTCGAGCGCAATGCTGACCGGACGCGTCCCGAGCCAGGACAGGATCCCGCACGCGACGATAAGGAACAGAAGCGGGCCCATGTCCGCTGGGCTCCACGCCCCGTCTGACCGCAGGGTGAGAACGGCCGCGAGAGCCGCGGTGAGAGCGGTCAATCCCGCGCAGGCGAGGGGGCGGAAGAAGATTCCGGCGGCGAGGCTGATCAAGGCAAGGGCAAAAATCATCTGGGTTCCCGGAAAGAGGGCCAGAACGAGGAGGATATTCGCCACCAGCCCAGTGACGAACGCGGGCGCGGCGGCGCGGTTCTGGTCGCGTACCAGCCGATAGACCAGCGTCCCGCTGGCCGCGAGCCCAAGCACGACGAGCCACATCTCGAAGCGCTGCCTAACCTCCAGATCGGTCGCCGCGAACACCAGAAATCCCATGATGACCGGTACGACGCACGCGGCGGCCATTCGCAGGGTCTCCGCGTGAAGCTCGTCGAAGTTTTGCGGTAGCGACGGAGAACTGGTCCGCTCACATGTTGCGTCCATCCTTCCCTCCTCGCAGCATGGCCGAGTTTGGCCTCGAGATGGCGCCAAACTGCTTTACGTCCACGAACGGCTTCCCTATCCTAGCACCATTGTACTTACTCGACCGGATCAGCGATCACTCAGTGATCGAAGGAGTTGCCCCCATGCGTAATGGATGGACCAGAGTGTCTCGTCGCCAGCTGCTCGGAGGCGTCGCGGGAACGGCGGCCCTTGCCACGCTGTCGGTCCTCTTGCCGGCGTGCTCCTCGTCCGCGCCCACGACAGGCCAGGGCGCCGGTTCGGTACAGCCGACGAGCGCGCCAACCCAAGACTCGATCGCTGCTCAAGCGACCGCCGCCCCGACCGTGGCCGCCAGTGCGAATCCGTCGGCGAAGCAGACGCAGTTCACCTTCACCGCGCGGATCGGCGTCCAGGCCGATTACTACAATGCCTTCGGCAAGCTGTTCATGCAAGCGCACCCGAACATCAAGTATGTCCCGGAGCATGTCCCGTCCGCCCAGTGGGCGCAGAAGATCCCGATCCAGGCCGCGGGCGGAACGCTCGCCGACGCGATCTGGATGCCCAGCATCGGCCTCTTCGGCGAGTTCAGCCACAAGGGCTTGATCATCCCTCTCGATACGATGGTGAAGACCCAAAACGTCGATCTTTCCGTCTTCTTCAAGAACGCGATCGAGGCACTGACCCGACAGGGGAAGCTCTACGGGATACCCTGGATCTGTCACCCGGGGCGCACCGGCTTGTACTACAACAAGCCTCTCTTCGATGCCGCCCAGGTGAAGTACCCTGGTGATGCGTGGACCTACGAAGACCTCCAGACGGCCGCCAAGGCACTGACGAAGAGCGACGGAGGGAAGCCGAGCCAGTACGGATATCTGCCGGGAACGGACATATGGAGCTACGTCGAAGGGCCGATTCGGGCGTTCGGCGGGGACTACCTGTCTCCGGACGGCACGAAATCGACTATCGACTCGACCGAGGCGATCAACGCCGTCCAAGAAGGCCTGGCAAACCCGATCGGCAAAGACAAGGTCTCCCCGACGCCGGACGCGGTCGAAGGGGGAAGCGCTCAGATGTTCGTTTCGAAAAAGCTCGCGATGTTCCAGAGCGGATACTGGGGGATGTCGTCGCTGTATCAACTCACGAAGGATCTCCCCTGGGCCGTCGCACCGATGCCGCTCCAAAAAGGCGGGAAGATGGGCATGTTCGAAGTCGATACGAACGCGGTCACCAAGTTCGCCAAAGATCCGACCTCGGCCTTTCTGTTCTGTGTCTTCATGAGTTCGAAAGCCGCGGGGATCGACATCGCCAAGCGCGGGTCGGTGCCGGGCGCGCGACCGGACGTCTGGAACTCCCCGGAGCTTACCAGCAATCCGAATCACGTCGTCTTCAGCAAGATGATGTCCGACGCAGCGCCATTGCTGCTCCCGGCGAACTTCCGGGAGAACGAGCTCAGCGACGCGTTTCAGAAGGGCTTCGATCCGATCAACACCGGGAAGGTATCGGACGCGGCGACCCTCATCAAGGGACTCAACCCGACCTTGCAGGCCATTCTCGACAAACCACCGGCTTGATCCCGGCATCGGTTCGACGCAGGTTGGTGGAGGGGACGGTCGGGGCCGCACGCCCTCCACTATCCGCGGTTCAGCGAGAGATGGACCTTTTGCCATCCGTTATGCTTACCGTGAAGAAGCAGCCGAGTCGCGCGTGGCCGCGAGCACGGGAGCCTCGTCTGCCGAGGGCTTACCTAGTCAATCGCGAGGATCTCCTTAGGCTAAAGCGCCACGAGAATCAGTCAATCGAGAAGAGGTCGTCGCGTATGATCGCCAAAATTGCTCCGCATCGCCGTTGGGGACTGGGCAAACGAAAGGCGCTGGAGGGGTACCTTTACATCAGTCCCTTCCTCCTCGGATTCGTCCTCTTCATCCTCGGGCCGGCCCTCGCCTCGGCGTACGTCAGCCTGACCGACTACAACGCCCTCTCCGCGCCGAACTTCGTTGGGCTCGCCAACTACATCAAGGCGTTCCGCGGCGATCCCTTGTTCTGGGTATCCATCGGCAACACCGTCTACTACGCCGTGATCGCCGTACCACTCTCTCTGCTCGGCGCGCTGGGCTGCGCGGTTCTCTTGAACCAGCGCATGAAGCTGCGGGCCGCGTTCCGCACGATGTTCTTTCTTCCCTCGATCACACCGATCGTCGCCAGCACCCTGCTGTGGATGTGGATTCTCAATCCGGACTTCGGGCTCCTCAATTACGTCCTCTCGATGATTGGAATCTCGGGACCGAAGTGGCTGGGGAGCACCGAATGGTCCAAACCGGCGCTGATCCTCATCTACCTCTGGGGGTCGATGGGCGGCGGCGCGATGATCATCTTCCTGGCTGGTCTGCAGGGCGTCCCGCACGAGATGCACGAAAGTGCCGCCATCGACGGAGCCAACCTCTGGCACCGCTTTACGAACATCACCATCCCGTTGCTCACTCCGTCGATTTTCTTCAATCTGGTTCTTGGACTGATCGGCGGCCTGCGCGTCTTCACCGTTGCATTCGTCGCCACCAATGGAGGACCCTCGTATGCCACCTACTTCTTCATCCTCCACCTGTTTAACCAGGCCTTCCTGTACCTCGAGATGGGCTACGGATCGGCCCTGGCGTGGATCTTCACCTTTTTCGTCCTCGCCTTGACCGCGGTCGAGTTTCGTCTGTCAGATCGCTGGGTGTACTACGCGGGGCAAGACTGAGATGGCGATCGAAAGACGTGAACTGGTACCGCTGAGCGTGGACGTGGCCCTAGGGGATACGCAACGTCCGACTGCCCGACGCGGGTTCCGGTGGTCGACACTCCTTGGGAGGGGCGCGTTCTACCTGGTTGCGATCATCCTGTCCGCCGCCTTCATTGGGCCGTTTCTGTTCACCGTGACGACGTCGTTCAAGGCCCCGAACGAGATCTATGTCTTTCCGCCGCGCTTCTTCCCATCCCAGTGGCTGTGGAGCAACTACCCTCAAGCGTGGACTCAGGCGCCCTTCGCGCTCTTCTTCACCAACACCATCATCATCACCCTCCTGGCCATGACCGGTCAGATCGTGTCCGCGACCCTCGTGGCGTATGGCTTTGCCCGCTTTCGATTTCCCGGCCGAGACGCCCTGTTCCTCCTAGTGATCAGCACGCTGATCCTCCCCGAGGAGGCCGTTATCATTCCCACGTTCCTGATGTTCAAAGCGGTCGGCTGGCTGGATACCTGGTTTCCTTTGATCGTCCCGGCTTATTTTGGTGGCGGGGCGTTTTCAATCTTCCTGCTGCGGCAGTTTTTCCTGACCTTGCCCCGCGAGATGGACGAGGCGGCGGAGATCGACGGCGCGTCGTCCAGGCGCATTCTCTGGACCATCGTCGTGCCCCTATCGAAACCCGCGATGGCGACGCTGGCGATCTTCTCGTTCATCGGACACTGGAACAGCTTCTTCCTTCCCCTGATCTACTTGAACACGACGAGCAAGTTCACAATCTCGCTCGGTCTGAGCTACTACCAGAACGTGGCGACGGCGGGCGGACCCGCCACGGAGCAGTTGTTGATGGCAGCTGCCTGCACGGCGACGCTCCCGATTATCGTGG
>JGI20133J14441_1002586_pt1 | contig 12353 bp, 10 predicted proteins | sample RS3BMetagenome_FD_14441 | JGI IMG/M metagenome (IMG submission 14441)
GAACCTGTTCTGTTTCATGTACAACCAACTGAGGGACAAGGTCAAGTTCGATGGACTATTGAACCTGATGGAGGTGAGTCCCTAAGTTAACACCACTCGTTTAAACCAAGAAAAGTATGTATATTTGACTTGATAGCGAACGCATTACAAAATTGAACGATTACGATGTTGTTATAGTTGGCGGTGGAAATGCAGCACTAACAGCTGCAATAACTTGTGCAGAGAATGGTAGAAAGGCGTTACTGCTGGAGTCGGCTCCCTTGTTGGAAAGGGGTGGAAATACTAAATATACAAGGGACATACGATACGCGCATCAGGAAGATAAATTCACTTTAGGAAACTATCCGAAAAGGGAGTTGCTCCAGGACCTGAGAAGTGTATCTAGAGGAGACATCGATGAAAAGATTGCTTCGTTGGTAATAAACGAATCTGAAGAGATCCCAAGCTGGATGTCTGCCCATGGCGTGATTTTCAAAAGAGAGATACGTGGTACCATTAGCCTCTCAAGAACTAATGCTTTCTTTCTCGGTGGTGGTAGGGCATTAGTCAACACATACTATAGGCGCGCAGAGAAGCTGGGGGTTAACATACTTTATGGTGCTGAAGTGCAGAGATTCATGTTAAAAGGGAATAGATGTGAATCAATATCTTTCACACAGGAAGGCAAAATATTCGAAGTTAAATCCGATTACATAATTGTTGCTTCGGGTGGCTTCGAAGCAAATCTTAAGATGTTGAAAGAGATATGGGGCGATGCAACTGATAATTTTATAATCAGGGGTACAAAATATAACACAGGCATCCCCTTTCAAAGACTGGTCGAAAATGGTGCTAAAGTAACAGGTGATCCTAAAGGGGGGCACATGGTAGCTGTCGATGCCAGGGGACCAAAATTTGACGGCGGCATAATAACGCGAATCGATGCAGTTCCAATTGGTATAGTGCTTAATAAAAGTGGTAAAAGGTTTTACGATGAAGGAGAGGACTTGTGGCCCAAACGATATGCCATATGGGGTCACCTTATAGCAGAGCAGCCTGATCAGCTTGCATATGTTATAATCGATTCGAAGATGTTGGATGATTTTCTGCCAACAGCCTATCCAGCATTTAGGTCAGACGATATCAGGGAACTCTTACTTCAATTGGGATTGCCCGTCGATGAAGCGATTAATACGATAAGCAGGTTCAACAAAGGTGTAGTTGACGGAAGGTTTGACAGAACAAAGCTTGATGATTGCCACACTGCTGGTATTGAGCCTCCAAAGTCCCACTGGGCAAGAAGAATAGACAAACCACCATACTATGCATTCCCACTCCGACCCGGTCTTACCTTCACATACATGAGTCTAAAGGTAGATGAAGAAGGCAGAGTACAAAAAGAGGATGGTGAGTTCGAAAATATCTTCGCAGCGGGTGAAGTTATGTCCGGTAATGTACTATCAAGGGGGTATCTGGCGGGCTTTGGTCTTACTATAGGTACCGTTTTCGGGATAATAGCTGGCAAAAACGCAACGAGTGTGAAATGATATGGTGTACGATAAGGGGTTGATGGAAGAAGCCTCTCGCCAGCTGACTATCTGTAATGCATGCAGGTATTGTGAAGGATTCTGTGATGTATGGGACGCCATAGAAAGAAGGAGGGAATTCTCACATGGCGATTTGCTCCATTTGTCAAACCTTTGCCATGATTGTAGGGCTTGCTATTATGCATGCCCATTTATTCCACCTCACGAATTGATGATAAACATTCCAAAAGTACTTGGAGACGTGAGAGAGCAGAGCTATGAAAAATTTGTATTTCCAAAAGTATTGGTTAGGGTGATGCGTAGGTCAGGACTCGCTTACCTATTTCTGACGACCCTGATCTTCGTAACCACTCTTTACTACGTCTTCTTGTTACACGGTTTGTCGGCATTTTATGAAACCAGCCTCACTATGCAGGAACTCTTCCCTTACCCCGTCTTTTTTGTGGCTGAATATTCGCTCTATATCTATGTCTTCTTTTTATGGTTCATTCAAGGGAGATCGTACTGGAAGGATATATCGAACGGCAGAAAGATGAATGTGAAGGCCATCGGTAGGGCTATCCTGGATGTCTTTACTCACAAGGACTTTAAGGGGGGAGGAGCGGGCTGTAACTACCCATCGGAGAACGGGAGTCTCTTCAGGCTGTTCGCGCATGCCTCCGTTATGTTCGGATTTATAATAGACTGGATAACGATTTTGTTCTACCCGTTTGCGAATGTGGTTGTTATATCCATTTATTTCATTGGTTCGGTACTGATTTTTGCAGGGGCTGGCCTCCTTCTATTAATGCGCTTCAAAGCTGACAAAAAGCCAGATTCAAAAAGCATATCATCTGCATTTACAGCCATGATGTTCAGCACCGGTGCATCAGGTATCATATTCATTACTTTGATTTCCAGCCCTGAATGGATAATCTTCTTTTTGCTCAGAGATTCTCTGATAGCTGCCATATTCATAATGGCTCCCTTTACGAAATTCCTACATCCGGTTTACAGATTCATCTCACTGGTTCTTAACAGGTATGAAGAAATTAACCAGCTGTCTTGAATTTCCCAACACAAGTTACCGACTTCCGATGATCCTCTTTGCCCTTGCCAAGGTACTGCTGTCAGCTTCCTGATATGCATAATAATCTATCAGAGAGTAGACTTCGTCTCTGCTCATCAAAGTATCCAAGATTCCTTTCTGACTTCCTTCTTTCTTGATTGTGTAGTAAATATCCCTCATAGTCTTCAACGCCCCTCTGAAGGCTGTCATAGGAAAGATCACAATCTTGTATCCCATCTGGGCGAATCTTTCTGCGGATATATACGGTGTCTTTCCGAATTCCGTCATGTTTGCTAACAAAGGCACCTTCACCTTCTGAGCGAATTCTTCGAACTCCTCCTCTCTTTCAAGAGCCTCAGGAAAAATAATGTCAGCCCCAGCCTTTACATAAACTCTAGCTCTTTCTATTGCTGAATCAATCCCCTCAACCGCCCTCGCGTCTGTCCTTGCAATTAAAAGCAGGTCTTTCCTTGCCTCATCAGCAGCGATCAATTTTTTGACCATTTCATCGACAGAAACAATCATCTTACCCTCAAGGTGTCCACATCTCTTAGGAAAGACTTGGTCCTCTATGTGTATGCTGCAGCGCCGGCTCTTTCAAGTTGTTTTACAGCTCTCTGCACATTTACGGTCTCCCCGAATCCTGTATCAATATCGACTATCAGTGGAATTTCAGTAACGTTCTTTATCTTAACTACTTCTTCTACGACTTCGGATAGCGTGATAACGCCTAAGTCGGGGAGACCGAGTGAGTTTGAAAGAGCTCCCCCTGATAGGTATATTGCTTTGAACCCAACCTTCTCTGCGATTTTTGCAGCTATCGGGTTGAATACGCCAGGGGCTATCAACAATTTTTCCTCTCTTAAGAGCATACTTAAGGTGGAACCTCCTTTGACTTTCTTTTCGTCCATTATCTACTTCTCTAACCCCTTACCTTCTCCGATCGAAACTTCCAGTTAATAGCGTTTTTAAAAAAATATGGTATGATTTCAATCCTCTCTGTAATTACTATTAGGTTTGCATGCCGGCCAAATCCACATCCTTTGTTTCTCTGAGTGTTAAGACTCCTGCGATAGCTATAATTCCGTACACTATGATAAGAATTACAAGATAAGGCCAAGCGAACTTTGCTCCATGCAGTGCACTAACAATGTACGTTGCCAATATTGGGGCCAGCCCACCACCGTATACCTGAGAGATTTGGTATGCGCTGTTTACACCTGATGCCCTGTACTTGGTCGGAAAGTGTTCTGCAAAGAAGGCTGGCTGTGCTGGATAGGCTATGCCTACAGTCAGAGAGAAGAAGAGTATCTGAGCTATTATTGCAACGGTATAGACACCAGAACCGACAGCTAGCACATAAGGATACGCAAGAAGGACCATAAGCACCATCCCTGTTAGAATAACCATTCTTCTTCCGATACGGTCAGCTAGAACCCCTCCGGTGTACATAAAGAACATTGCTACTATTGCAGCATAAACATTTGCAAGCGATGCCTGAGTTGTTGGGATCCCTGTAAGAGACATATATGAAACTCCAAACACTGGTTCAACCAGAACGCCGCGCCTATACCTGCGTTCAGCATCGATAGATGAAGAATCAGACCAGTCTTCTCCTTCCACACCTTTGATGCCGGGTACTGGAGTATTTGCTGCTTCTGTTCCAGCTCCTCGAACAGAGGACTGTCCCTCAATCTTAGTCTGATGAGCACGCCTGCCACCGCGGCAAGAAATCCGATCACGAAGAGTATTCTCCAACCGTAGCTGTATACAGCAGCCAGCGGAAGTACGTGAGTGGTCACAGCGACGCTCCCTGAACCTACTATTATTCCGAGTGGTAGTGATTGCCCAACCCAGCTACCCCAGAAGCCTCTCCTTTTTGTATTCGCTGCTCCTTCTATCAGCCATGTTGAAGCGCTTCCAAATTCTCCTCCGAATGAAAATCCCTGGATTAGCCTGAAGATTGAAGATCTCTTATTCTTCACGTCGATCTTCTGTAGGTGAGGCCAAGATCCTGAGCATGTCATGAACGTAGGAGCGACTGACCCTGCTTGATACCCTTCGCTGAAAGGGCCTTGGCCATGTCCCTGACGAGCAATGTGTCCTTCAGGAAGCTGAACGCAGGAGGGTCGTGCTTCAGGAGCTACTTCATCCTCGCCTCGGCGATCTTCCTCTTCAGCGGGGTCTGCCGGATGGTCTCCCTACCCTTCTTCTCGAAGATCGTGTCGTCTATGATTAGCTTTCCATGTTTGATCTCCTGCTTCTTCAGCTAGTCCTTCACGACCTGGATGGCTATTCGATAGAACTTCTGGTCAGTTCATGTGGAGTCTGTGATAAAGTTGTTCATGGACGCCTAGTTCCTGCAGTCCATGAACCGACCTGTTGATGGACAAGACATTCCTCCTCCCGGACGGGATTATCAGCCCCGTCAGGCAGCGCATCGCGTTGTCAACAGCGCAATGGTCCCCGTAGATCGCCACAAGGTATCCTTTCATCTCTCTTATGAACGAGGGATACTCTGATGGATATCATGGCTAGGAGAAAAAGCATTGGCTGTGATGGGACGGAAGGGAATCCAAAGAAGTTCTGACAAGCATATCAAGGTCATTTTTCCAAACTTCAGATGAAGTCAGATTAGCTTCATGGACTTAATAGTCAAGGGGGCAACTTGAGTGTAAAATAGGGGGTCAGAGTTCCTCGCATAAGGAACGATTCATCTGCAGGAAGGAACATACTTGCAGCAATCAAGGGCTCTGTCTTTATGACGAGGGGAGGAAAAAGTGAAAGAAAGCGTTGCAAACAAGCTCGGATTCTTCCGTTTCTCGAACACAATGAGCGGCGTCAGAGGAATACAAAGACAAATGGGTAAACAGTGCGAAGGAAGTTCAGAAGGACGGAGAGGTCATTACAATTATAATGCCTTTGGTGATAAAACATCCAATAAAGGACGATTATGAATGAGTGAAAGTTGATTGATGCGAATCAGTCAGCCTGCGCTTTGTTCAAAAGCTTAAGCGGTATCGGGTGGTCAGTTTTGGAAAACATTTAAGAATAAAAAAGTCATAAAACACAAAAGAAAATGAACTTTGAAAGCGAAAGAGTAAAATCTGAGATTCTCAAGTCAAGAATCACTGACGCAGATGATGCTGTCCGAAAGTACTTTCCGCACAATGGGGTTATTGGATTTTCAGGATCTGGCGGGTGCGGTATCCCGAAAGAGATTCCAAGCGCTCTTGGCAGATACGCAAAGGAGACTGGCGAAGACTTTGTCTATACTCTCGTGCTTAGCGGAACCACTACAGGGAAGTTCGAGGAAAGCATGGCTCCTGTCAAGATCAAGCGCAGGTATCCAAGTGTTTCTGGACGAAGAGCGAGAGCAGCAGCAGACAGTGGCGAGATCCATGTTGTTGATATGTGGATAAGTGAATATTCTGAAGCAGTTCGAAACGGCCTGAGCTTTCGTGTTCCACCTGAGTCAGATGGCTATCTGGATATGTGCGTGATTGAAGCTACAGGAATAACGGAAGATGGTCTTATAATTCTTTCAGAGTATGTAGGTCAAGCAGCCGCTTATGTGCAAGTTTGTAGAAAGCTGATTATAGAGCTGAATCAAGCGAAGCCTTACTTTTATGGTTTGCACGACATCTACTATCCGGACAGGGAGAGGCCCATCCCCATCACCGAAGTTAATTCAAGGGTCGGGACATATGGCATTCCATGTCAAGAGTCGAAAATAAAGGCTATTGTTTATACAAATGATACCGATGATACGAGCGGTAACTATCAACCTCCATCGGAAACCGATAGGAAGATTGCTTCGAATATAGCCTTTTTTCTAAAAGAGGAGCTGAAGAGAAATCCTTTGCTGAGGAATAACAAGATCGTCATGCAAAACGGTGCCGGGGCAATTACAAATGAGCTTTCGAATTATATCGAAGATGCCGTAGATATTTCAAGGCTCAGCACTTGGTCAGAGGTTGCATCTGCCAAGTGGATAAGCTTACTTGGTGATAAGCTAAATGCGATCTCTTGTGGAGCGATCCAAGCTCTTCCCGGTGAGGAAAAATACAAACGCGATATCTTTGAACGATTCGATGAGCTGAGAAGGAAAAACAAGCTTGTGCTACGCCCGATGGAAGTCACCAATAACCTTGACTTGCTGCATCGACTTAAAGTAATTGCAATGCAACACGCTATCGAGATGGATATTTATGGAAACGCCAATATATCTCACATTGGTGGAAGTCTGTATGCAGGAGTTGGAGGTTCTGGCGACTTTTGCAAGGCAGGGTTGGTCACCATATTGTCAATGCCATCTACGGCAAGCGGGAAATATTCTAGAATTGTACCTTTCGCCTCTCATGTAGACATTCCGGAACATGACATCGATATTGTCGTGACAGAACATGGCTGGGCAGATCTCAGGGGACTGTCGCCACGTGAAAGAGCGTCTGTTATTATCGAAAAATGCGCCGACCCAAAGTTTGCTGGAAAGTTAGAAGAGTATTACGAAACTGCAAAGATGCGATCTGGAGGACATGAACCGGTTGATCTTAGAGCAGCCTTAAAATTCTTTGAGCAAGGAAAATATCCAATTCTTGGGGGATCCGCACAATGATTGATATTTGCTCGTACCTGTCTTAAGGATTGGGTTAGAGTCACAACCCTTGGCTTTAGGTAAATGCCGGGCGCTTTATTCCGTTATCCGATCGGCAACTATTCTTTTGGACATAAGTGAACTTATTTCTTCGTCGCTTAGCCTCAGTAAATCCTTGAGTATAACCTGTGTATGCTCACCGCCAAATGGCGGAGGAAGGCGTAAGCTCCAGATTGGATCTGAGGACTTCGCCGGATTTACAAGTATTCTAAACTTCCCATATGGGTTTCTGTCTATTTCCTGCACCATCTGACGATGAATGACTTGAGGATCGGCGAGTGTTTCGTCAAGTGTATAGACAGGACCACATGGCACTCCTGCATCAAGAAACAACTTAACCCATTCATCTCTCGTTTTTTGTAGAAAAACTGGTTCTAGGATATCAAGTAGCTCCTGCTTATGTAAGTTCCGTGTTCGCAAGGCAGAAAACCTTTGATCGGTCAATAGCTCGGGTTTGTTAATTATATGACAGAATGCCTGCCAATGTTTGTCGTTGTGTGCGGAGACCATCACATATTTTCCGTCCTTCGTAAGGAATCCTCCGTTCGGCGGAGCTGCCGCGGCGTGAGCCAGTCCGCTCCTAACCGGCAAAGTACCCGATGCCAAATAGCGACCCGCGTAGTAAGTCATAGTTTGCACGGCCACATCGAGGAGTGAAATATCTAACCACGTGCCTCTTCCGGTCTTGTTTCGCAGGTACAATGCCGAAAGAATCGCAATTGTGGCGAAGAACCCACCAAATAAGTCGTACACGCCGAGAGCAACTTTGACTGGTGGTCTATCTTTTTCACCTGTCATGCTAATCAAGCCGGACATCGCTTGTATTATCGGATCATAAGCAGGTCTAGCAGTATAAGGTCCTGTTTGACCAAATCCTGAAATGGAGCAGTATACAATCCGGGGATTGATAGACGATATCTTTTCGTATCCGAAACCAAGTCTTTCCATCGCGCCAGGTCGATAGTTCTCAACGAATACATCCGAAATCTCCACAAGCTTGTAAACCAGATCCTTGCCTGCTTGCTCCTTTAGATCTATGATGATGCTCCTCTTATTTCTGTTGACGCCTACAAAATCTCCACTAAGGCCGCTCTTGCCCGGTGACCAGTAACGCAGCTCATCACCTCGCGGAGATTCTACCTTAATGACGTCGGCTCCAAAATCTCCAAGTAGGGTTGTACATATAGGTCCGCTTACGACCTGCGTCATGTCGATAACTCTTACGTTGTCAAGAGGAAGTACCAATTCGATTAATGAGACAGCTGAGGTAGACATAAGTTTTGTGCTAGTGTGTTGCAAAGCGAAAATCTGCCTTTAGTAACCTTTCGTTCCTGTTCGTCCACGGACATCGCACCGCCTCTTCTCTCTTCTTATTCCGGCAATTGGTACATCTCAAATGAAAGAAATCCGATTCAAAAAATGTGCGTTTCCGCCGGTTTTAGTATCAATTCCAGATGCTGAACGCTCATTACCTATCAATGAATATGAATCGCTAATGCACCGCGCTCTTACTTGATAATTTCTCTGATATACTTTGTCGGGCCTTGTTTATTGCCGTTCGTGGCGCGTATTCTTTTTTCCATACCATGATGGTTCTTTTTAATTCTAGGACAACTGTTCCGTCTTCCTTGTAACCTATGGATTTTATTCTCACAATTCCCATTTCAGGTCTCGACTTTGATTCTCTCTTCTCCAGGACTTCACTTTGGGCGTAAATTGTATCTCCCTCAAAAACAGGATTAGGAAGTTTCACTTCATCCCATCCCAAGTTGATAGCATTCTGGCTGACATCCATCACACTCATTCCCGTGACTACAGCAAGAGTAAACGCGCTATTTACCAAAGGTTTGGACCATCCTGTCTTTGAAGCATAATCTCTGTTAAAGTGAATTTCATTAACGGCGTTGGTCAATAGGCTGAACCATATATTGTCAGTCTCCGTGATAGTTCTTCCATAAGGATGGATATACAGATCTCCAACTTCAAAGTCTTCAAAGAAACGGCCTGCCCACCCACTGATAATTCTTACCATCTAAATCTTCCAATCTGGACTATATATCTACTTATACTTTATCGATGGAGAACGCCAAAACTCCCGTACTATAAGTACGAATTGATAAGGATGAACTTATGAACTACACGAACTTTCAAGGATTCTATTGGTATGATCCAGAAACCGAACTCTCTCTTCAACATTGCTACCATACAAGAAAAGTGACATTCATGTAAAGGCTTGTGTAAGCTGGTGCCTCCGAGCCTAGCGTTTTCTGAAGATGATTATTTTTCGTACTATCGAATTAAGCTTTCTTTTCTTCACATACTAATTCACTCATTCGATCGCATGATGAGAACATTTAGTTAGCAGTGCAAGGGATACTGTCCGGTCAATTGCTCGGTCACTATGACCATGTTTGTTTATAGGTTTTCCAGCCGTATCATATGGAAAGACCATTTACATCAAGTCTATTTCTGTTTCAACACGGTGAACTAGTGGCGATTACAGGCATCGGTCAATTTAAGGCTATCATCGATATAACTCTTCTATTTGCCGTTTTCGTTCAAGTACGTCTTTTGCTACTTTATAATTGACGGCGTCTACAAGCTGGCCTTCCAAACGTATCGCACCGATATTTGATCGTATTGCATTTTCGTATGCTTGAACGACTTTTTGCGACCAAGACACTTCTTCTGTACTCGGGGAGAACACGGCATTGGCTATCTCAACTTGCGTAGGGTGTATGACGAACTTTCCATCATACCCTAAAGCCTTAGCAGTAATCGCATCCGACCTGAAAGCATCTAGATCGTTTAACTTGAAGAAGACTTTGTCTAATGCGTCTATCCCATAAGCCTTTGCGACTATAGCTACTTGTGTTCTAGCATGTCTATTGGTTGAATATTCTTCGATGGAGCCTTTCACAGAGAAAGCAAAGTCGCCGGCACCATAATTCAAGGCCTCAACTCCATCTTCTCGCGCAATATCTTCAGCCTGTAGGAGTCCAATCGCAGTCTCAATTATTGCTATCAGCGCTTTGTTTGTTGCCCTATGGACGGCACCGACTCCGCTCTGAGCTTTCGGTACGACAACTGTCCTTATCTTCTCTTCTCTCGATACCCAAATAACGTCATTATAACCTTCCAAGCTATCTAGAGGGTTTATCCTGACGCAGAGCTCCCTTTTGCCCCAGTTCAACCTGTTGAGAAAATCTGTTAGCATCCGCCTAGCGGAGGATTTCTCTTGAGGAGGAACAGCATCCTCGAGATCAAATACCACTGAGTCACACATTATCTCGGTGGATTTCTTTACCATCTTTTCATTGTTGGCAGGGACAAACAAAGGTGCGCGCCTAAGCATAGGAAAATCCTTTTTGATTTATCATTATTTATAGTTTGAACAAACACATCACTAATAATTTCTGTATTTTCTCGCAGGAGAAATCCCTTGCCGTTTCCTATGCTCCAAAACCTTCTTGGCGTTGTACGAGGTCGGCAAAGACGGAAAATCCCGAATTTGAGGTGTTACCAATCTTGCTTATGGTAGAGATCGTTTGATGAAGTATGCAATTGCATACTTTTGGAGCAATCATATACTTTTAGAGAAACTAGAAAAATAACGACAAAAAATGCGTTTTGTGACGAAGTATGCAATTGCATACTCCTAACCGGTAATCTAATGTTATTCTTTCTTCAGTCTTGGAGATTCATCGATTTGCCGAAGGATTGTCTATTTAGATTGCTAACCTGAGCGCTTTGGCCACGATGCCTTGATGCTTTCAGGGATAGGCAGACCTAGCTCTAATGATCTTCCATCAACAACCATTTTCAAGCTGGGATCTCTACTTGGTAGCATAACCGTTGCAACCCCCGGAGCAGTGACTTCACCCCTCTGATTCTTACACCAGATATCAATATCTACCAAAGCATAATCATCCTTGATATACTTTCGAGTTACTTTGCCTTCGCACCATGTTGTATCTCCAAGCAGGTTGAACTTTCTTGCTTCCATCCTGAGCCTCTTTAGGAATCCATCGTCGCCCATCCAGTTTGTCACCATTGTGGTTAGCCAGGCAATACGTTGTGGTAGATAGTCGTAACCTGCCGGCACACCAACATTCTTTGCAACCTCAGATCTCATATGGCCTATTCCAGTGTATTCGATTCCTCCACCAGCCTGACGATTTCGGAAATAGTGTTGCGGATGACGAGATGCTTGTGAATACAATACCCCGTGTGCATGAGATCTATGCCCGCATCCTACAAGAAAACCAGTGATGTCCTGTAGCGAAAGTGGACCTCTGACAATAGACGGCAACTGCTCACCCTCCCTTACATCTTCCCAATACCTCGTTTCAGCTCCTCGGATATGATTTGGTTCTTCTGCTTCCAACTTCAAAATCTGGTCTATCTCGGCATCGCTATAAGTTGCCTCTTTCTCTTGCGAATACTTGCCTACCTCTCTAGCGGTCTGACGCTCGTGCCGGGTGCATATTCCTATCGTGCGCGCAACCGGTTCGTCGCGCTGGTTTGTAAATAGATGTTCCGTGTATTGAATAACTAGCCGCTTCGAAAAACTGCTTTGCTTTTCCTCAGCACCCAAAACTCTAACATATGCATTGAGACGATCCCCAGGGCGAACGACCCTATAAAATTCCCAGTCATTTGCTACACCAAATCCGTGTACACCAGGCAGACCCCATCTGGTTCTCCCAGGCCAATCCACTGAGATTGGAAAGATTGGGTGCGCTATCATTGAGCTGAATCTTGTCCACCTGCCATAGCCTGGATCACGAAAGAGTGGATTGAAGTCTCCTACGCCATTTGAAAAGTTCGTGATTGTATCGATTGTCGCATCGCGCTGGAAACCACCATACTCAAGACGTAGCTTGATACCGATCATTTCACGGAGTTTCGCGACACCTTCATCAGTAATCTTACCTTCTGGTAGTTTTTCTTCTATCTTCTCTTCAGGTGGAATTTGCATTTACCATTTTTCTTCTTGAGAGGTTTTTAAGACTATCGAAAGGCGTGCTGTGTTGCACGATCTGAGCTTATAGTCCATTGATTTTGACTCAAGTGTGCTTATACCAAGCGTATACTCTCCTACACTATGCTTGACCATAGG
>JGI20133J14441_1002589_pt1 | contig 12344 bp, 9 predicted proteins | sample RS3BMetagenome_FD_14441 | JGI IMG/M metagenome (IMG submission 14441)
CGCATCGGAGCGGTCATGGGCGAGGTCCTTGGGCATGACGGGTGCGCGGTCAGGAGTGGGGTGGGGGAATTCGTTCACAGGAAACCTCCTGGTGGCGCGGGTATGATGCCGGGCCAGTGGGTGACGCTGGCGCTCCGGGCCAGGGCTGGCCAGAGCGGGGACGAAGATAGTCTATCGGCAGGAGCCGGAGCTCTCTTGTGGCTGGTTTACTCTGATTATACCTGAGGATGCCGGCAAAATCCAGGAAAAAGATTACAAAGCAGGCTGGTTGGGAGCATCTCGGGGACAGGAGGAATGGTGATGGAACGCACGGTATGGTTGCAGGAGTGGCGGCGGCTGGTAGAGGAGCGATATGACCGGTTGTTTGCAAAAGATTACGATGCACAGTGGGGGGAGATCGGTGAGACGCATCGGCGGTTTCTGGAGCAGTTTCTGGCGCTATGCCCAGCAGGGGGTACCATTCTGGATGCGGCGTGTGGGACGGGGAAGTACTGGTCGCTGATCCTGGCCAGCGGACGGCAGGTAGTGGGGCTCGATCTGTCGCGGCAGATGCTGGCGCGGGCACAGGCAAAGTTCCCTGCTGTGCCGGTGCAGCAGGGCAGTTTGCAGGATATGGCTTATACCGATGCTTTCGATGGGATTCTCTGTGTGGATGCGATGGAGCTGGTGTGCCCGGAAGACTGGCTACCGGTGCTGAGGAATTGCTATCGGGCGCTGCGAGCAGGCGGATATCTCTACCTGACGGTAGAGATGGTGGCGGATGAGGAAGTGCAGGCGGCATATCGAGCGGGGCAGGCCATGGGTCTTCCGGTGGTAATGGGTGAGTGGGCACATGAGGGTGGTTACCATTATTACCCGGCTATCGAGCAGGTGCGAGCCTGGGTGCAGGAGGCAGGGTTCACAATTGTGGCCGAGGGGACAGGGGATGGCTATGAACATTTTCTGATGTGGAAGGTGGCTTGATGGACAGGGGAGGCGCTATGCTGGGGCGTGCTGCTGCGGAGCGTCTCTTATGATTCGGGGCGCGCTGCTTGCGGTATATAGGGCTCCGTGCGAGAATATAGGGGAGAGGCGATCATTCTGGGAGCATCCTTGTCGAGTGCTATGATACCAGCGGAATGGTTGGCGAAATGGAGTCAGGCCGGGATACCGGAGTATTATCGGGGCTTGCTCTATAATCTGCTGAGCGAGCTGGAACAGTTGCCGTGGGGAAAGAGCACGGTTGCCGATCAGGTGGTGCGGCGGTTTGGTTTGCATACGCGAGCAGGGGCAGAGCAGTTTGCAGCAAGTCCTGATTTCACATGGGGGGCTATACGGAGCTATGCGGCGGAGCTGAGCCGCTATAAGCGGCGGGCCGGTGCACCGCCGGGGGCAGCGCCGGGGCGCTCGGCGGCGGAGGTCGAGGCGCTCAGTGTGCTGGGATTGCCACCTGATGCGGATGCGGCGATGGTCCGGCGGCGCTATCACGAGCTGGCACAGCGGTACCATCCGGACCGCTGTGGGGGGGATGACAGCCGGATGAAGGCGATTAATGCGGCGTATCGGTTGCTGATGGCCCGGTAAAGCTGGCTGCACCTTCCCTGGCGTGTGGGGGCTTCATCCCCTGGCCCCCTCTCCATGTTCCATGGAGAGGGGGGAACTGGTGCCCGCCCTGCGGGCGAGATACCCACGCTCCCAGCGCGAGTGCTCCCCATGCCAGTATAGGAAGGATATCTTTGCGGTCGTAAAGGAGTATTACCTCTGCTCGCGTGGCACCCGTCCCCTTCCTCCTCTCTATGTTCTATGGAGAGGGGGAAGGGGGTGAGGCGCGCGGCGGTGCCTTCGGGGGCTATGATGTGGCCAGGTCGTAGAAGCGTGTGTACTCTTTGCGGAAGAAGAGCTGGACCTGGCCGGTTGGTCCATTGCGGTGCTTGGCGACGATCACATCGGCAATGTTTTTGCGGTCGGTGTCGGGATTGTAGACGTCTTCGCGGTAGATGAAGAGCACGACGTCCGCATCTTGCTCGATGGAGCCAGATTCACGCAGGTCGGCGAGCTGAGGCACACGGGTCTGCCGCGATTCGACGGCGCGCGAGAGCTGTGAGAGGGCCAGCACGGGCACGTGCAGTTCCTTGGCCAGTGTTTTAAGTCCCCGGCTGATCTCACTTACCTCCTGTACGCGGTTTTCTGGCCCGCGCCAGCGGCCGGGATGTGCGAGCAGGGAGTCGCCACTGTGCATGAGCTGAAGGTAGTCGACGATGACCAGGTCGAGTCCATGCTCGGCTTGCAGGCGGCGGCATTTGCGGCGCAGTTGCGCCATGTTGAGCAACGCGCTGTCGTCGAGATAGATGGGGGCTTCGGTGAGCACCCCTAAGGCGTAGCTGAGTCGCTCCATCTCGGTATCGTCGAGCTGGCCAGCGCGCAGGCGTTGCAGGTTGATACGTCCTTCCATGGCGATCAGCCGCTGTGCCAGCTGCTCCTTGCCCATCTCCAGGCTGAAGAGGGCGATAGTGGCGCCTTGCTCCAGTGCTGCCTGGTGGGCGATGGAGAGCGCGAGGCTGCTCTTGCCCATGGCCGGACGCGCCGCCAGCACGGTCAGCGCACCGGGCTCGAAGCCATTGAGCAGCCGGTCCAGGTCGCGGAAGCCGGTCACGATGTGGCCGCGCAGTCCCTGATTTGCCGGATCGTGGAGCTCGTCAATGATGTCGACGAAGCGGGCGATGGGGCCACGCACTGGTTCGAGCTCGCTTGTGCCGACGCTGCTCTGCCCCAGGCGGTACAGCAGGGCCTCAGCCTTCTCCAGCGCGACGGTGTCATCTGACTCCTGGTAGGCAATGGCAGCGATCTCGCTGCCGGCGAGGATCAGGCGGCGACGGCGCGCGAGACGGGCGACCAGCGCGGCATAGTGGACCGCGTTGGCGCTGGTGGGGACATGGGTGACGAGCTCGGCGAGGTAGGCGCTGCCACCCACCTCGGGCAGCTGGCCGCGGGCCTCTAGCTCGGCGGTCAGGGTCAGGTAGTCTACCGCCTGGCCACGGGCGAGCAGGTCGAGGGCTGCGCGATAGATGAGGCGATGGGCGTCGCGATAAAAGTCGTCAGGCGCGACGATATCGGCGACCAGGGCGAGCGCCTCGCCATCGATGAGGATGCTGCCGAGTACGCCGGCTTCCGCTTCAATATTTTGTGGCAGTTCGCCACTTGTGGCCACATTGAGCGTCTGCGCCATCCCCGTAAACCCTACCCCTTTCCTGCCCCAGATCCCTGGCCTGTTCTGCGGGAGGGAAGGGAGCCGCAGAGCGTCCGGAGGTTGCACCCTGGTCGTCTTGATGCGTGCCGAGCTGGCCATGGTCCGGGGAGGAGCGTCATCCTTCCTCCAATACGGTCAGGTGGTTCAACCGGTAATCCCCATGCCGCAGCGAGATGAACAGGCCATTTTCGAGCAGGCGACTTAACGTTGCCTGGCCAATCACTTCGCCCAGCGCAGCTCTGCCGAGGTTGGTGGTGACGACTGTTGGCAGCAGGAGTTCGTAGCGGCGGTTGATGATGGTATAGAGTACCTCGCGATGCCAGCCGCTGCGGGTGCGGACTTTATCCACGTCGTCCAGCGCCAGCAGGGGAACCTGCCACAGTCGGGCATACAGGTCCAGCTCATGGTCACGACCGGCGCCAGGCGGCGTTTCTAGCGCGCCATACATGCCAGGAAGGCTGTCTCCTGCCAGGAGCACACCCTCCCCGAACGTTGCCCGCAGGGCCAGAAGTAGCTCGGATGCTGCGATAAAGATGGCCGGGATACCCAGCATGCAGAGATGATGCACGACTGCTGCTGCCAGGTGCGTTTTGCCGGTGCCGTTCTCGCCGCTCAGGATCAGTGACTGGCTCCGTTCGTCTTCCTCTTCCGGTGTGAGGGCAGGCGCTTCTGCATCCACCAGTGAGCGCAGCAGCCGCGCTTTACCGCTGGCGTAGCGAAGCACGGCCTCATATGCCAGCGGCTGGTAGGATGGGTCGAAGGCGGCAAATGTGCGCCGGGCAAAGCGGCCGCGCAGGCCACTTTGCGCCAGCAGGCCGGTGCGGTGGCGCGCCTGCTGTTCCTCGGCGATCTGGCGTTGCGCCGCGTGGCACTCCTCACGATCGCGCCGCGCCTGGCAGGCGCGGCAGGGGCCGAATACCCAGTTCCGCCGCAGCGGGCTGAATACAGGTGTGACCTGCCCGCCGCACTCCGGGCAGGTTCGGGCAGCCGGTCGCGGTGGCATCTCGCTCTCACCGTCTGCTGTGCGGCGGGGCAGCGGATAGATCGGCCCGGTGCCGGTCCAGAGGGCGTTGCCCAGCACCAGCGCTAAGCCGAAGCCTTCTGCTGTTTCTCCAGTAAATGGCAGCTTGTCGTCGCTATCGGTCATGGAAATACTCGTCTAATAACTCCTGGACTGAACGACCACGGGCTCGTGCAATGGCCAGTTCAAAGGCCTCGTCCAGCGTAGCTGGCAGGCCATTCGAGCCGCTTCCCTTCCTGATCGGAGTCTGCTCGTGGCGTTGTGAGCCGGCTCTGTCAGCGCCGGTTGCCGCTGCGGTCCTGTTCTCCGGTGTGAGGGCACTTGTGCCTGCGGCAGAACCGTCGCGGTTTCCGGTTGCCGATGTTGCCTGATCGCGTGGCATACCGGGTAGCTCGCCCTGGTAGCGCTTGAGGGTGGCGATCAACAGAGCGGCGCGGTTTTTGACGACGCCGCGGCCGGTGCTGGCATGGACAACGCTGAAGGCGGCGTCGATGGCGCGCCAGCGGCCAGCAGCCAGCAATGGCCGCAGCGGCTCGCGAAAGCTGCGCCAGTGCGGGTCGCCTATAGCTTGAGCGACCATACATGCGGCGATATCGAGTTTCGTATCGAAATCGTTCGCATCCTCCTCGTTGTAAAAAAGATGGAAGAGGGTACGAGCGATCTCGTTAGCGAAGGCAGGCCCGATACTGGCCTCGTTTTCGGGCTGGCCCGGTGAGCTGGCGGTGATAGCAGCAGCGGCAGCAGATATTGGCAGTGAAATGTGGACCAGGTCTGTCTGAGCTGGGCGAGCACTGCCCAGATATCGGGCCACTGTCGGGCCAGTGTCGAACTGGCTTGATGGAGCACTGCCAGATGATGAGGCCACAGGGAGATGCCGATCTGGCTGGCCTGAAGGGCCGCCGCCAATATTTCGGGCCACTGTTGTTTCCTCCTGCCGGCTGTCGGGTAGCGGCGGGATCCGGCTGGCCCGATGGCTGTTCGTCCCACGGCTGGGTCGGGGGGGAGAGCATGCCTGAGAGGCATCTTGTTCGCGCGGCTGCGGGGAATGCCCGGCAGGAGCGTGCTCTTGCTGCGGGGGAGGCCCGGAGGTGTGGTTCCTGTCGCTGGCCGCGAGGCGCGCGAGGTCTGCGCCGATGCGCGTGGTGAACCGTGCCAGTACTGCCACAGCCTGGGGGTCGGCCAGCGCCGGTATTAACGCGCCCAATTCGGTCAGGCCTGTGGCCAGATCGGTGAGCAATACCTCCAGATATCCTGATGCTGTCTCATCTGGCAGTTCGCGATAGGTTCTTTCTGCTTTTTGATGCTCGTTCGCGGTGAACACCTTTTCCACAGGCTGGCTCCTTTGCAATGGTTGTGGTTGCTCTACGGTTTTGGGCAGATCTCTGCTCGCTGCGAGAGAGGCCTTGCCGGCAGGTGCTTCTGCCGGCAAGGGGAGGTGAGCTGCCCGGGCTGGCGCGATGCCAGCATCATTGGCAGTCTGGCCACACAGGGGTGCTGGTGGCCAGGGAGTATGCTCCCGGACAGGTGCTGCCACATAGGCGGTATCCGGCGAGGTGGGTGTCGCGCATGGTGTGAAAATGGGTCTGGCCAGGGGGTGGTATCCTGGCGTCAGTCGTCGACCATTGAGGGGGCGCGGCAGCGGGTCGCAGACGAGTGCGCCGGATGCGCGCATATGGGCGATGAGTGGGGCCAGCATGCCCAGGGCCTGCGGGTTGGTGGTGCGCAGGAGGCGGGCCATATGGCGACGTATCCAGGCTGGGGCATCGAATGCCAGATATTCCAGCGTTGCGATGCTGGGCAGGATGCGCTCGCGCGCCACGACGAAGGCTATCTGGCCATCAGGCGTGACCTCGCGCCGCACGAGGCCGATGGCTGCCCAGAGGTCGAGGAAGCGCTGCAGTGTTGAGCGCGCCGGCATCCATGGGAGGCCGGCACGGGCCAGCGCGCGAACAGGGGGCAGCATGCCTGCGCGCGTCGGGTGGTCGCGTAACTCGAGCGCGCAGAGCCGCAACAGGAGATCCATGCCACGCGGCGTGATGACCGGCAACCATGCCTTGAGCGTCAGTGGGTCCGGGTCGGGCGCGCCGGGACGTGCCTCGATTACGGGGTAGAGCGGCACGGCTATCTTTGCCGCTTCTTCGGCTGGTGTGGCGTTGGGAGCGGGCTCTGGCTGCCGATCGTTGCCAGAGCCGGGACTCTGGCTCAGGGGATGGGCACCCGGGGTGGTGTGGGCGAGTGAGCGCAGCACGGGTGGCTGGGGTGGGATAGCAGCAGCGGGGCGCTCCGCGATCATGGGGATAGGGGCTATGGCGCGCCGGGCAATGGCTCGGAGCATTGCCGGCGGTGTCTGGGGAGCGCCGGCGGTGATGATTGGATTGCCCGCTGTATCCAGGGTTACCCGATAGGCCAGGCGAAGGCGCTGCAAAGCGGCCATTGCCGCTGGGGAGATGTTGGCCGGCGGTGACACGAGCATGCGGCCAATCACACGCCGCAATGATGCCAGCGGGCCATCGGCATGGAATGCGAGATATTCGAGTATGGCCGGGTCTGGCGTCGGAAGTGGATCGGCCAGGCGCAGCACGGTACAGGTGGAGCGGCCCCAGCGCGCGCGTCCCTGTTCAATCAGTCCGCATATGCGCAACAGGGTCAGATCCAGGCGGCGAGTCTCACGGCTATCGGACGGGACCAGTGTGGGTGAAGGGATCCATCCGTCTGGCAGGCATGCTGTGTTATCGGGTTCTGCTTGCCGGCGTGCCAGCTCCAGCAGGAGCGCGACGCGTCGGGCGCCGATGAGTGGCTCCCATTCTGTCAGTTGTGTTGCCAGATGCGCGGGGACGCCCAGAGCGCTCCGCAGGCGGTCTGCGACTGTCTGATCGCCGGCACAGGCGGCGAGATTTGTTTCGGCCACCCTTGACGGAAGGCCATCCTTCCAGTACAATTTGTCTAGCATATGCTTCTCCGCATTGCTGCGTAGGCGATCGGGCAGCGATCGCTCCGGCGCGGACTCTTATCGCCGATTGCCCGTTCAAAGGGACGCAAAGGCAAAGAGCTGACGTGCCGGGTACACTCGCGTTGGGGAAGCGGCTATGACTGGCACTCGTGGGCGCTTCCCCAACACTGTTTTGCCTCTCTGCTTCCTCTTAACCTGGGGGCAGCTTTTGTTGGGAATCCAGGCTCTGCAGAGAGTCGGGTTGCAGGGTGGACTGCCCTGCAGACAACAAGGATTCTAGTACAAGAGTACCAGCCAGCAAATCAGTTCGCAAGATGCCCAGATTGGCTATTTGCACACCCCTTTTTTGCGCCATTGTGTGAGCCCTCCGCAGTGCGAAATCGCCTCCCATAAGGGCTGGTGCGATTTTGGTATTTAGCGCTGGTCACACATTCATTTAGTGCTGGTCACACCTTTATTTAGTGCTGGTCACACCTTTATTTAGGGCTGGTCACACATTTGCTTAGCGCTGGTCACACATTTGCTTAGCGCTGGTCACACAACGAGTTAGCACTGATCACACATCTGGCCAGTACTATTGTGGTTGCGCGCTGCTGACAGCAAAGGAGGGGAGATGTGCAGGATTGTTCCGCTTTTTGTGAACGCTGGCTGGGAAGCAGAGCGTGCTGCTTGAGCTAGCAGCCACTAAATCCGTGGCCTGGGGTTGGGTCAGGTTGGCGGTGCATCTTTATAGGCAGGTTGCTTTCGGTTCTCGGGGGTGAGCGCTACGAGTGTGGGCGATGTGCTGCGCTGGCTTACGGTGTGATGCTTTAGCGCTAGTCACACTTGATGCCAGGCTGATGCGGCGGCGCTCTCAGCGCTGTTCAGGTACCGGGCGCTTTAGGGATAATCACACGACCCCGGCTGGATGCTGGAGGGCCGTGTCCCGGGCGCTGCCAAAGCAGCCTGCGCTTTAGTGCTGGTCACACGCTCCGGGCCGCAGCCTCTGGCGAAGGGGGGTCAGGGTGGTGGGGTCAGCTGTGTCCGACGTTTGAAAAGGGTTGGGGGCGGAGCTGGGGGTGGGGTTTGCTGCTTGTGGGAGGTATTTAGCGCTGGTCACACACGGCTGAGCCAGGGCTCTGCAGCTCAGCCGGTGGGGAGGGTTCCAGACCTGGCTTCTGGGCCACGGCTGGCGGGTTGCGCCTGCAGGCCGCAGCCTCTGGCGCGCTTTGGCCTCACCCTCTGGCCCCCGCTCCATGGAACATGGAGCGGGGGAAGCGATTGGCCGTACCCCTTGGCTCCCGCTCTAGCGCCGCTGGAGCGGGGGAGCTGGAGCCCAGCCGTCGGGTGGGGTGCCCGCGCTCCCCGTGGCAGCTCGCAATGCCTGCACGCCTGGCGCCAGTGTAGGTGAAGGGGTGTTACCCTTGCTGGCGTGGCGCGCGTTCTGCGCCGGCCCGGCTGGAGCAGGGTCATATGAAGATGGTGGCTGGATGTATGGCCCGGTTATCTGGGAGATGTGCTGCCTGATAGATGGACTGAAGCGCTGGGCTGGCATGGGGCCCATTTCTGGCCGGGGCGGTGGTTTCTGGTTAGCGGACGCGTGCGCCATTGAGCTGGACAACGATCTGGCGCTGGCGCGGGCGGTCGAGTTCCACCAGGAAGATGCGTTGCCATCGGCCAAGATCAAGCTTGCCGGCGTTGATGGGCAGGTGGATGCTGGGCCCCAGGAATAAATGCTGGCAGTGGGCGTGGCCGTTCTCGGGCTCATCGGGCGTGAGATTGACGGTGCGAATGCGCATGTCGTCATGGCGGTATCCTGCTGCAGGGGGGGCCAGTCGGGTGAGCAGATCGGTGATGTCTTCCAGAAGGAGCGGTTCGTGCTCGTTGGCGACGATGGCGGCGGTGGTGTGCTTGGAGAAAACCAGCGCGGAGCCGATGGTTATGCCCACGCGATCGATTGTCGCCTGTACCACATCGGTGATATCAATGAAGTGTGGGGCGTCCAGCGTGGTGACTGTGATGGTCTCGCTGGCGAATACACATTCACCGGCCACTACCACCTGCGTCTCATGGGGGCGCTGATAGTCAGTCGCCTCCAGGGAGCAGGATCGCGTATGCGGCTCCATAACTTTGCTCATGCTTAACAGTCTCCTCGATGCGATAATAGCGGATGAAGCAAGGCAGCGGGCCCTGGTTGCCGGGCATGCGCGCTATCTCTGGCAGGGATGGTGCAAAAGCCATCCGGATGGCTTTTGCAGCATGGGCGCGCCTGGCGCGGTGGCATCCCACAGGGGTCGCTGCTTCTTTCCGATATGTTACAATAACGCTACCTGTGCGATAGATGCAAGCACCTGGGTGCTCTTATGCTCTGTTTGAGTGGGGCACCGGCACGGGTGCGAACGTTTGAGGTGTGTTGCCATGCTGATACGTGGTTTGCCTGTTCGCGAGGTTCTGGCGCTGCCACCTGGCCGTGAGGTGGTGGTTAATGGCTGGGTGCGGACTCGCCGTCAGGGGAAGACGGTTACTTTTGTCGAGCTAAACGATGGCTCTTGCTTGAAGAATCTCCAGATCGTGTTGGATCCGCAAAGGCTGCCCGCAGACGTCGGTGAGCAGGTGACCACCGGCGCGTGCATCCGGGTGAGCGGCGATCTGGTTGAGTCGCCTGCCGCCGGTCAGCGGGTTGAACTGCATGCGCGCGAGGTGCATGTCTATGGTCCTGCCGATCCGGCTACGTATCCGCTCCAGAAGAAGGGGCACTCGATGGAGTTTCTGCGGGAGATCGCCCATCTGCGCACGCGATCGAACACCTTTGGCGCGGTCTTCCGCGTGCGCAACGCGCTGGCGCGGGCGATCCATCAGTTTTTCCAGGAGCGAGGTTTTCTCTATGTGCAGACGCCGATCATTACGGCGTCGGATGCGGAGGGGGCGGGGGCGATGTTTGGGGTGACGACGCTTGACCTGATGAATCTGCCACGCACGGCAAGCGGTGGGGTGGACTATGGTCAGGACTTTTTCGGCAAGCCGACCTATCTGACGGTGAGTGGCCAGCTTGAGGCAGAGATCTTCGCGCTGGCTTTTAGCCAGGTCTATACGTTTGGCCCCACCTTTCGGGCGGAGCGTTCGAACACGCCACGCCACCTGGCGGAGTTCTGGATGGTCGAGCCGGAGATGGCATTCTATGACCTGGATGATAACCGCGCGCTGGCCGAGGAGTTTCTGAAGTATGTCGTTGGTCAGGTGCTGGACAGTTGCGAGGACGATCTGGCCTTCTTCAACCAGCGCATCGATAATACGGTGCTGAGTACGCTGCATCAGGTGGTTAACTCGTCTTTTGAGCATGTGCCCTATACTGAGGCGGTCAGGTTGCTGAAAGCGTCTGGCGAGCCATTTCAGTTTCCGGTCTTCTGGGGTATGGACCTGCAAACGGAGCATGAGCGCTACCTGACGGAGCGCGTTTTCCAGAAGCCGATTGTGGTTACGGACTATCCGAAGGAGATCAAAGCATTTTATATGCGTGTCAACGAGGATGGCCGGACGGTGCGGGCGATGGATGTGCTGGCGCCACGCATTGGCGAGATCATTGGCGGCAGCCAGCGTGAGGAGCGCTATGATGTGTTGCGGGAGCGGATGCGCGAGCTGGGTCTGGACGAGCGCAATTACTGGTGGTATCTGGAGCTGCGCAAGTATGGTTCGGCGCCGCATTCGGGCTTTGGTCTGGGATTTGAGCGTCTGATGCTGTTCGTGACGGGGATGAAGAATATTCGCGATGTGATTCCGTTCCCACGTGTGCCGGGGTATGCGGAGTTTTAGGAGGGGGGGCGTAGCCGGTGGAGGAGAGCTACGCGGGGCAGGTGTGATATGATCTAAGGGGAACGATGTCGAGGGTAATTTTATGCTGGCACTGGCGCTTCTCCGGCGTGTTGTGCGCGCTGTCGCCCGAATCTATCGTCAGGCGCGCTACCAGTTCTCGGCGCGGCGGTTTGTTGCTGATTGCCTGCTCGTTGTGCTGGGCATAGCGGGGGTAAGTCTGCTGATTGCGGTGCTGCATCTTTATCCCCGTGTGCGTAATATTTCGATTCTTTATCTGCTGGTGGTGCTGGCGCTGGCTGTTTGGCGCGGGCGGGTGGCGGCGATTGTTGCTGCGATAGGTGCTTTCCTGATCTTCGATCTCCTCTTTATTCCGCCGCTTTATACGCTCACGGTCTCTGATCCGAGCGAGTGGCTGGCGCTGGGGATTTTCCTGATCGTTGCGGTGATTGCGGGGACGCTGGCAGCTAATCTGCGTGAGCAGGCGCAGGAGGCACGGTGGCGCGCGCGTGAGGCGACGTTGCTGTATGAGTTTGCACGTATGCTGGCCGCTGAACCGGATCTGGAGCGGTTGTTGCCGAAGGTTGCTGGACGCCTCCGCGAGGCTTTTCCGGCGATGCGTGGCTGTGTCTTTTTGGTGCCGGAAGGGGGGAGTCTGGTGGCTTGTGGTGCGGCAGGAGAGATGGAGGTGCCGGCGGGGCAGGAGCGCGTGGTGGCGACGGCGCAGAAGTGGGTGCTGGAGCATGGGCAGCCGGTGGTGCTGGCTGGCACGGAGCAGGCGGGTAGTGGTCGGTATGTTCCATATCTGCGGCTGCCACTGCGGTGGCGATCGGCCGGGCGGAGTATTCGGTTGCTGCCGCTGCTGGTGGGTGAGCGGGCGGTTGGCGTGCTCCAGGTGGTGGAGGAGCCACGCGCAGGTTCGGTGAGGGGAGGAGATCTGGGGGCTGATCGGCAGGAGCGGCTGCTGCGTGGCTATTTGGATCAGATTGCGCTGGGGATTGAGCGGGCGCGCCTGCGTCGTGAGGAGGTACGTGCGGAGGTGTTGCAGCGGACCGATCAGTTGCGCTCGGCGCTGCTCTCGTCGATTTCGCACGATCTGCGCACGCCGCTGGCGTCGATCAAGGCGGCGGCGGGGAGCCTGCAACAGCGGGATGTGCTGTGGGATGATGAGGCGCGGCGTGAGTTTGTGGGGGCAATTGAGCGTGAGGCGGACCGGCTGAATCGGTTGGTGAGTAATTTGCTGGATATGTCGCGTATTGAGGCGGGAGTGCTCCATCCGGATAAGGAGTGGTATTCGCTTGGCGAGTTGATTCAGGAGGTGCTGGATCGGCTGGCACCGGCACTGGAAGGGCGGGCGGTGA
>JGI20133J14441_1002625_pt1 | contig 12213 bp, 10 predicted proteins | sample RS3BMetagenome_FD_14441 | JGI IMG/M metagenome (IMG submission 14441)
AGGCTCTATCTGACCGATTACATCGCTAGTCCTGGAAATCAAACCGATCCGCTCAATATCCTCTTAGCTCATGATATCCACAGTCAGATCATCCGACTGCATCCTGCAGATCCAGACATGGACAGAGGGCTCAAGCGAGCAAGGTTTAAAGTTCTTAGAGAAAATCTGCTACCTAGCGTGTTGGTTGAAGGCGGATTTCTTTCTAATGCTATTGAGTCCTCACTTGTTGATCATCCGATTTACCGCCAAAAATTAGCTGAAGCGATCGCTCGGGGCGTCCTGTTGTTTTTCAATCAGATACATTCGCAAGGAAAGAAGGGACGACCCAACACCTTGGCGTCGGATGGTTCTGGCCCTTAATGAGCATTTCTTGCTGGAAGCTTTTCTGATAAAGGGATGACAAGTTCCTAGTGGAAAAATAAATTAGAAAAACTTATATTTTATTGATTTTGGAAATCCCTATGCGCCATTCCTTTTTAAGCAAGCTACTTGGAAAATTTGAAAGAGTTGGACCGGATGAGATTCAGAATGTCTTTCTGCGGTTGGTTAAGGAAAAGGGTTTTTTAGAAGCCATCTTTAATTCCCTGCAAGAAGGGGTAGTGGTTTTGGACAGTCGGGGAAAAATCCAGTATGCCAATATGGCTCTTCAGCGGCTATTTGGCGTTAATCCTGAAGAAATGCTTGGTAAAGAAATAAAACAGTGTGTGCCGCTCATCGATTGGCCTGAGCTGATTGCTTTGGAAAAGATGGTCAGTCGTGATTTCCAAGTTTTTTATCCAGAACCGCGGTATCTGAACCTCTCGTTAATCCCTCTTGAAGAAATTGGGAAGAAGAATGCGGCTTTTATAGCCATTTTTTATGACATTACGGCAAGTAGGGAAAAGACCCTAGAGGTGATAGAAACTGAAAAACTTAATCTTTTAACTATGCTTGCTGCCGGTGTTGCGCATGAATTGGGTAATCCTATCAATGCCTTAAGCATCCATTTTCAGTTGCTCGAAAAAAGGTTCAAAAAGCTTCTTCAGAAAACCGAGGAAAAAGGAAAGAAGGAAATAGAAAGTTCCTTTGCAGCTATTCGTTCAGAACTGCGCAGGCTGGATGGGATTATCAACCAGTTTTTGAAGGCGATCCGGCCTTCTCCTCCCAAATTGAGGCTTCTTTCTGTCAATCAGGTGATTAAACAAACCGTGGAATTTCTTTCTCCTGAATTTCAAAACTTGGATATTCTACTGGAAATGAATCTTGACCGGGGTCTTCCTCTGCTACGGGCGGATAAAAACCAGCTTAAACAGGCTTTTTATAATATCCTTAAGAATGGTATAGAAGCGGTTGGCAAAAACGGTATCATTAAAATCAGCACCCATTATGACGACTCCTTTCTTACTATCTCTTTTCAAGATAATGGTGGAGGAATCCCTCAAGAAGCAATGAGTCAGGTTTTTAAACCTTATTTTACAACGAAAGCTTCAGGCACAGGTTTAGGATTACTCATAGTTCGGAGGATTATCCGCGATCATGGCGGTGAAGTTCAAATAGAAAGCGAAGATGGAAAAGGGACAACCGTAAAAATTCTCTTACCTCGTGCCGAGCGGCTAATCAGGCTCTTACCAATGGCCCAAGATAAAAGTTAACCAAACGCTCTAGCATGGACATTGATTATCCAAAACTACTGATCGTTGAGGATGAAAAAAGAACGCGTTCGGGCCTAGTCATGGCCTTGGCTGAGGACTATGAAGTGTATGAGGCTTCGGATGTCCTTACTGCCATCAATATTTTGGAAAACGAGCCGATTGATATTGGGAAAACGAGCCGATTGACATTGTTTTGGCAGATATACGGCTTGGGAAAGAGTCGGGGTTTGATATTCTGACAAAGATGAAAGCACTTTCTGTCCCCCCNCTTTGTATCTTTATGACCGCTTATGGATCGGTGGAAAACGCCGTGGAAGCGATTAAAAAAGGGGCCTACGATTACATTACTAAGCCGGTGGATTTAGAAAAACTAGAAATAATACTAAAAAGAGCCTACCGGTCAAGAAAAGTGGAAGTAGAGAACCTACAGTTAAAACGCCAGCTCAACTTGAAATATGGCCTGGAGAAAATGATAGGCTCCTCTCTGGTAATGAAGGAAGTTTTTGAAAAAATTAAACAGGTGGCTTTAAGTAAGGCAACTGTGTTGATCGAAGGGGAAAGTGGAACAGGCAAAGAACTGGCTGCCCACGCGATCCATCAACTCAGTCCAAGGAGAAATTTCCCCTTTGTGGTCGTGCATTGTGCGGCGCTTTCCCCACAGCTTTTGGAAAGTGAGCTTTTTGGCCATGAAAAGGGCGCTTTTACAGGAGCCATTGAAAGAAGGATTGGTAGATTCGAAGAAGCAGCTCGAGGGACCATTTTTCTAGATGAAATTGGAGAAATTGATCTGCCCACGCAAGTCAAGTTGCTTCGTGCCTTAGGAGAAAAATCGATCCAGCGGGTCGGAAGCAATAAAATAATTCCGGTAGACGTCCGAGTTATTGCGGCAACTAATCGGAACTTGGAAAAGATGGTAGAAGAAGGGAAATTCCGAGAAGACCTTTTCTTTCGGCTCAATGTTGTGCGTATTACTATGCCCCCATTAAGAGAAAGAAAAGAGGATATTCCTTTGCTGATTCAAGCCTTTCTTGAGGAATTTGCTGCAGAAAATGGGAAGAAAATCGAGGGCTTAAGTCCAGAGGCTCAAAAGATCCTTTTGGAATATGACTGGCCAGGGAACGTTCGTGAGCTGAGAATGGCTATAGAACATGGCGTGGTACTCTGTCAGGGGAAAAAAATTTATCCAAAAGATCTGCCCGAAAGAGTAAGAGCAGTCAAAGCCGCAACGACGAGTAGCTTCAGTGCAGAAAATGCCGANTGTTTTAATTTAAAAGAAGCTGAAAAACGTATCATTCTTGATGCTCTCAAATTCTGTCATGGTAAAAAAACGCATGCTGCAAAAAAGCTTGGGATCAGTCGAAAAACCCTTCAAAGAAAAATGAAACAGTTCCAGCTTCTTGATATTGATTGCCATAATGGCTAAAGTCTCTGGGAGGAGTTTCAGAAAAGATCTAAGAGCAGATGGAAAGAGGAAAAGAAGGCTAACGAAGCTCTAGAAGAATTGGCTCTCTAGCTCATTTCCAAAGTCAGCTGTTTCAAAGGGGAGGGGAAAATAGCTCTTGGTTTCTTACTGCTTTTCATTGAATCAATTGGTAAAATTTGACTCTATTGCTTCTATAATTTCTTGTTGTTTTTTTTGGATTCTGTTGCCATGGAAAAAGTATACGTGCTGGTGGTATCTTTTTTTTTTCCTCATTCTATTGGCCTATCCAACTATCGGAAAAGCTATTGAAGAGGAAAATGCTTCTTCTATGGATGAAAAAAAAGAAACGACCCAGCAAACAGAAGCGCCAACGGTCCATCAGCTAGAAAAAATTCTTGAACAAGAAGGTATAGCCCTGCCTCCCCCAAAGCCTGCCATCAAACTTAGTGGCTACGTGGACGCAAGTTACGATTACAATTTTTTTAATGCACCCGCTTTTGGTTCGCTGCCATCCTTTGCTTCTCAAACTCTAAATGGGAAACCCACCTTCGGGCCGGCCGTCCCTGTTGCACCTCTGCGGTATGCTGACGATGGGATTCCAGGAGGAGGATTCAATCTTAATCAGCTCAAAGTGGTATTAGAAAGAGAACTATCAAAGGAAAATAAGCTTGATGGTGCCTTTAGGTTTGATTTGATGCTTGGTCAGGATGCGGGTCTTGGTGTGCCGGATGCCGTTGAAGGCTTGGGGACCGCTAATTCCACCACTTTTGGCCTAAACACAAGCACGATCTTTGTCGAGCAAGCGTATGTGGCCGTCCAAATCCCCGCTGGAGAGAATCATAAGGTCGAAATCCATCTAGGCAAATTTGAAGCCCCTGTAGGATTTGAAGTCCTGGAAAGGCCAGCTAACCTAAATTTTTCCTACGGCCTTTTTTTTAACAATGTCGAGCCCTTTGTCCTTGTCGGCAGCCAAATCTATTATGTGATAAATGCTTCCTGGAGAGTGAGAGGAGGACTAGTTGATGGTGGCTTTAATACTTCCCGTGGAGGATATCCCTATTTTGGATTTTTAGACAATATGGTGAACCAACTGCCGACCTATTTAGTCACTTTCAACCTTGACTATGAGTCAACCAATAAAAAGCTATTGAACACTTTCGCTCTCCTTTACGGATTTAATGGAACCAATCCTCCGGGGTTTGGCACATCCCCTTCGGCCACTCTCGCTTATCCTGGGGCTTATGCAAACGGGGATATTATTCCTGGTCCTTATAACAATAATGGGACTTATATGGAACTTAACGATTTTGGCTCCTGGATTCCCTCCGTTGTTCCTGGGGATAAGCTTATGTTCAGTTTCGAATTGGTAGGTGGATTTTATAACCATGCCGTGGCGCCTAGCGGCCTCACTACCTTTGGCCTGTCGCAACAACAACTCCTTGGGATATTCCCTCCCTTCCCTTTTTCTTTAGGCTACGATGGACCGACCAACTGGTTGGGTGTCGGACTATACCAGCTGTATAAATTCAATAATTATTTTAGCCTGAATTTGAGAGAACAATACCTACAGGCAAGTTGGAATTCCTATCTGGAAGGGTTCATATTCCCAGCAAACATTTGGGAAACTACGCTAACTCTTCGGTTCGATATAGCGGATAATCTTATGGTACGGATAGAAGGCAGAACCGATTTTGGAAACCATGTGCTTGATTATTATCAACCAAATTTGCTTGTTAACCCCTCCCGGATCGGTTTGAAGGGGAATGGATTAGTAGGTTCTTCTTCTGGCCCCCTTTTTTTTGGAGCCATTGAAGTCGTTTTTACTTATTAATCTTTTTTTTATTCTAACTTATCTTTTTTATTGTCTTCTTTTTGATACCTGAAATCAGATTTTTGAGTCCTCCTCAATCTTTTATTTCTCTTATAAAGAATGGCATAAAAGTTGCTTTGTGCTCAATAGCCAAAAAAAGTTTTCTCTCAACCAAGAATAGGGAAAAAGAGGAGGAAAGACTGAGAGAAAAAATCTTTATTGGCCAATAACACTGAAATAGGAGGCAACAGGTGTTTAGAAGAATGATTAGTCAGCTGGGGTATGCATTTTTACTCTTTCTTATCGTAGCTCTTTATCCAGCTTTCAGCCAGGATGAAGGATCATCCTCTCCAGCGGCGCATCCTAAAAAGAAACATTCTAAAAAGGCAGCTGAGGGCGATGAATCGAGCGTTGTGGAAGAGAAGAACAAGCAGATAGAGGAGCTAACCAAGAAGCTAGAGGATCAGGGGATACCGGTGCAAGCGAACACTAAGGGGATAGTGCTGAGTGGGTATGTGGATGCCAGCTACACCTATAATTTTATCAACGCTCCGGCTTTCAATAGAGTGCCTGGTTTTGTTCCTCCGCCGGGATATGTAGGGCCGACCAACACGGCAGGTTTTGCTCAGGGCTATCCGGCGATACCTGGTCGAGAGCCGGTGGATGCGATTCCTGGGGGAGGCTTTAACATGAACGCCTTTAAGCTGGCCTTGGAGAAGCCCTTGACTGAAGAGAATCGATGGCAGGCAGGCTTTAGGGCAGATCTTATAGTGGGGCAGGATGCGGTAGTAGGAGCACCGGATGCGATCACTGGCTTAGGGGTTCCTTTTAGTTCCTGGTATTCGTTCAACACCTCGAGTTTTTGGTTAGAGCAAGCGTATGTGATTTTTCGGGCGCCTATAGGCAATGGGTTGGACATAAAGATAGGCAAGTTTGTGGATCCGGCTGGCTACGAGGTAGTGGAGCGGCCAGTGAACCTGGATTTTACCTATGGGCTTTTGTTTGCGAATCTTTTGCCGACTACCCTTACTGGGATGCAAGCGATTTACCGGTGGGATGACCAATGGACGAGCCGGTTGGGGATAGCCGATGGGGGCTTTAACGTATCGAGGGGGGGGATGGAATATTTTGGCTATCTCAACAACATGATCAACAACAACGATGCCTATTTATTGTTTTTGAACAGCCAATGGGAGGCGAAAGGGAAGAATGCGACGCTCAGCGGCACTCTCATGTACGGGTTTAATGGGGTCAATCCGCCGGGCTTTGGAGCCTCTCCGATCAATGGGGTAGCGCAGCCTTATGGGATAGCGCAGGGGATAAGGGGAGAAGGCCCATTCAACCAGAACAATGCGTTTTTTCTTGGGGATGTATGGGGATCATGGGCTCCGAAGTTTGCCCGGGACAGGCTTCTGTTAGGCTTTGAATTGACAGGGGGTTTTTACAACAACAATGTGACGGTGGTACCTGGAGCGATCAGCGGGCTGCCTGTCGATTTATCGAGTGGGCCCTCGAACTGGTATGGGGCTGCCCTTCACATGAAATACCAAATTACGGACATTATCAGTATTGCCCAGCGTGCGGACTGGATGGAATCAGGATGGAATTCTATCCTTGCTGGACACAATGCACCAACCGACATTTGGGCCTACACGGCGACGCTTGCGTTTGATCTGGCTGATAATTTCATGATTCGGCTTGAGTACAGGATGGATTGGGGCAAGGGAGTCCTTGGCTACTACGGTTTTCCTTTCCAAAACCCAACGGGCAGTCCTACAGCCCTCCTAGGTACCTCCAATGGTCCGGTCTACTTCGTAGGCTTGGAATTTGTCTATAGCTTCTAAGTAGGCGGTAAAGAACAAAAAAGCTTAGCGAAGGAAAAAAATAATGAAGATCAGCAGAAGTGTGGTTGGATTATGGCTATTAAGCCTTTTTATGGAGAGTTTTCTGGTTATTTATGCAGGGGAAGTGGAAGGAGAAGGAGAAAGTAGTGGAGAGCCTGCATCTTTGCAGAATTTGGAGTTTAATGATTCGAAGGCTATTAGCTCTTCTAAAGAGGTCGAAAAGCTAAAGAAAATTCTTGAAGAAGAAGGCATGGCGGCTGTCCAGGCGAACAATCCAGGTATTAAATTAAGTGGGTATGTGGAGGCTAGCTATACGTATAATTTTATAGCTGCTCCATCGTTCAATAAAATTCCCCTAGTGTTTGCTAACCCAGCAATTTCAGGTCTCCATGGACCGGCTGCCGCTCAACCTTTTGTTCCCGCCTATCCAGCTTTACCTCTAAGATTTACCACGGACGGGATTCCTGGTGGAGCCTTTAATTTTAACCAACTAAAGGTGGCCTTGGAAAAACCTCTTACTGATGAAAATAAGTGGCAAGCTGGATTTAGAGTGGATATGATCTTTGGGCAAGACGCCGCACTGGGTGAACCGGACGCGGTCATGGGTATTGGAAACACGTTCAATACCGGATCAGGATTTAATTCCAGTGGGATTTTCTTAGAGCAAGCCTATGTGCAGTTTAAAGCACCTATTGGTGATAAAAGCCTAGAAATCCATATTGGTCAGTTTGCTTCCCCTATAGGTCTGGAGGTGATGGAAAGACCAGCAAACTTTAATTTTTCCTATGGTATTCTCTTCAATAACTTCGAACCATTCACGATGGTTGGCGGAGAGGTGTTCTATAAATTTAATGATAATTGGACAACTCGCTGGGGACTCACCAATGGGGGCTGGAATGTGTCGCGAGCAGGCTATCCTTATTTTGGCTATACAAACAACATGATTAATAGTGGGGAAGGCATTGTGCTCTTTAATATGTGGGATTATACCTCCAAAGACAAACTCTTTTTAAATACATTTGGCTATGCGTTTGCACCCAATAGTGTTAATCCACCAGGCTTTGGATCAAGTCCTAATGGGAGTTATGTGGGGGCCTATGACATTGGGGGAGACATCGTTCCAAGCGCTTATAATAACAACGGACTTTTCATGGAATTTAACGATTTTGGAACTTGGATCCCGAAGTTTGTTAAAGACCAAAAGCTCGAGTTTGCTTATGAGTTAGTCGGCGGCTTTTCGAACCGGATTGGTCCCTCCGGGATTGCGCAGCTAGGTGCCCCTACCCAAACCGCTCTCTCCATCTTTCCCGTGAATTACCCTCTTTACGGTTTTGAAGGTTCCACCAGTTTCTTTGGCATAGCCATTTATCAGATTTATAAATTCAATAAGGTCTTTAGCATGGCCTGGAGAGAACAATATGACCATGCCAACCGAAACCAGATTTTTTCAGATATGCTTTTCCCCATGAATATCTACAGTGTTACGGTGGACTGGAGATTTGACCTAGCGGATAATTTTATGATTCGAATAGAAAACCGGGCTGATTACGGAAAGGGGTTTATGAATTGGTATTATCCAGCGGTAGGAATAGCTCCCGCTACCGTTGGATTAAATGGAAACGGACTTGCGCAGCCTTCCAGTGGGCCTTTTTGGTTCGTCGCTGTGGATGTCGTATATAGTTACTAGCCCCTTCTCATGCAGATGCACTAGGTCCTTGCTTGGATAAAAAAAGTTTTTTAAAAAAAGTTGAACGAAACAAAAATAGAAGGCGTTTAAAATAATAAAGAAAAGAATTTTTTGTTTCCTCCTCCTCTAGATATTGAACTTATAAAAGAAGGGTAGCCTGGTATGCTGCCCTTCTTTTTTTTAAATTGAATAAACGAAGAGAAAAAAATTTTTTTGAACAAATCTCAAAATATCGGGGTATCAATATATGAATAACCTCTGAACGATCGTTTTCCTCCTCTGACGATTCCCGGCCAAGCGGCGCTAAACACTAGCGCCGCTCTTCTTTTTTCTTCTTACAACATTTTCTTTTGCTAAAGCAACAAGTTTTTTGTAATGGAGTTGCTTTTTTTTCTTCGGTTGTTATAATAGAATTTTTTAACGAAAAAGGAGAAATTTGGGAAAGAAGCAATGGCGCTTTTAGTTCAAAAATATGGCGGGACCTCTGTTGGCAGCGTGGAGCGGATAAAGAACGTAGCCGAGCGAATTGCTCAGTATTATAGGCAAGGACATGATTTGATTGTAGTTGTCTCTGCAATGTCAGGAGTAACCGATCAGTTATTACAGTTAGCTGCTCAACTGCATCCGGAACCTTCGGAAAGAGAAATTGATGTGTTGCTCTCGACAGGAGAACAAACAACCATTGCTCTGCTTTCGATTGCTCTTCATGCTTTGAAAATACCGGCTGTGTCGCTGACGGGAGCGCAGGCTGGAATTGTTACAGATGGGAAGCATACCAGAGCAAAGATCCTGAACATCAGCCCTAAACGAATCAAAGAACTACTCCAACAGAGAAATGTCGTCGTTGTTGCGGGTTTTCAAGGACAGAACGTTGAGGGGCATATTACTACGCTGGGGAGAGGGGGATCTGATCTCACCGCCATAGCCCTTTCGGCTGTCTTTCATGCCGAATGCTGTCAGATTTATACGGATGTAGAAGGGGTGTATACGGCTGATCCAAGGATTGTGCCAACGGCTAGGAAAATAGATGAAATCAGTTATGATGAGCTTCTTGAGATGGCAGCATCGGGTTCTAAAGTGATGCAAGCCAGATCGGTAGAGTTCGCCAAAAAATTCAAAGTACCTTTTGAGGTGCGCTCAAGTTTTACTAACGAACCAGGAACAATAGTGAAAGAAGAGGTTAGTGCCATGGAAAAAGTTGTCGTTCGGGCTGTGAGCTTGGAGCCTAGTCAAGCAAAAGTAACCATTCTTGGGGTTCCTGATAAACCCGGTATTGCTGCTAAGGTATTTTGCCGGCTTGCAGAGGCGGAGATTAATGTCGATATGATCGTTCAAAACATTTCCGATCATGGGCTAACAGATATCACCTTTACCGTTCACAAGAATTTTCTTAAGAAAGCGTTAGTAGCACTGCAGTCAGTCGTTTCAGAAATCTCTGCAAGGGAGGTTCGGGCGACCGAAGGCATAGCGAAACTCTCAGTCGTTGGTATTGGGATGCGTTCGCATAGTGGAGTGGCTGCTAAGCTTTTTTCTTCTCTTGCCGAAGCGGGGATTAATGTAGAGATGATTTCAACAAGCGAAATCAAAATTTCAATCATTATCGATGAAAAGGAAGGGAAAAGGGCAGCTCAAATTGTGCATGACGCTTTCCAACTGAATCATTCCCTCTAAAAGTAGGCTTAGGAAGAAGGAATCATTTCAAGCAGCATTTGGGCCTGATTAGCAAAGGGGCTTCTAGCATTATGAGAAAGGAATTTCTCGAGTAGTTCTTTTGCCGGGCCATACTCTTTTTTCTGGATCCGTATCTGCGCCAACCTTAAGATGGCAAGAGCTCTATAGGCTTCGGTGTCTTTTTTTTCTAAAATCCTTTGGTAAAGAAGAAGTGCTTGCTCGGTTTTCCCTTGGCTTTCCAAGCATTCGCCTGCTCCGAGCATAGCACCCGCTTCCAGGGGATGGCCTGGAAAATGCTCAAGAAAGAATTGAAAGGTAGATAAGGCCTCAGAAATCGCTCCTTTTTCATAGAGGCTAGCTGCAATTTGTAAAATCCATACCGCTGCTTGCTTGTTGGACAGATGGGCTTTGGCTATCTTTAGTTTCTCTTCGTTAGTTTTGGCAGCCTGGTAGCTAAGAATAACCTTCTCCCAGTTGGCTTTGGAATGTTCCATAGCAAGCTTGTAGCCAAGAAGTCCTAAGGATAGAAGAAGGAATAAGGAAACCGTTCCAATAAGGAACAAGGTGCCGGAGGGAGGTCTACGGTTTGAGAAAGGATTCATGGTTGGTTCTAATCCACTAAGATATGTTTAATAGAAGCGAAGAAAAACCAAAAAATAATTTTTATTTTTTCTCGAAAAAAAATAACTTCTTAAGCAAGCGCTCCATAACAACCGCCGCTTTAGCTCAGAGGTAGAGCAACGCTTTCGTAAAGCGTGGGTCGTGGGTTCGAATCCCACAAGCGGCTCTTCTTTAAATTGGAGTTCATTCCATCTCTTGCTTTTTATTTGATCATCAAACAAACCAAAAGGCACTCAGAAAAAAACGGAATGGTAAAAAGAATTGGCTCTATAGTATTTTGGGTTTTAATTAGAAAAAAGTAGGAAAAATTCAATAAAGGAGCTAAGGTAGAATGTGCGGTCGGTTTTCCCTCAGAGCTTCTCCAAGAGTGATCCAGTCTGTTTTTAAGGTAGAAACGCTTCCCGATTTTTCACCTCGNTACAATATCGCTCCTTCTAGTCCTATTTTAGTAATAAGACAGGGAATAGAGAAAAGAGAAGCCCTTTTTATGCGCTGGGGACTCATCCCTCATTGGGCTAATGAAGCAAAGACCGATTGGCGTACGATTAATGCAAGAGCTGAAACGGTACAGTCCAAACCCACTTTCAGAGAGAGTTTCCGCAAAAGAAGATGCTTGATCCCTGCAGATGGTTTTTATGAATGGCAAACAGAAAATAAGAATAGAAAAATCCCCTGGTACATTACCCTGCCTTCTGTTGAAGTCTTTGGGTTTGCCGGGCTTTGGGACCGGTGGGAAAAAGATGGCAAGCGAATCGAATCTGCTACAATTATTGTTACCGAGGCTTGCCCGGAGTTGAAGAAAATTCATGGGCGGATGCCTGTTATTATTGATCCTCTCCATTATGACCTGTGGTTGGGAATAGAAGAGGAGAGAAAACGACAAGATTATCTTGACCTGCTTAAGCCCTGGAAGGGCAAAATCGCTTTCTGGAGAGTAAGCGTAGCGGTAAATCGAGCTGATGCAGAAGGAGAAGAATTAATCAAAGAAATCCTCGCTCCTCAATAAACAAAGAGCTGCCCATTCCCATACCAGGAAGCAAAAAAAATTGTTCATCTATAAGGCGTTGATGGAAAGCCTTGCCTTCTGTTCCTTACCAATCAAAAAGCCTCGCCTCATAGGCTTAGGTCTCTGGAAGGTGCCTTCATCGATAATCTTTTATTTGTGTATTTTTAGCTAATAGGAAAACCGCATCCTCGCTTTTGGCAAATTTATTGGTGAAGCCGCCCGCCTCCCTTTATGATTGATTTATCTAGCAAAATATAGAAGAATTAAAAATGCTTTACATTCTATATTACGATGTTGGTTATAAACTCCACTATCCACGGAAAAAATTTGGCAATCCTAGGCAAGCCTTCTGTTACAGCGTCAGCCTCTCTCCTATAGAACCCTATCCTTTCTAACCATAGATCTTAGAAATGCCACAGGTGGTAATTGTCATTGGGATGCATCGTTCAGGCAGCAGTGCGTTGATGCGAGCTTTGAGTTATTTGGGGGTGGAATTAGGCGAAGAGCTGCTTGAAGCTAG
>JGI20133J14441_1002636_pt1 | contig 12183 bp, 5 predicted proteins | sample RS3BMetagenome_FD_14441 | JGI IMG/M metagenome (IMG submission 14441)
ACNATCACCCTCCAATACGAGAAGCTCGAGCGAAAGAAGTAACCCCACCCGTGAAGACCCAATACGAGTTCCTGTTGCCACGTGGGAAGTGTGGTAGTCAGTATGGAACTTGTGGTCAGAGGAGGGCCTCGGTGTTGTCGGTGTCTGGTTTTGAAAGAAGCATGGTATGAGTTCGGCTGATTCGAAGGCGTTCCTTCAGACTGAAGGTAATGAGAAGATCCCATGCCTTTTTAACCCTGCGGAATTGCAGCTCCAGTTGAAAAATAACTGGAGCAGCGATCCGATGCCGGGTGGGGTAACGCCAACCCTTCGATACTCGGGATCAGGAACAGGCATTTTGCGGTTAACGCTGTTCTTTGACACCACTGACACTGGTAAGGCGGTGACGACCTATACGTCAAAGTTGGTGGGCTTGTTGGAGGTAGATACCAAGCTCCCTGGGTCAAGTTCTGCCACCAATAACGCCAGGCCACAGTGGGTCGTGTTCCATTGGGGTGATTTTCATTCGTTTAAGGCAGTTGTCGCCTCGGTTGACCTTGCCTTTGAGTATTTTTCCTCGACAGGAACACCGCTACGGGCTCGGGCAGGCCTTGTATTAGCACAGTACGAGGAGGACATGGCGTTCGGGCCTCAGAACCCAACGTCTGGAACGCCGAGGCCGCATCGGGTGCACCGGGTACAACCTGGCGAGACACTCGATCGGATTGCTGCCGTCCATCTTGGTGATGCAACGGGTTGGCGGGTGATTGCGCAGGCGAACGGGATCGAAGATCCGTTGGCATTGCGCCCCGGCTCTCTGCTTGCCATACCGGAGCAGCCCTGACGATGGCGGTTCTCGTCAGTCCAAAGATTGAATTGGGTGGTGCGACCCTTGCCGCCGCCTGGCAAGGTGCGCTCCTTGAGGCCCGAGCTGAACTCGTGGTGTCGCGTCCTGGTCGTTTGACGCTGCGCTTTCTTGATCCGGGCTATTCGTTATTGGCCAAGGGCTCGGCCAAGCTTGGCAGTGCGATCACGCTGACGATTCCTGGCGGATCATCACCCCTCTTTGAGGGTGAGGTGACTGAGGTTGGCTGCGATCAGCGCGAGGGGGAGCAACCGGAGCTCTTGATCGTCGCCCATGATCAGAGCCATCGGCTTGGTCGCATGTCGGCAGTTACTACCTATCTCAATTCGGACGTCGAGACGGTGGTCCAAGGGCTTGCGGAGGCGGTTGGCCTATCGGCTTCGGTTTCAGGCACGCTCCCCAAAATCGATTATCTCATGCAAGTGGATACGAATCTGGGCTTACTCAACGAACTCGCTTGGCGTACCGGAAGTTCGTGGTGGGTCAAGAGTAAGGTCTTGCACTTTTCGACGCCAACGGATGGCACGAGTGTCAAGCTCGCACTCGGCACAACGCTTCGATCGTTCTCGGTACGAGCCAGCGGCTATCATGCTGACGCTGTGACGGTTGACGGTTGGAATCGTGATGAGCAGCAGATCGTTACCGGACAGGCGTCAAAACCCACGAAGGCTGTCCTGGCTAGTTCGAAACTTGCTGATGTGGCGGCTGATCCGGGATCCGCCTATGGTTCTGCCACTATCCTCACCTCGTCGGTTGGCGCCAAGACCCAAGAAGAGGCGAAAACGCTGAGTCAAGTTCTGCTCGATCGCCAGGCAGCAGCCTCAGTGGAGGCTTGGGGAGTTGTCGATGGAACCGTGAGTATCGGCCTACTCGACACCGTCGACGTCTCGGGTGCAGGACCGCTGAGTGGGCAGTATCCAGTGACCGGTGTCGATTTCGTCTATCGGCCACATCGAGGTTCCCTACTACGTTTCCGTTGCGGTGACCGTTGGAGGGGTCAGTCCAGCTTGGTGGGAGCTGGTGGAGGGGTGAACGGCTCCATTGTTTCACACCCCGGTCTTCTCGTTGGGCAAGTGACCAACATCAACGATCCGAACAACCAGGGTCGTGTCAAAGTCCGATTTCCCGGCCTTTCTTCTAAGGACGAGAGTGCGTGGGCAAGGTTAGCTGGCATCGGCGGTGGCGATAAGCGGGGTGCGGTCTTCGTCCCAGAGGTTAACGACGAGGTGCTTGTCGCCTTTGAAAACGGCGACACACGGTTGCCGGTGGTTATTGGGGGCCTCTATGGGTCCAAATCGGTGATTCCGACCCCCGAGATTCAGAATGGGAAGGTGCAAACCAGGGCGCTACAGTCGAGGCTCGGGCATTACATCAAGTTTCTTGATGGAACGACACCGGATACAGAGGCAATCGAGTTGGCACTGAGTGGTGGGAAGAACCTCATTCACTTGGGTAAGGACAAGCTCTCCCTCACGGTACCCAGCAATACGCCTTTTGAGCTCACGGTGGGCAGTGCTACTGTGAGCATTAGTGGCAGTGGTGCGATATCGATGAAGGGTCCGTCCATCAGTGTCGAGGCCAACCAGGCCCTTGAGCTGAAAGGTGCAACGATTTCGATCGCTGCAACTGGCTCACTCTCTGTCCAATCAGATGGTTCCACCCAGGTCAAAGGTTCACAGGTCCAGGTACAAAGCTCTGGACCCGCCGCCATCATCGGCACACCGGTGCAGATCAACTGAGATGGGATTGTGATGCTGACATTGAAACTAAGAACGTCGCCTTCGCTGGAGCGTCGGATTTGGTCGATTGTGAAGACATTCGATTTGCTAACTAGGAGCGTGCCTGCCTCTGGCGCCGATTGCAGGGTAATCCGCGAATGGTTGACTGGGGACCTGTTGTATGCCGATTGTCACTCGTCAGGATGTGGAGGTGCGGCATGAGTATTGATGTTACCTGTCCAAACTGCGGAGCTGAAAGTTACTTTGATGACTTGGGTCGAGATGCGGAGGCCTTTTGTCGCAACTGCGACTATCCGTTGTTTTGGGCACAGGCCTCGCGTGCGGCAGGCGGCGAAGATCTTGGGCAATCCTTTGGTCTGCGCCGGTTGCCCGGTGCTGGAGGACGCGAAGCGATCGCTACCATCGGCTGCCCACAATGTGACGAACGCAACGCGCTGACTCGGAGAATCTGCATTCGTTGCGGGGCGGAGCTCCGTCCAGCTCCAAAGCTTGTAGTGCCAGAACCCGAGCCAGAACCCGAGCCCGAACCGGAACCAGAACCCGAGCCAGAACCCGAGCCCGAACCGGAAGAGCGGATGATCCTGCCACTTGTGATCGGGGCGATAGGAACCGTGGCGATGCTGGTTGTTGGGATTGTGATCTTGGCCCATTAGCTGCTCATAGCGGCCAAGACTTGCTGTCGGTTGGCCTGACGGCAGCCTGGGCCGGAGCGTTTTCTGATCGTTTGGACCCTCGGTAGCGATTGTTGCCCTCGAGGTTGATCGGGTGTTTGGCGCGCTTGCGATGGTGTGTGGAAGGCAGGTTCACCGGGACCTCTCGTAAGCAGTTCTGCGACTTTGAGGACAACCTCCTATGCCTCTCCACGTCCGTGACACCAGTTTGGCGATTCACTCACTGGTGCATAGACGTAGAGGACTACGAGGCCGAAGCGGTGAAGTTGAGTGGATACGTCGGAGTTGTACTTGAGGGCGTGAAGGATGTCGATTGAGAGGATGGGGACGGGCTGAAGGTGTACCCAGTTGCCTTGGGAGTGATCGCGTAGCTGGTGTTATACGCCAGGTACTTGAGGGTGTAACTGCAGGATGCTGAGCTAGCGGTGCTGCTTAGTGTGCAGGGCGTGGTCAGCGTTGGAGCCGAGGAGCTAGCGGTAGTCGGAGTCGCGGTGATCGTCACGGTGACTGAAGTGTTGGCGGCCAGACTTGTGTCGGTGACGGTACCGGTGACATCACCTTGGTTGACGGTGACGTTGGTGCTAGCGCTCGTTTCTCCCGGACAGAGAGTTACCGTTGGGAGAGGGGAAGGTTGGGTCGGAATGTCCGCCCCTGTCACGGCGATACTGTAGACGTCGGGGGTGAGGCTAGCAAAGTTTGCATAGGGTCCCGGCGAACCACTGGACGCGGCAGTGGCTGTGCCACTCTGCTCGGCAGTACTTGGGTAGCCGAGGAGCGGATCGCTGCCTTGCGGGCAGACGGGCGTACCGCTAGAGGTTGTTGGCGTCAGCGTGACGGCTGCACCGGCTAAGTCGCCTGTGCTCACATCTGGTGGGGAGCTAAGGTATACGTTCAATGACTCAGATGCCGCGTAGACGGAGAAGTTTTCAACCGTTGGATTGGACGAGGTTATTGTAAAGCTAACCGATGACTGCTCAAGGTAGCCTGATGAGGATGGCACGCTGATGGAGTAGGTTCCGGTCGGTACTGGAGTCTGGAAGATATACGCACCATTCGAATCTGTCTTGGCGGTCTCTGGTGTGAAGCTGGCTGAGGAGGTGCTGCTAAGTGTAAGTTCGAGGTTGGCGATCGGAGTTGACGACTGACTATTGGCGTCGGGAGCCACCGTTACGGTGCCTGAAACCGTTGAGTTTTCTTGGGTTAACGTGACTGAGAGTGGACCTGGGTTGTCACCTGGCTCATAGGTGATTGGTCCCAGGATTGCGCTCGAATAGCCTGTTGCTGACACCTGGAAGGTCCACTGCGTAGGCGCAAGGGTCAGGGTAAAGGTCGCTGAACAACTTCCCGTTGTTCCAGAAGAAGACGATGCACAGGTGCTCTCGCTCGTTGTAGTTCCCGTAGCTGTGGCCCCAGAGGATGTTGTCGTCGGGGTAATAGTGACGTTGACAGCGCTCGTACCGGTGGAGACAGTTATCTGCTGGACCACCGGGTTTGCGATCAGCGTGATCGGTGTCGGGGTACATGAGCTTGAAGAGCACGCCGACACCGTTGTAGTGGTTGGTTGTTGGTAGGCGGACGCTGATGTGCCAACCGCATATGAGGTTGAGGTTGTGAGGTCTGGACTCCCCTGGCTTAGTGCTGCTGGGGCGATAAACCCACCCACGGTGTCGGTGGTGCCGGCCGCGAGATCATTCGAGTTAGTGCAAGAAGTAGTGGAGTTGTCACAGATGTAGACGGTGACATTGGCGAGGGGGCTGGTAGGACCTTTACTGTAAGGTTCACCCGAAAGTGTGCCCTCGATGTAGGTGAGCGTTGGCGTTCTCGTGACGTCAGTCGTTGTTAGGGAGAACAGGGATGACCGATAGGTCAAGACGTTGTCGAGGGTGATCTGATACTCAAGGCTGTCACCTTTGCCTGAGCATGCCGGCGTGACGTTTGACGATCCTGATCCGAGGCCGTAGAACTCGGCGGATCCGCCTACGAAGCCAACATCGGCTGCGAGCGTTGTTGTGCTCGTAGAGCTTTGGACGCAGAGCAACGTAGCCTTGGCTGTTGACGAGGATGGCAGATCAGTAGGAGTGATGGTCAGCGACGTTTGTGTGAGATTCAGTGTGGTCTGACACAGCGAGGAGCTGGTGCAGACGGGGATGGTGACGGTCTCTGGAACGAGCCAGATGCCGGATCCGGTACCGGTCACTTGGTAAATGCCCGGTTCGGCGTAACCGCTGGGGTGGCCGGTGGCAGGGTCGTCGGTCCATCGGTAGGTGTCGTTGCTGGCGTTGATCGCGTTGATCGCGATGGTCGTGGACTGGTGGAGCGTGTTGTAGGACGTTGGCACGAGCGCATTCGGCGTCACTGAGAGCGAGAGCGACGAAGGTGCGTGGATGGTGACCTGCTCTGGTGTCGGCGTGAGAAGTTCATTGATTGTCGAGCTTTGACCGGTGGTTGGCAATGAGATCGTCTGGGAGAAGGTTTCGAATCCAGGCGCGGTGACCGTCAATGAGGCAGAGCCTGAGAGGACGTGGACGAAGTCAATTGCAGGGAATCTCCAGCTGTAGCTTCCATCGGTAGCTTTGGTTGGTTGACCGGTGATGGTGGTGGTCTGTGCCTGTGATGATTGGTAGCCATCGATAGCGTTCAACGATACGGATGTGCTGCTGGTCAGGTCGGACAGTGAAGGGCAGGCTGCCGAAACAGAAACACTGCTAGAACTGGCGGCGAATCGGCAGTCCACGAATGAGCCGTTATTTGATGAATAGTCGACGTAAGGGAACTGGAGCGTTACCGCCAACGAGGTAAACGTTGGCGCTACGAAGACGGTCGCTTGGGTTCCGTTAGGTTCGGCCGTGAAGGAGGTTTTTTGAGTAGCAATGGGGGTTGATGACCCAGGCGATGTACAACTAATGTTGGTGCCAGCGTACTGATCGATGATCACCGAGTAGACGGCTCCGACGCTTAGGTTCGCGAATGTAGCAATACCGTTCGCATCAGTAGCCGACGAGGATCCTGAAGCGCCGGGTGTTTTGGATGACAGCGTAACACATGCCCTTAGAACTGGTGCCGGGGTTGCAACACCTGAGGAGGTCACGAATTGTTCCACCGTTATCGAGTAGGTTGGGGTGGTGCTGAGATCGATCTGTTGCGTGAGGCTTTGGCCGTTTGCGATATCGATGGCCACCTGGGTGGGCTCGAAACAGGGCGCGCTGGCTTTCAGCACGTAACTGCCCGGAGTCACCTTGTCAAAGCTATAGACATCCGTTGATGGGACGCTATTGGTATTGATGACCTTTCCACCTTGCGTTAGGCTGACCGAGGCGGTGGAGTTAGGCGTACAGCCAGGGACCTGTACCTGACCAATCGGCTCGTTGAGTGACGAGTCAAGCAGTTGGCCAGTGACTGAAGCCAGGGCATCGAGGGCAATGGTTGGCGCGGTTACGGTAGCACCGGAGCCGACATCAACTTGCTGTGAGCCAGTCGTATAACCATTTGGGTTGTTGGTGGTAATGTCAGTTCCAATGGCGGTGATCGTGGCGACCCCAGGGGCGACATTTTGGATCGAGTAGGCACCGCTTGCATTGGTGGTCGTCACCTGGTTGCCGTCGAGCTCGATCGGAACAGAGGGCAGTGTTTGACCACCAACACCGGTGACGGTTCCGGTAATGGTGGCGTTATCGAGTGCGGTGCTAGAGGCCAGTGCGAGCGTAAGGTTTGCTGTTGTGGTGGTGCCAGCCGTTAGTGTGACGTTCGTAGAGACGGTGGTGAACCCGTAACCCTCGGCGGTCAGGGTGTAAACGCCAGGTGAAACCTGGGGGAATTGATAGGCAACCGTCGTGGAGCTGGCAGTGCGCGAGGTGCTGAGGGTCTTGTACACCGTCGAGCCAGCCGTAAGGGTGAGCCCGATGGTGTTTGTCGTGTTCTTACCAGCGTTGCTCGGAAGGCCGATGGTTCCGGTGAGGTTGCCTCCCGACTGCGAGAGGACCGTGTTGACGGTGGTGTTGCCGGTGAGGTCGACAGCTTCGGTTTGGGTTTGATAGCCAGGAGCGCCAATGGTCACGGTCCAATGGCCGGGGATGGCGAGATTGGGCAGGTCATAGGCGCCGACCTTCCCAACGGTGAAGGTGGTGGCCGAGTAGGTCTGCTGTCCGTTGGTGGCGGTAACTTGGGCACCGCCAAGCGGAGCGTTAGTGGTAGCCGAGCTGATGACACCCGTGATCGACCCTACGTTGGCGCTGAGATGGGTGGCGATGTTCGATTGGGAGCCAGATGGGCCGAGGGTTACAGTTTGGACTTGGGTGCCGTACCCCGTGGCGGATACCTGTATCAGATAGGTGCCCGGAGTGGATATCTGCGAGATCGACCAGCTACCGACACCTGAGCCCACGGAGGCGGTGTGAGTGGTGAAGTTGAGGAGACCGTTGGAGACAGAGACGAGCGCATCACCAAGCGGTCCTGACGGTCCATAGGCCGTACCGCTCAGAGAACCGGTGCCAGGCACCAGCGAGGCGTTCAGTTGGATTTGTTGTCCCTTGTTGGCCGGGGAGAGCAGGACCTTATGGGTGGTGAAGCCTGGCTTAGAGAAGGTGACAAGGTAACTGACCCCGGGTTTGAGTCCGTTGAGGACGAAGGCGCCGTCAGGGGCGGTGTACGTGCTCATGGTTGGGCCAAGGTCGCTGGGGGCGGCCGCGTTAAAGCTTGCAGTAGTCGTATTGGCATAGATCATGCCATCGGTCGACGAGGTGGAGCCGGACTGATTGGCAGCCATGGCCGGAGCGGTAGCTGCTACTGGAGTGGCGCTGACCTGCACTCCACCTGGGGAGGCACCTTTGACGGTTCCGGTCAACGAAACGGAGGATGAGTTGGTTGATGTCGTCGACGACGGGCTTGAGGTCTTGGCCGTCGATGGGGTCGAGGTCGTGGATGGCTTACTGACATTGCTAGTTTTAGTCTTGACGGGTTGTGCCGTTGGGCTCGGGATCGTCTGGGCGGCAACGGCCTTACGGTGCAGGCCGGCGTCGAAGGCCGTAATTCCGATCGAAGCTAGGGCGCCCCACACAAGTAATACCGCGAGCAGGGCAGCGATTTTCGCTGTCTTGGTGCCAAGGGTTGGATGGGAGGAAAAGGCACCGGTGAGTTCGACCGGATGGGATCGTCCCTGTGCCACCACGGCGAACGGATGTCGTTGGATGGCTCCAGTTAGGCGCCGTTTGGTGCGAATCGTTGCCTTGATGGCGCTCTCTTGACCAGGCGGGACCACCGGCGTTGGATCATCGAACTGGATAGAGAGGCGCTGACCGGCCGTCTTTCCCGCTAGCACATATCGTTCTGGTTCCGATCCACGATTGCGGATGATGACTGAGGCGATTCCAATATGGCGTCCATCAATCTCAGGTGGGTCAAGACGGGCTGAGAGGGTTCGGGCATCACCGATGGTGATGATGAAGCTCGCATGCTGAGCAATGGTAACGTTCGCTGTGGTGCTACTGGCACCCACCACCGCCGGGGTGGCGCTCAACGTCACCGGCAGCGTTGATGCCGGGTAGCTTCTTGGAACCGTGATGATGAGGGTGACCTCGACCATTGAAGCTCCGGCCACGGTCACGGGTTCCGTTGGGAAATGGCACCAGTTAGATTCGACCCCCCAGAGTCTGAGGGTCAGATCGATTGGGTCGTCGCCCAGGTTCTCGATCTGTACGGTGATAGGCGTAGGCTCTCCTGGCGCCAGGAGGATATCGTCAACGTGAAGGTTGATTGGTAGCGACATCATTACCCCGCCACCGTCAGCTGAATCTCACAGCCGCTCGTTGTCGTTGATCCGTTGGTAGCACACACGGTCACGCCCTCCTGTGTTGTTACGTTATACGAGGCTTCTGGAGTACTCCCCGCTGGATAGGCAATCGTCACCAAGTACGACTGAGGGGCCTCAAGGTTCGGGAAGGTGAAGTCGCCGTTGGCGTTGGTGGTTGCAGTACTGAGAGCTGGAGAACCTGGACTATAGCTCGCAGTGAAATAGAGGTTGACGGTAGCCCCAGGGATGGGTTGTCCAGATGAGGCGTTGACGACCTGCGCGGTGATGCCCGCGGCTGGGGACAGTTGCTGGTTGCGGGTCAGGTTTTCGCCAGCCGTCAAGGTGATGATGGTCGACACCGGCAGCCCGCCAGTCCTGGTGAAGTTGAGCGTGTAGGTCCCTGGTGTAATGCCGGTAATGACGTATGATCCGGCCACCGGGTCGGCGGCGGTCTGCACCGAATATGTGGCGGTGCCGGAGACAAGTTCTACCGTTGCATTGCCAATTCCTTGTCCGCCAGTCTGAGACACCACACCGGACATGGAGGCTGTACTCGCAATCATCGAGACATTGATGCCGCTCGCGGTTGGTGTTGCACCGGTAAGTTGGACGACGATCGTCTGACTGAGCAGGTCGCTACGCGAAAACGTGATGGTATAGGTGCCCGGTACCGCCAGATTGGCCAACTGGTACGCGCCAACGGTTCCCGTGCTCGCCGTGACCGTCGTCTGCGTCTTGGATCCAAAGGTTGCGGTGACGTTGACGCCGCCAGCGGGGGTCCCCGACGGGGTGGTGACGACGCCGGTGATTGACCCAACACCAGGTTCAAGATCCACCACGATGCCGGTCGCATGTTGATTCGGAGCCAGCGTCACACTCAGGGTCTGCGTGGCGAACCCTGGAGCGCTGACTTGGAGGCTCACGTTGGCCGGTGTTGCGAGATCCTGGACGGTAAAGTCTCCAATGTTTGGGTTGTTGGTAAGGGATACCGTTGAACTCGTGGACGTACCAACCGTGGCGATAATACTCGCTCCGCCGATCGGACCGGATGGCCCCTGAACCGTCCCAGAGATGAGACCGTTGCCGGGTGTCAAGACCAGGTCGATGCCTGATTGGCTTTGGCCACTTGCGACCGTGACGGTCTGCACGACCGAGGCATCGCCGGACTTCGTGAGGACGAGTTGATAGGTCTCAGGTGAAGGGATGTTGTGAAAGTCGAAGGTACCGGATGCATTCAGCGTTGTCTTGGCCACAACCACTCCGTTAGGGATCGCGGAAGCACCGCTTGAGGGCGAGGCTGCCACCGACGCCAATGGCGTTGCGGATGGAAGTTGTAGTGCGAGTTCGGCTCCAGTTGGAGATAGGCCGGTCACCGAGCCCGCTATCGATACCGGAAGGGCACCAATGGAGATGTCGATACCACGAAGGTGAGCGCCGTTGGACAGAGAAATCGGCTTGGCAGCGGAGGCGGTTACCGCATCGGGGTACCAGAGTTGGGCAAACCCTGCGCCGGTGAAGGAGAGGTCATATGAACCCGGGGCGAGCGAAGCAAACTGATAGGACCCGTTTGTTTGCGTTGCCGTGGATGCTGCTGGTGACGTGAGATTGGATGGCTGATACAAGTCGACCGTAACGCCAGCAACTGGTGCCTGATTCGTTGCCAGTCGGACAAACCCTGTGATCGACCCGGTGCCGGTCGCAACCTTGTTTTGGGCAGCTTGGGCCACCTGGAGGGCGAGTTGACTGTTGGCATTCGAGCGGTCGACGACTTGGGACAGGGAGCCAGCGATGACGGCAGCAAAGATGGTCCCCACTACCACCAAACCAACCAGGGCCAGAACGCCTCGGCTCACTCGGGGGCTCTGAACCCAGGAGCCCTGGGCGGCTACCGACTGATCGTGCGCGGTAGCTTTGATGGAAAAACTTCGGATTTTCGGGCTCCCGAACCAGGGTCGTTTGGCTCGGAGGCGACCGGTCGCCAAGAACTGTTCACCAGGTTCAAGGTTGATGGTCTCTGGTTCGAAGGCAAAGATGACCTGGGCCGGGTCGTCATGACCCTCGAGCGTGGCATCGACGCTGGCGGTTCCTTCGTTCTTGACCACGACGCCAACGCGAGCTTCCTTGCCAGCTGTCGAGCTTGGCGGATCCAGCGAGATCCGCATGGCTTGGCGTGCTGGAATGACAAGCTCAGCAGCGACCTGATCGGTCTCGATCGGAGGTGTGAGTGACTCCACCTCGACAATGAATTGCCGCGACCCCGACGGGAGTCCTTGGGGGGGAGTGACGTGGATCCTGGTCGTGCCGGTAGCATCAGGAAACAGCGAAAGCGTTGGATCTTCGATGCTAACCCAGCTTGGATCGAGTCCGAGAACCCGAATGCGATGACCGCTGATGACGGTCGAGGTGTTGGTGACGGAGAGTACGAAGATTACCTCTCGTCCTGGCTCGATGTCTTGGCGTTCAGGGTTGATGTTCGTGCGCATGCTAACTGGCCTGGGTTGATGATGTGAGAATGATCGGTGGGGTGGTCACCGTTTTGCCAGCGGTGATCGTCACCTGAACGGTATTCGACTGGTACCCATTGAGCGTCGCGGTGACGGAGTAGGTGCCGGGCGTGATTTCGGGTAATTCGAAGCCACCCGCTGGTGACGAGGCGCTTACGGTCGAGACCGTTGTGGACCCATCGGTCAGAGTGACACTGGCGCCGGCTAGGCCTTGGTTCGCCGTGTCTTCGACCTGACCAGTAACCGTGCCGGTAGCCGGAGACAACGTCGCGTTGAAACCTGAGGTTGCCGCATTGGTTCCCAAAGTGATGTCGAGGGTTTCACTCTCGTAGCCAGGTGCTGAGAACGTGATGGCATACGTTCCCGGCGTCGGTAGATTTGATAGCAAATAGGTTCCGGCCGACGACCCCGTGGTCACAGTTGTCGCAGTAACCGTCGTCGTACCAACGGCTGCAGTCACCGTCGCGTTGCCGATAGGCGTGCCACCTGTGGTTGTCACCGTTCCGGCAACGTCTCCAGCACCACCGGTGAGCGCGATGTTGATGTTGCTGAGGCTTTGGCCAGGGCCCAGCTGTTCAGCGAGACTGGTCGAGCCGTATCCCGGTGCTGAGAACGTGATGGCATACGTTCCCGGCGTCGG
>JGI20133J14441_1002640_pt1 | contig 12168 bp, 13 predicted proteins | sample RS3BMetagenome_FD_14441 | JGI IMG/M metagenome (IMG submission 14441)
CGTACCAGTTCAACGGATGCTTCGCCGTCATACCCGTTATGCCATCCTCACTTGCTCTGTTCTTCTTTGGGCAGCAGTAACTCCAGCGCTTCACGAGCCGCCATACGGCCCGCTTCTTTAATACTGGATGCCTTGCCCACCCCCAGCAGGAAGTCCCGCTCGAAGACGCCCACCACAAAGAAACGGTCATTATTGCTGCCACCCTGCTCCAGCACCCGATAGCGCGGCAGACTCCCCGAACGCTGTAAGACCAGCTTCTGCAAACGCCCCTTCGGATTCGAGTCCAGCTTCTGCTGACTGACATATTCTACCATCGGCAGTACAACACGGGCCACGAAGGCGCGCGCCGCCTCGGCCCCCTGGTCGATCTGGATCGCGCCGACGATGGCCTCTAAAACATCAGCACACAACGAGTCGCGGGAACGCTCGTTGAAGGTGCGCAAATTAGCCAGGTCGATGCGGATAAAGGGGAAAAGGCCAAGCTGCCGCCCGATCTGTGCGAACACACGCCGACTGACCACCTCTGATTTCAGCGCCGTCATTTCGCCCTCGCTGGCGTCAGGAAATGTGCGGTAAATATGTTCCACCACATGTGCGCTGATGATGGCATCACCTAAGAATTCTAATGTGTCATACGAGTCGTGACGGGCCGTCTCTGGACAGCAAGAATGGTGCGTGATGGCGCGCAGAAGCAATGAACGATCATGAAATTGTACCTGAAGCAGAGCTTCCAGGGCCTCCAGCTTCCCGACAGGATTCACGTCTTCCATAAATGGTATTATAGCACGATGGAGACAGACACGATGGGCGACCCTGCTGGTCGCTCGTCATTATGTGGTGAAACGGTAGGATTGATCTATAATAATAAACAGAACTATTTGTGGGAGGTCTTTTTAACGTGAGCCAACAACTAGAGTCGCAGTTTATGCATGGCAAAATTTGTATGGTCACGGGGGCCAATGCTGGCATTGGCAAGGAGACAGCGCTGGGGCTGGCGCGCATGGGGGCAACCGTCGTTATGGTGTGCCGCAACCGCGAGCGGGGTGAGCGGGCGCGACAGGATATTATGCGACGCAGCGGCAACCCGTCCGTTGAACTGCTACTGGCCGATTTCGCTTCGCAGCAAGCGATTCGTCGGCTTGCCGCTGAATTTCAGCAACACTATCAGCAGTTGCATGTGCTGGTGAATAACGTGGGCAGCTTTTTTCTCTGGCGGCAATTGAGTTCCGATGGCATCGAGAAGTTCTTGGCCGTGAACCACCTGGGGAGCTTCCTGCTCACCAACCTGCTGTTGGATACGCTCAAGACCAGCGCGCCCGCTCGTATTGTCAATGTTAGCTCGGTGGCGCATTATTCAGGTTACATTGACCTGGATGATTTACAAATGAGACGTTTTTTCCACCCTGGCAGGGGCTACGAGCAGTCAAAACTGGCAAATGTTCTCTTCACCTACGCACTGGCTCGTCGTCTCGCAGGCACCGGCGTTACCGTGAACTGTTTGCATCCTGGCACCGTTGCAACCAACATCTGGGTCAGTCCATTGCCGCCCTTCATGCGCCCCCTGGCAGTGCTGGCGCGCCTCTTCGGCATCTCACCGGAGGAGGGTGCCTTCACCTCGCTCTACCTGGCATCCTCACCGGAACTTGAGGGTGTGACCGGCAAATATTTTGAGAAGTTCGCCGCCAAACCCTCGGCCCCCATCTCCTACGATATCAACGTGCAGGAGCGCCTCTGGCAGATCAGCGCGGAACTAACCAGTTTGTCAGAAACCAGGCAGTAGGGATATGACGTGATGGACACAAGCCAGAGGTGAATCTCATCCAAATAGTTCCGAAAAGCATAGCGTTCCATTGACCGCTTGCTTTCGTTTATGCGCAAAAGCGCACTGGGCGAACTACCACGCCCTCTACTCCATCGGCAAAAGCGTTTGGAGCTACTTTCCTGATGATATTGGCACTGCCATTCACATCGGCGTTGATGAGCCGTCCATCGGAGGCACGGAACAATCCTCGTTTCACCCGCTTGCCCGCATAGGTTTCGTGCCTGCCTATCGGCTCATGATCCAGAAAACTGCACGTACTGGTGTAGGACTCTTCGGTGATAATGACGCGAATGCCGACCAGTTCAGCTTTATAAGCCAGCATCTCGATGAAACGGGCATGAGGAATAGCCACAAACTGCTGGTTGTTTCGCTTGCCCATGTCCACTTTCTGTTTCCAGTTCGGGTTTTTGCCAATGACCAGTGTGCCGATGCCCTCTTTCACCAGCAGATTGACCAAGCGCCGACTGGCAGTGTGGAGATAGTGATTGATGCGGCGTGTGCGTGTGGTGATAAGCCGTTCCAGGCGGTGCGAATGACGGCGGTGTGCATCCATTTTCATCAGCTTCTCGTCTAATTCCGCCTTGCGCTTGTTGTAGAACTGGTTGATGGATTTGACCGGACGCCCGTTAACAATGCGCGGCACAAAGCCTTTCTTGTTTGATGTTAGCGTTGCCAGATTGTCCACCCCAATGTCAATGCCAGCGTAAAGCGTTGGGTCTACCTCTGCCTGAACCGGTTCGCGGGTATAGACCACTTCTACGACATAGAAGCCATGTCGAGGAATGATGCGCACCTGATCGACGTTGTGATGAGTGGTTTTGATACGGATAGAAAGCCCTGAAGGCTCAATGAAACCTTGCCTGAGAACAGGCTTGCTGATGGCCTGAACAGTGTAGATCAGCAGGTTGCGGCCTTTTTGCTTGTCCTTGTACTTTGGCAATGAGGGACGGCCTAAGAACTTCTCAGGATGTTCACGCCACTGTGCCATTGCCCGAAAGAAGGATTGCCAGTTCTTATCCAGCGTTCTCAACACCTGCTGAGAGACTTTGCGTGGCAAGGCTTGATAGGCGGGATGAGCCTTCATCAATTGATGCATCTGGTTGTAGTTCAGATAGACACCCTCTTTGATGAAGGCTTGCCGTATCTCGTAGTTGGCAGCATTGTACAGGTTTTTCGAGGCAAAAGCCGCTTGATCTATGGCATCATAGCGGGCGTCTCCTTTGCGGATGACGTGCTGCTCAACCAGTTGCATCGTGAGCCTCCAATTCCTGTACAATCTTCTCTGTCTTGTGTTTGGCCCTACGCAGGCCATACATGCGGGCGCAAAAGCTGTACAGTATGGCGGTTAAATCAGCCAACAAGTCTTCTGTATCGTTCTCAGACTCATTGACGATTTCCAGCCGTCTGCCCTGTACTCGCAAGAGCGTTTCCATGTAGCGCACACCGAAGCGGGAAAGCCGATCTTTATGTTCCACGACAATCAGCGTGATGCTGGTATCCTCAAGCAATGCCAGCAGTTTCGGGCGAGCATCATTGACGCCTGAACCGATTTCCTTCACCACTTTTGCGACCTGATAGCCTTTGGCCGAACAATAGGCCACAAGCCGCTCCGCTTGACGGTCTAAGTTTGGCTTCTTCTCAGCAGAAGAGACACGGGCATAAATGGCGACTCGTTCCGGTTGTGAGGAAGTTCCGCTTTTTTCTTCATCAACCAGAATCGTATGTTTGCCCACTCGATGACCGGCAATCTTGCCGTCACGAAACCATCTCCATGCCGTTTCATAACGGACGCCTTGTTGTTTGGCATAGTCACTTAACTTCATAGAGATATTCTATCAGAATAATCAGGAATTATCAAGGATACGCTATGTTTTCAGTGAACGTTTATCATACTATACCAGACTAACTTTCTATGCTATACTACACTCACAAGCAATAAACTGATCGGGGGAATATATGAGAGCGTTAGTGCAGCGCGTAAGTCAGGCCAGCGTGAGCGTGGAAGGTCAGGTGGTCGGGCAAATCGGACATGGCTTCCTGGTGTTGCTGGGCATTGGTCAGGACGATGGCGAGGCACAGATCAGGCAACTCACCGAGAAGATCGTCCATCTGCGCATTTTTGAGGATGCAGAGGGGAAAATGAATCTTTCACTGCTGGACGTGCAAGGCGAGCTACTGGTCGTCTCTCAGTTTACCTTATACGCCGATATCCGTAAGGGGCGTCGTCCCAGTTTTATTCACGCCGCCCCGCCCGCTATCGCCGAACCGCTCGTGGAACGTTTCAAAGAGGCGCTACGCACCTACAACCTGAAGGTCGAAGGAGGCGTTTTTGCCGCGCATATGGATGTGGCCCTTGTTAATCGGGGGCCTGTGACGATTTGGATAGATAGTGCGGAACTATAACGCTGGATAGTCAGCCTATGTAGAAGGGAGAGCAGGGAATGTTACACCACTTACTACGCCATATAAGCTCTACCGGTACTACTATCTGCTTTTGTCTGTGCCTGCTCTTCCAGCTAACAGCCTGTGGTGGCAGCACTCACCAGACTTCAGGCCCATACAAAACAGGAACACCGACGCCTACCCTCACACCCATTCCATCGCCAGCATCACCCACGCCGATACCTTCTCTCACATCTATTCCATCGCCAGCATCACCTACGCCGATACCTTCTCTCACACCTATTCCATCGCCAGCATCACCCACGCCGATGCCTACACCCACATCTATTCCATCGCCTATGCCAACACCCACAGTGAGCGGCACCATTGGGCAGTTGACCTTGCTTTACCGGGGCAATGATGATTATATCGGTGGCCTGGCCTGGTCGCCCGATAGCACGCTGGTGGCTTCCGCCAATTACAGCAACACGGTGCTGGTCTGGAACGCCTGCACCGGCCAGACGCTCTACGCCCACCACACAAATGCTGTCGTCTACAGCGGCATCATCAATCAGATGGCCGTTGCCTGGTCGCCCGACGGCAGGCGCATTGTCTCCGGCAACAGCGCCAATACCGCCGAAGTCTGGGACGCGACCACCGGTGGGCACCTGCTCATCTACAAAGGACACACGGGACCGGTCACGAGCGTGGCATGGTCGCCCAATGGAGAATATATCGCATCTGGCGGCGGTACGTACCGCGTAAACTACGATTATACGGTACAGGTCTGGAACGCCGTCACCGGCCAGACAGTGACCGTCTACAAGGGCCATAGCGGCAATATCCGCGCGGTGGCCTGGTCGCCCGATGGCACACGCATCGCCTCCGCCTCGGTTGATGGCACCGTGCAGGTCTGGAACGCCATGACTGGCCAGACCTTGCTCGTCTATAAAGGCCACACAAGCCAGGTGACAGATGTGGCGTGGTCGCCTGACGGCACACGCATCGCTTCCTCCAGCAACGACAGCACAGTGCAAGTCTGGAACGCCACCACCGGTCAGACCTTGCTCGTCTATAAAGGCCACAGCGGCGGTGCCTTCGCCGTGGCCTGGTCGCCCGATAGCACACGCATCGCCTCCGCCGGTGGCGACAAGACGGTACAAATCTGGGATGCCAGCACCGGTCAAACCATCTTTACCTATCGCGGCCATAGCCAGCCGGTGACCGCCTTAGCCTGGTCACCTGATGGCACACACATCGCCTCCGGCGGCCTGGATACTACCGTGCAGATATGGAAAGCAGAATAAAACTTATCAATACTTTTCTATGATATTATCGGCACATTAACGTCCTTATGGATAAGATGAATGATGGGAAAATGATAAGCTTTCCTATCGTAATCTCAGGAGTTTTCTGGCACACTTAACTTGTCATACTTGATAGCGGAGCACCCCCCCCACTCCACTGTGAGCTATGATCTGTGATCTACGGCCTATGGGATCATGCGCATGATGCGTATAAGGAGTAATTATTCCATGATGCAACCTTTTATCTTGCAGACCTTACATGACCATCATAGCCAGGCACATCAGTTCGCAGAATATCTGCATCCGCTCGCCACCAATGAGGCGCTTTCCGAGCTGTTTGACGACTTGCCGTTACAAATTAACGCCTTGCGCGATAGTGGACTGACTATTCTTTTTACCGGTGAATTACATAGTGGGAAACGAATGATTATTAATGCCCTCTTAGAAGAGACTATTCTTCCAGATTATCCACTCTCACTCCAGCATGTGCCCACCGTCCTTTATGGGGGCGAGGAGCCTGAAGCATATATCCATTATGTCCCTCGCTCCAGATATGTAACTCGCCCCCCCACCAGGCTCAAGCTGACCGGCCTGGGCAAAGCAACTTTTGAAACCTTTGCCCGCCAGGTGCGTGTGGACGACGAGTTCGAGTGCATCGAACTTCACTATCCACATCCTTACCTGGCCATGAACCTCACCATCGTTGACTTCCCTTGCCGCGATACCACACGCCTCAGCAGCACGCAGGCAGACGATTTTCAAAAGATGGTGCGTTACCTCAAGCTGGCCGATGCCGTTGTCTATGTCCGCGCCAGCGACCTTCCCCCCAGCAGGGATGAAGACTTGCTCATCGAGTGCATGCAACGCATTGGGCATCGTTCACTTTTCTTCATCTGCAACCAGGTCGGGCATGCCTCCAGCAGCCGCCACTCTCAGACCAGAAGAGACATCAATAAACGCCTGGGCCGTTTTACCGGCGCGGGCGAGCAAAACATCTTCTTCACCCATAACTGGACCATGCGCTCTGGCCATTTGCACCATCAGCCAGAAGAGCTTATGCAAGCCGGCCTGGCCGATGCTGCCTTCGCCCTCTTCAGCTTCCTCAAGCAGTGCAGTCAGCAACGGCTCAGGCAGGAGCAAGCAAACCTGAAGGGAGTTATTCCCACCGCCATTCAATTGCTGGAACAACGCCAACAGGCGCTGCAAGAGGCGAGCAAACAGCAGGATCACCGGGCGTTGCAAACCTTCTTGTACGGCTATCAGGGCATGAAAACGCTGTCAGCACTCCACAAGCACATGATAATCTCAAAACTGGCTCGCCGTAACCAGTTCCATCAAAAGTTTAAAGCGATCATGCGCGATCACTATGATCGACTACAGACAAAGATGGCGCTGTGGGTAGCGCAATACCAGACGGAGCCTGCGGAGCAAACAGCGATGCGTGGCTATAGCTACACCGGTAGCCCGCGCGAAGGCTTGGTCAAAGAATTCTGTACCTTCCTGGCGGAGCAGATTCGCAAAGAGGCCCACGAGAGTTTGCTCAACAACGGCTATCCTCTTCTTAAAGAAGAAATCTACGCTATTACCACACAAACGAAGCACGTCCTCAAACAATTTCTCGACCTGCAAAATCACTGCTGGCGGATCTTGCGCGGCACAGATGATGGGGAAGCAGGCGGAGATGCGAATGCTAGCGTCGATGCAATGCTGCGACAGGTTTTTCAAGAGCGCTACGTGGATGAAAAAGCACATGCCATCATCACTATGTTGGAGCAAACCCTTAATGCGGCCTGGCCGACCAATATGCAGGTAGCCAGAATGTTGAACTTCATCGAAGAGAGGATGGGCGACCAGGCTTTTTGCCAGGACGACGAACAGTCGCTCAAGCGTTTTATCAGCATGTGTTATACTACACAGATGCAAAATCTTTTTTCACGACGCGAGACCCTGATCTTCTCCTGGGTCACCACGATGCTAGAGGCTATGGAAGAAGATTTCAAGAAGCAATTGCGCCAGCTTGAAAACGGTCTGCACAGCACACTTAGCGAGCAGATCGAAGCTCGTCACTATGACAGAGACCAGATACAAGAGGCCATCGAGCGCTTACAGCAAGACATTCATACACTCTGGGCCATGTATGATGAAATTGATGGATAATATATGGCGAGCATTAGCAGGGTCCCCACGAGGATATCCGGCTAACACTTGCCATACTGCCGGGTGTCTCCGTCCATTTGACACACTCATGAGCCGTCTACTATACTAAGTAAAGTAAAGAAGAGGATGCGGTCAGCCAGGCCGCATCCTATCCATGTGTGTAGGAAAGGAACTACTACGTGCTGGTCGATAGCCATGCTCATATCGACACATCCCGCTTCGACGCCGACCGCGCGGCTGTGCTGCAAGCGGCCATCAATGGGGGTGTGACGCGCATCGTAGACCCAGGTTGCGACCTGGCTTCCAGCCGGGCGGCGCTGGCGCTGGCAAAGAGCTACCCTGGAGTCGTCTTCGCTGCCATCGGTGTCCACCCCCATGAAGCTACAACCTATAACGACGAAGTCGAGCAGGGTCTGCGCGCCCTGCTGCACGAGCCGGAAGTGGTGGCCGTCGGCGAGTTCGGCCTTGACTATTTTCGCATGCTTTCGCCACGCGAGGTGCAGCGTGCTGTCTTTGTCCGTCACCTGCAACTCGCCCGCGAGTATCACCTTCCTTGCATCATTCACGTGCGTGACTCGCACGATGACGTGATCGAACTACTGCGCGCGCATGGGCAGGGACTGCGTGGCGTCTTCCACTGCTTCTCCGGCACCGTCGCCCAGGCTGAAGAGTGCCTCACTTTCCCCGGTTTCATGCTCTCGTTCGCCGGCCCGCTCACCCGCGAGGGCAATGCGTTACCCGACGTCGCACGTATGGTCCCGGCAGATCGCATGCTCGTAGAGACAGATAGCCCCTACCTGGTTCCGAAACCGCTCAAAGCCCGGCGCAATGAGCCACTCTTCGTCACCTACACCGCGCGGAAACTGGCCGAATTGCGTGGTTTGACCTTGCCGGAACTGGCTCAAATCACTACCACAAATGCTGCTCGCTTGTTTGGTCTAGGAGAACCCCATGAAATTGTTTAATACGCTCACGCAGTCGCTCGAAGATTTCGTGCCGATAGATGACACTGTTCGTATCTATGTCTGTGGCGTTACCCCTTACGATACCACCCACCTGGGGCACGCTTTTACCTACGTCTCTTTCGATACGCTCATTCGCTACCTGGAATGGAGAGGGCACAAAGTACGCTACGTGCAAAATGTCACCGACATCGACGATGACATTATCCGTAAATCGAAAGAGGTCGGTATGGCATGGGATGAGCTGGGCAAACGCGAAACCGAGCGTTTCTTGCGCGACATGGACGCGCTCAACGTGCGCCGTCCCGACGTTTACGCCAAAGCGACCGACGAAATTCCCAATATCATCCAGTTCGTGCAGCAACTGATTGAACACGGCTATGCTTACGTCAATGAGGGCTGTGTCTTTTATGACGTCCAGAAGGACAAAGAGTTCGGCGTCATGGCACGCGCCATCGGCCTGAATGACCACCAGGCCATGCTCCAGATCGCCAATGAACGTGGCAACTTCCCCGACGACCCACGCAAGCGCGACCCGCTCGACTTCGTACTCTGGCAGGCGCAGGCTCCCGGCGAGCCGGCCTGGGAGAGTCCCTGGGGCGCGGGCCGCCCTGGCTGGCATATCGAGTGCAGTTCTATGGTGATTCACTACCTGGGTGAGCAGATCGACATTCACGGCGGCGGCTTCGACCTGGCCTTCCCGCATCACACCTGCGAGATTGCACAATCTGAACACTATACCGGCAAAAAACCCTTCGTGCGCATCTGGGCACACACAGGTATGGTCTACCAGGACGGCGAGAAGATGAGCAAATCGCTGGGCAACCTCACGCTGGTTAGCGACCTGCTCAAGAGCTACACACCCGATGCCATTCGCGTTGTGCTGCAAGAGCATCACTATCGTATGCCCTGGGAATGTTTCCCCGCCGACCTGCAAGGGGCCGAGCGCCTGGTGGAAATGTTTGCCCATGTCCGCTCACTGGTCGGGCGTCAGGCAGAGGGCGAGAATCTGGTGTTACGCAACCGCTTCAAGGCAGCGATGGATAACGACCTGAACACCCCGGAAGCCCTCTCCCTGCTACGCCAGGCAGCAGAACACGTTGCCGCCACTCATGACCTGAACACTGGTGCCGAGCTACTGCGCCTGACCGGCGTGCTAGGTCTATGCATCTAAAAAAATAAGACTCTTCCTTCATCATATACATACCCACGATGACGCCCATGTCCCCTGTGTGGGACATGGGCGTCATTATCTCGACGCTATTTGCCCAATTCTGGCCGAATGGCAAAATTTGGGGTCAGGAAGTAATGCTTTTTTGGCAGACATATGATACAATGTATTCGTGGTTAAGGGATTGCATATCCCATCTGGTCAGTAATCTTCAGCCCCGGCCCTCGCGCTCCGCCGCCTGGTACTGGAATCACTTACCGTAAGCCACCAGGAGCTGTATCCCTCTGTTAGAGGCTGTAACAAGGTGTAAAGTCCTGCATTGCGATTACTCATAACCATTGTTTGTACGCGGAGCGAATTGCATACTTGAATAAAGGGGAACTACCACTCATGACCTACGAGGAATACCAGGATCGTATTCTGACATGCCGCGACTGCGGCCAGGACTTTACCTTTACTGCCGGTGAGCAAGAGTTTTATGCCCGCAAGGGCCTGACCAACACCCCCAGCCGTTGTCCTTCCTGCCGCGCCGCCCGCCGTGCCGGACAGTCTACCACCCGCTATGAGCAGCGCGAGAACTATGAAACCACCTGTGCCTCCTGTGGCCGCCCTACCTCCGTTCCATTCATCCCACGCGAGGATCGCCCGGTCTATTGTAGCGACTGCTTCCAGGCACAGCGCGCCTCACGCCCACGCTATAGCAACAGCTATGCAGGCAGCGGCAGCGGTTATGGCAATCGTGGCGGTAGCCGCGACCGTCGTGGCGGAGACCGCCGCTCTGGCAATCGCTGGTAGCCACTAAGACGCACGGCTCAGCATTGCCTATCTCATAGGGAAGCGCCAGAGAATGATCTGCTGATAGGTCTTTCTCTGGCGCTTCTCCTTATGCGAAGCAAGCTATTTCAATCATACAGAGCAATGTGCTATACTTTAGGTGAACTTATTTCTATCATCCTCGTGCGGAGGTCCTTTTTACGATGATAAACCAGGACGGTCAGTGGCCACAATACACATACATTGTGCCACAGATATACACACGGGCAAAGGTGCGCCTGATCGGGCTGGGTAGCTACGCCCCCACAAGCATCATCACTAACGAATTCTTCGCCTACATCTCGACGCAACTCGGCGATCCGCGCAGCGCCGACGATCTGGAGCGCGTTACCGGCCTTAAAACACGCCATGTGCGTGCCAGCACCATCGAACTCTGCCGCAAAGTGGCCGGTGAGGACGCGCCCGGCCTCAAGCTCGATCCTGCCGCTCCCCGCGATGAATCGCTGGTAGATATGGCCGTGATCGCTACTCAGCGCGCGCTCGCCAGCGCCGGACGCGACGCCTCGGAGATCGACACCATTATCGGGGCCTCATCCTCCGATAACGACGCCTTCCCGACCATTGCCGGGATGGTACAGATGCGCCTGGGGCTAAAACCCATTCGCGCCACCATGCTCAAGGGAGCTTGCGCCTGCCAGACTGAGGCGTTCCAGGTCTGCGCGGAGATTCTCAGCGCCAGCTCTGCCAAACTGGTGCTGCTCGTCACCTCTGAGGGACTCTTGCCCAATATCATGAATGTGCTGGACTGGAAGACCAGTTCCCTCTTCGGCGAGGGAGCCGCCGCCTTCCTGCTCGAACGCAGCGACGAAGACACCTATCTCATCAACGGCGCGGATGCACGTCAGACCTCAATTCTCTATCAAACGCCGCTACGCAAGGACGTGGTTGAGATGGCCGAGGTCGATATCAAGATGCGCCAGCTCTACCGCGAGGGCAAGGGCCGAGAATTGAACAAATTGCTTGCGCAATACATGGTTGGCTATACGAAAATGAACGGTAAAGAGGTCTTCCGCGAGGCCCCGCGCGCAATGGCCGAGTCCGTCGATGCGCTCTGCCGCCACGCCGCCCTGCCGCACGACGATCTCAAGTTTATCATTCCCCATCAGGCTAACTCGCGCATCACGCGCCGCCTGGGCGAACTGCTCATCAATGACTACGGTTGGCCCGCAAACACGATGAACAAGCTCGTCGATAACTTCACCTACTACGGCAACCTCTCCAACGCCAGTATCGCCACTGCCCTGGTCGAACTCCTGCGCCAGGGGCGTGTGCAAGACGGCGATTGGATGGCCTTGCCCGCCGTCGGCGGCGGCATGAACTACGGAAGCTGGCTCCTACGTTATCACACCCTGCACAATCTCGACGCTGTGCTAGACCCTGTATAGTGAATTTTTACTTTCAAAACCGGTAATAAACCTCTGTCCTGTAGGGGCGTGATTCATCACGCCCTGCTCCTCCGTCAAGCCGCTCCCGTCGGGCCGTGATTCATCACACCCTGCTCCTCCGTCAAGCCGCTCCCGTCGGGCCGTGATT
>JGI20133J14441_1002649_pt1 | contig 12138 bp, 20 predicted proteins | sample RS3BMetagenome_FD_14441 | JGI IMG/M metagenome (IMG submission 14441)
CGAACAGGAGCCACTCGGTGCCCGGGGCGGGATTCGAACCCGCACACCCTTTCGGATAGTGGATTTTGAGTCCACCGCGTCTGCCATTCCGCCACCCGGGCTACCTGGGAGTATGTCCCAGCGTGCTAGTCTGAACCCAACAGAAACCCAACAACGAGGGGGCGGCGATGACCACCACGAAGATGGCACCGAAGTTCAAGACCGTCACGGTCGAGAAAGGTATCAGGCAGGTCGGTCCGCGACGGTGGGAGGTCCGGGCGTTCGTCGGGCGGAATCCCGAGACCGGCCAGGTCCGCCACGTCAGTCGCACCACCACGGACGGGATCATGGCGGCCCGTCGTCTACTGGCGAAGCTGACCACCGAGGTCGCCGAGGGGAAGCACGGGAGCAATAGCGGGACGTTCGGCTCCCTCCTCGACGACTGGTTGCGGGACGGGAAGCAGGGGCGGGCGGATACGACCCTCGACGGCTACCGGACCAACATCGAGTCGACCATCCGGCCGGCGCTCGGCGGCGTGATGCTGGACAAGCTGACAGCGAAGGACCTCGATGCGTTCTATGCGGGCCTCATCCGGTCCGGCACGTCCCCGGCGATGGTCATGCACCACCACAGGGTCATCGCGGCCGCGCTCCGACAGGGGGAGAAGTGGGGGATGGTGCCGGCCAGCGTGGCCCGCAATGCGACCCCGCCACGGGTGCCCGTGAAGCCGCTGACGATTCCGCCACCCGAACGGGTCCGGGCACTCATCGACGCGGCCGAGAGGTCACGGACCCCGGAAATGGCGACCATCATCACCATGGCCGCACTGACCGGGATGAGGCGCGGCGAGCTGGCGGGACTGCGGTGGTCGGATGTCGACTGGCAGGGCTCGGCGCTGACGGTGAACCGGTCGATCTGGCAGACGAAGAACGGGTGGGGGTCGAAGGACCCCAAGACGCACCAGGTCCGGCGCCTCGTCCTTGGGGAACACGCCATGAGGGTGCTGGCAAGCCGACGGATGCGGGTGGACGGGGCCGCCGTCCTGGCCGAGGTCGACCTCGTTGACGAGGCGTATGTCTTCTCGGACGAGCTGGACGGTTCCCGGCCGGTCATGCCGAACACGCTGACCAATCGGTTCCGCAACCTGTGTCGGACCATGGAGGAGGCGATGGCGGTCGACCTCGGTCGGGGACTGAAGCCGGAGGAGCGGTGGACGTACCGGCTGCACGATCTACGCCACTACACGGCCACGGAACTGATGCGGTCGGGACACAATGCCCGGACGGTGGCCGACAGGTTGGGCCACTCCGACCCCGCGCTCACGCTGAGGGTCTACACGCACAACACGGACGACCAGGCAATGGCGGCGGCGGCGTCCCTCGAAGCAGGGATTACCGCCTAGGACCGCCCCCTACGTTGCCCTGTGTGCCCCGCAAACGTCGGCGGTGGGGGTCAGGGTGCCGGGCAACTCCGATCAAGCGGTCGTCGCATGGCGCGGACACATGTGGCTTTCCTCCGCGTTGATCTCCAATGTCTGCCAACCGAGGATGTGATACCGGGTACGAACGTCCGCGGCGCTCAATTCGCCGACGAAGGTGTCAGTCTTTCGGCAGCCGAACCGATCGCAACTGATGTCGTTCCCGATGATGGTCACGATTGCATCCTGCACGGTTGCGCCACCCGGGACCAGGGCCGTTGGGCACCACCTGGCACATGTCCCCAGGAGCCGAGTAGGTGCCGGACCCGGAGCACGGTGGCGGGACCGTGCTCGACGGGTCCGGCGCTCGCAGCGTAGCGGCGCTCAGGTTCCCCTCAGCCCGGGCCTCGTCGATGGCGGCGTCGAAGTCTTCGGGGGAGGCGTCGGCCAGATCCCGGAGCCCCGGCTGCCGTCCTCCCCCGCGCCATTCGTGGGGCGATATGAGGTCCGTGATGCGCTTGGGCGGCTCATCGTGTTGTGAACCCCCATGAGCCTTTGGCGAGTTTGCGTAAGACTGGCCCTTCGTCCGGATCGTCCCCTCCTCCTGTCCCAGCCGCACCAGTTCCCCGACCCGGCGCTCGCAGCGGCCGACGATCTCAGTGGCGGCGAGCTGGGCGGCGCCAGCCTTCGGACGGAGTACGTATTACGGAATCAGTAATGCCGTGGGATCCGTTGACATCCAATTCGCGGGGGCGCATAGTGACCGAGACAGAAAGTGCCCCCCGCGACCGTTTGCGCGGCCCGGGGGGCGTGGCCGACACCGGTGATGCGGTGTCAGCGTGGGCGATGGTATCCGACGAGTGTGTCGGGCCTGTGGTTCCCGTTGGCGACGTTCCCCGGTGTCACAACCGAAGGGGAGCGACATGAGCGAACAACTAACGGCGGCGAGGCAGGCGCTCGAAGACAGGTACACCGAGGTCTTTCAACGGGTCCTCGCCATCGACCCGCAACTAGCCCACGACTTCGACCACGCCGCGTGCGCGGTGAAGGTGGCCGAACTGGACGACGTGCTCGTCAACGGCCTCAGGGGCCAGGAGTTGGAGGGCGAACTGGTCCTCGGATCAGACGGTCCCACGCTGCGGATCAGGGTCCGCATGGCCGAGGAGGTGTCGGCATGACCGAGGACGAGCGCACGTCTGCCCTGTGGGACCAGGTCCACAGCCTGGAGGCCGAGGTCGTCGAGCTCCGGGCCATGCTCGCACGGTGCGAGGAACTGCTCAAGCGGGAGGTACCGGCCTGACCTGACCCATCCCGTAACCCGCACGCGAGGACCCCTGGCCGATCCGGGCCGGGGGTTCTTCGCGTCACAGGGTCGGATCGAAGCGGGTCATGATCGTCCGCAGGTGCTCGATGGCGGGCTCCCCGGTGACACGCTGCAACTCGAACAGGGCCACGATGGCGACGTTTGTCGTATAGCCCATGACATCGGCCATCGTGGCGCACAGGGCGGTGATCTCCATCGTTCCGAGGGCGTCGGTGAACTGGCGTGACATCGCCTTCGGCAGGTCCCCCTGTGCCACCCCGGCAGTCAGGAACGCACGTGCCCACTCGCGGCCCTCGGTCACGGGCGGAGCGCCTGTTCGATCTGGGCGGTCATGTCTTTGGTGTACCGCTCCAGCTCCGTTGTCACCTGCCCGTGGATCTGCTCCGGTAGGCCCGCCACCGTGACGTGATAAACCGGGCTGACTGTCACGTTGTGGCCGGCCAGCGTGGTCGCCGTCGAGGTCGTGTTGCCACCGACGACGGTCGGCAGTACCGCACCAGCCGAGGCGGAGGACGAGAACGCACCCGGCGACAGCATCCCGGCGGGGCGCATCGACGAGCCGACGCTCAAGATGGCCGATCCGGTGATGGGGGAACTCATCGAAGCGGTCAGCTTCGCCAGTGCACCGGTAGCCAGCGGGGTCGACCCCATGATCCCGTTGGCCAGGCCGGCGACGAGGTTCGTGCCGATCTCGTGGAACACCTTCGACGGCGACGAGATCCCAAAGAACGACTTCACCGCGTTGACCACTTTCGAGGCCGTCTTCGTCACCGCACTGACGACCCTTGTGATCCCAGCGGTGATCCCGTTGGCGAGTCCGTCGATGATCTGACCTCCCACCGTGACGAGCCACGCGGCGGCCGTCGACAGCGCCGAGGTGACCCATCCCTCGATGGTGCTCCCGATGTTGCCGAGGGCGGCCCATGCGGTGGTCACGCCGGACCAGAGCCCGCCGAGGAGCTGTTCGCCCCAGCCGAGCAGCATCGACCCCGCAGCGCCGAGGGCGGCGATGATCTTGCCGGGGAACTCGGTCCACCAGGCGATCTCGGCCGCCACCGCTGTCTCTACCCACCCGGTGAGCGCCCCCCAGGCGTCACCGATCCATCCGAGGAGGAGGGACCCGAGCGATGACAGTGCCGAAATGAACTTGCCCGGGATGCCCTTGAAGAACGTGACGATGTCGTCCCAGGCGGTGATGACATCCGTGCGGACGGTGGCCCAATGCTGGATCAGTTCACCGATGAGGAGCCCGATCCCGCCCGTGAAGATTCCGAGGACGACCGGCCACCAGGACTTGAAGAACGAGGTGAGGGTGTGCCACACCGACTTTGCCACACTGAGGATTCCGTGCCACGCCTCACTGATCCACCTGGAGATGGTCTTCCAGTGGGTGACCAGTTCGTACCCGGCGATGACGACGGCACCGATGATGAGGCCGATGGGACCGAATGCGGTGTCAGAGGCGACACCCGCCTCCTCGGCGGCCGCACCCTCCTCGTCGAACGCGGCGGTGACCGCACCGGAGGTCCCGACGATCTTCTCCATGAGCAGGGTCCCCAGCTTGCCGACACCCTCGCCGAGCTTCTTCACCGAGTTGAACGCCTTGACCCCGGACTCGATGGCGAACGCCGACATGGCCGACACCAGAACCCCGCCGATGATGACGGCCAGCGTCTTGGCCACCGCCTTGTGCTTCTCGAACCATCCGACGACCTTCGCCGTGTCGCTGGCGACCTTCTCCACGATGGGCACGATCTTCGTGCCGAGGGAGGTCCCGAGGTCTTCCAGGGTGGACTTGAGGATCTTGGTCTGCACGTGCCAGGTCTTGGACTGAGTGGCCGCGGCGGACTCGACCTGACCGTGCTTCTGAACGGCGGCGGTGTACTTGTTGAACTCGGCAGGACCACCAGCGATGATGGCCAGCATGGCGTTGGCGTTGGCGCCGAATAGCTTTTGCATCACCGACGACTGCGTGAGCGCCCCGGCTTGCAGCTTGAGGGCCGGGAGCTGGGCACTGATGGCCTTCTCTTGCGCCTTGACGGCGGCTGTCTGGGCCATCGACTTGAGGGTGGCCGCTTGCTGCGTGAGTGCGAGCACCTTCTGTTCGGCGGCGACTCCCGCACTGGCACCGGGAAGGGTGGCAAGGGCCGACTTCAGTTCGCCGATCGCCTTCGGCATTCCAACGAACTTGCCCTGAGCGTTGAACAGTGAAATGCCCATCTGGTCGAGCGCTTTATTGGCCGACGATGAGGGATCGATGAGGGACTGAATCGCACGGCCAGCCACACGGGCAGCCTGACGGCCACCACCGAGGGAATGGGTCAGTTCAACCATCATCCCCGACAACTGGCCGAAGGTCATCCCCGACCCGGCCACGAACGGGGTGAGGCGTTGGTAGACGTTGGTCAGGTCCGACGTGGAGACACCGAGGAGGCGCTGCGTGTTCCAGAGTGTGTTCGCCGCGTCCTTCGACTGGTTCACGTTCATGTGGAACGGCAGCATCACGTCGGCCAGCGCCTTCGTGGTGGTGGTCAGCGATTCCCCCGAAGCGGTGGCGAGGTCACTGGCGGCCGACATCACCGTGAGGGCTTGCTTCGCGTTGAGGGCGTGGCCGGTCAGGTTAGTGAATTCACCCGCAACCGGTGCGTAGGCGTTCGCCATCTCGGTGGCGGTGAACTCGGACTGGCCGGCGGTCGACAGGAACGCCGCGCCGATCTTGTCGGCCGCACCGATCCCGATGCCTGCGTGCGTTGCCATCGACGCCATGGCCGTCTGCCACTTGGTACCGAGCCGGAACGCCTCGACACCGACACCGAGGGCCGCGGCACCGACACCGAGAGTCAGCCCCTTGCCGATCTCGGAGAACGCGGCACCGAACTGCTTGCCCTTGCCCTCGACATCCTGCAGATTGCTCCCGACCTTCGACAGCGACGAGCCGAACGGGACACCCCAATCCTCGAGCTTCTGGCCCATCTTCTCGAAGGCGCTACCGGTGCGACCGGCACCCGCCTCCATCTTCTTGCCGATGTCATTGGCCGCGACATCGGTGGCGATGCCCATCTTGGCCAGGGCTGCTTCGAAGTCCTTGGTGGACCCGAAGAACCGGACCTCTACGGAGTGAGCGGATGCCATTGTGCCTTCCTTAGTGCGACGGGCCGATGACGACGCCCTCGCGGAATCGGGCCACCTGTGCGGGGGTGGCGGGGCTCCAACCGGGCGCGGAGGACGGCGGGAGCGACGGGGTGTGCGATCGGGTTCGGGCGGCGTCCTCCGCGGCCAGGCGGCGGTCTACAAGCGCCTGCCACCTCTCGTCGGCTGCGTCCGCGGCCTTCACCAACTCGTCCCGGTGGTCGGCAATCAGCGCGCTGACAGCGGCCGTGAGGGCGTCGACGGTGGCATCACGCCGGACCCGACGACTGGGCACCGCAGCGGCCAGGGCGTCGGCCAGCGGGGACCACGGGGACGAGTCGAGTGCGTGGTGGGCGTCGAGTGCTGCGATCTGCGCCTCGATCTCCGTGACGGCCGGATTCGTGCCCGTGAGTCCGATCCGGATCTTCGACGCTCGGTTCAGTTCGGCGAGGAGTTGACGGCGCTCGGCTTCGTACGGGCTTTCTTCCATGGTGGTTGTCCTTTGGTTGGTCAGTTGGCGGCGGAGCGGAGTCGGTCGGCGATGCGGCGGGCCTCGGCGAGCGTGAGGCGACTGCGGCGAGCGGGACGACTGAGCGGTGCGATCGTGGTCTTGATCCCGGTGCGCTTCTCGATCTTCAGCGCCTCGGCCCGGAGGTCCCGCCTGCCGCTGGGCACCGCGATCCGAGCGGGGTGGCGGCGTCGCTCCAAACTTCCGGCTGCGTACTCGATGTGGTTCTTCATTGCTCCTACTTTCAGTAGCCCGCGGGCTGGACGAGTCCGGTGCCCTGGATGGCAACGCTGGCGAATCGGTCGGGGAAGGACACTGCCGATGCCGACAGCGTGAGTGATGCGGTCATGCTCCCGGCCTGGGAGCCCTCGGTGTAGGCACCGAAGGCGGGGTTCGACAGGTACAGGCGGGAGTCAGACGGCCGAGTGATGACGATGGCGTCCTGGTTGGTACCGGCTCCGAGGTTCGTCGGGATGCCCGCCGTCGTGTAGACGTTCACGCCACCGATCGAGCCGACCGGGGTGGTGCCGTTGGCGGTGCGGGCCACCGGGCCCGTGAGATTCACCAGGGGACGCCCGGTGGTGTCCTGACCGTTCGCCAGCCATGCCCACCGCAACGGCGTCATCAGCACGGCGCTGGCGGTCATCTTTCTTGCTGCCGCGTAGACTGCCAGGCCCTCACCGATGGCAGCGGCGCACTCGGAGGGGGTCGGCGAAGTCTGGTTAAAGGTGGAGTCCACCAGGTTGGGGGCGTTGAGCACCCCGAGCACCTGGCCGGCCGACCCGGAACCGGTGAACATCTGGCCCTCAAGCGTTTCATCGAACGCGGCGGTCAGCACTTCCTCGGCGACCTCGTCGAACGCCGGGGACCACGACTGCTCGATCAGTTGGAGCGAAGCGGTGAACCGCCCCGCCAACCATCCGACCGCCCGGGCCAGGAAGACGTCGACAATGTCGGTTTCGGATGGAGCCACGTTCTGCGCCGCCGATGACACGCTGCCCGACGCGGAGAACTGGGGGATGGAAAGGCTCGCACCCTTCGGCAGCGGGCGCTGGGGCACCAGGGCGGCGAACACCTGCGCCTGCCGGGGGATGTCCGCGTACTGACTTGTCAGGAAGGCCGGGGCGACGAACGTCGAGGAGATGCCCAACCCGGCCCGGAGCTCCACTTCGGCGGAGAACGCCTTGAGGCGGCGTAGCGCCGCCTTGTCGCCCCGCACCTCGGCCGCGAAAACGTCAACGAAGAACGAGTGGTCGGGGTCGTACTTCTGATCCCCGAAGCGTGCGGCGCGCTTCTCGGCAATCTCGAGCGCTTCCCAGGCGGCGTCGACCGCGAGGGTCTGCGACCAGGATGCACCCTCCTCGGCCTGGTGGCCTGCAGCCTCTCGGAGCTGGCGACGAGCGGCCTCGGCGCTGCGGCGAGCGGAGCGGGCCAGAACCTCGGCGTCCGAGGACCGCATGCGCTCGCCGGCCTCGATGGCCAGGGCGGTACGGCGCTGCATGTCGATCACGTTGGGTTCGGTGGGCATTTCGGTCCTCTCGATCAAGCGGGGCGGTCGTTTGCAAAGCGCCGGACATCGGCCAGGGACAGGCACCACACCGCCCCGGCCCGATGTCCGGCGATTCGACCTGACGCTGCGAGCTGTCGCACCCTTCGGTCCGTGAGTCCAAGTTCGGCGGCGGCGGTCTTCACGTCGACTACCTTGCCGTCAGGTGGTGGTGGTGCGTCGGTGCTGCGGAAGCGCAGCAGGTCAGCCCCTTCCGGCGCATTTCCGGTTGCGGAAATGCGGGCACCACGCTCGATGATGTCGAGCGCCTTGCGCACTTCGACGGGCACGTCCCACGCCTCACGCCGAGCACGGGCTACGCCGTCAAGAAGCAACCTGTGGATCCACCGCAACTGCTCGGGCGGGACGAGCAGGCCCTCCACGGCGGTGGCTTCCCTCATCGGTCGGGCGCGATGTTGACGGTCGGGGGATGGGCTGCGTAGTCGGTGACCGCCGCTCGTACCTCGCCCCACATCCCCGAATCGGGGAACAGTGCGGCCACAGCGGGCAACTTGCCGGCCACTTCCGCGTCCCGAAGGGCGGCGCCGATGATGAGGGTGGCGAGCTTCGGCCCTACGGCGTCCAGGGCGTGGCCGAGTACCCGCAGGAACGGTTCCTCGGACTCTGACAGCCCCTCGGCCAACTGAGCCCGTGTCGGGCCGTCCAGGGTGTCCAGGGCGGTGACGATGCGACGTGCGGGATCAGTCATCTGGGCCTCCAAGCTGGGCGAGGAGGCGGTTCGCCTCGGCGTGGTTTCGGTCGATCTGCGACGAGGCGAGTCCCAACCGAGCCCGGGCGGCTGGCGACAGGCCGAGCGTGGATCCGAGTGCATCGAGGGCCTTGTCCAGCGCCCGCAGCGCGGCCAGTCCCGGGTTCGGCACGATGCGTGTACCGACGACCGAGCCGAGTGGACTGACTATTGGTTCTTCGAGGAGCGGACCGAGCTTCGTGACCAGCTCGGCCAGCGCGTGCCGCTCGTCGTGGAGCGATGCGAACCTCTCCAAGTTGGCCCGGTCAAGTTGGGGTGACAGCACCACCAACGCCGAGCACTCCCGCCACACCTGGCGGCCGACATCGCCGAGCGATAGCGGGGTGGGCCAGGATTCGGCGTCGACCACGACGGGCTCGAGCGGGGTGGTCCTGCGCTTCACCAGTTCCGCCGACTTGGATGGTCTACCGGTCGGCTTGCCGAAGGTCGAGCCGGTGATAGGACCTCGTCGGCCAGTCACGCGGGCACCGAAAACATGGGGCACGCGCCGGGGAGGGCCGGGACGGTACGGATGGTGACCTCCCACCCTCCGGGCGCAGTGCGCTGACCTGGGCTTTTACCCCCCTCCCGGGGTTGCGTGAACGTTTGCAGCGATGTGCGCCCCATCTCGTCCCGGGTCATCGCGCACCCCCTTGAAGAATCGACCCGCCCCGTACCCCGTTGTCAGCGCTACCGGTCGTCGCCATCGTGGTCGTCGGTGCTGTCGCTGCAGGTCGGTCGACCATGAGTGACGTGCCACCGCGCCAGGTCTTGGACCTCGTTCGCTGTCCGGTGTTGAGTCGCTCCCACCGTTGTGTTCGTGCGACTGCTGCCTTCTTGTTCGTGCGTCGTGAGTCGGCGTGCTTCCTGTTTCCGTTCCACCTTCGTGGCATTAGTCGTTCTCCTTCGGTGTGGTGACTCGCATCACTGCTGTCATGTGCGAGCAGGTGCGGCGTGCTTCACAGGTGCAGGACCAGCGTCCGGCGGTGAGGTCGACGCTGTACGTTCCGTTGTCTCCGTGGACGACGGCGACGACGTGACTGGGTAGCGCGAGTCGTACGAACACGCAGTGGTCGGTGAGCAACCTGTTGGTCTTGTCTGCGACGGTCTCGGTAGCCATCAGAACGGAGGCTTTCCGAAGTGGGCCTCGAGTTCGATCTTCCGTCTATGGATGCGGTCGATCTCGTCTTGCGAGAGTTCTGGCTCGGCCTCTAGTGAGTCACTCGCGCTACCGGCTTTTTCTATATCGAGTGAAAAAGCGGAAAGGCCAACGCGAGACTCGATGTCGCCAGTCGTTTCGTACGTTCCGTTACGTCCCGTCCCGTGTGGTGCATTGCCATCTGCATCCCCGTCGCTATGCCCGTCGATGCCCGGAGCATTGCCCGATGCATTGCCCGTGCCTGAGCCGACCGCATCATCACCTGGGCTCGGCGGGCTATCGGGCGGTGGCTTTCCCTTGGCCCAACGGGCGATGGCACCTTTCCGCCCGTGGTCTGACCGGCTCTTGATCTGGGCAGCAGTGGGGTTCACATCGAGGTACCCGTCGAGTACGTCGTGACCCTTGAGCGACCCCTTGCCGTCGATGACCAACCGGCCCTGACGCAGCTCGTCCAAGAGGTCGTTCGAGGAGTTCGTCATCTTCATGGTGAGCAACGGCAGAGCCGAGCCCGGGATGTCGCCGTCTGTGGTGTGCTCCCCGACGTAGAGCCAGGTGCGGTACAGGAGCAACTCGGCTTCCGGCGAGAGGCCCATGACCCTGGGATCCATCTGCATGGAGACAGGTACGGCCGCCCATCGGCCGACGGAGGCCGCCATCAGAGCCGTCCCAGGATTGAACGAGCGCCACTCATGCGCGCCCGCTTCTCGTCCGACATCGGTGCCACCGGCTGACCGTCGAAGGCCCGACACACGCCGCAGGCGGTGCCGTGCATCGACAGGTGCAACCAGAAGTCGACCGTGAACCGGAACCTGCGGAGATCCGCAGCGGTTCCCACGGCGTGACACCGACGACACTGGTGCAGGCGCTCGGAGGGGGCGGGGTGGCCGTACAGGATCCTGCCGACGGCCTCGTCGCCCGTTGGATCACGGTAGGTGGTGACGTTGTGGGTACGGGAGATGATCATCCACGATCACCGCCCTCGGCCAGCTCGCCGAGCATCCGGCGGAGAGGCTTGACCGGCACCACGATGCGAGCGCCGATCTGGATGGTGGGGAAGTCACCGCGGTGAGCGGCGTCGTAGCTCGTGTTCCGGCACAGGCCGGCGATGATGGCGCCGGCAACGGGGACGGACACGGTGGTCATGGTCCGCCAGTCGGCGGGTACTTCGGTAACGGTCGACACTGCAGACTCCTTGGAGCCCGACCCGAGAATGGGGTCAGGGCCGCGCCGGTCGGCGGCTGGAGCTGGGGTCGGGCTGCTCTAGTTAGGCAGCGACCAACTCGCCGACGCTATGGGGCGCGACGAGCCAGACGGGGGGAGCGTTGGTCAGATGCGGCGAGGCGACTAGGAGTTGGCCGGGCGGACGGGGGTCGTCCACTGGCTCAAATGGACGGTCGATACCGTCAGGTCGTGCGAGATGGCCTCCGCGTAGACCACCATCTATGGCGACACCTACGTCGCCCTCGGCCAAGAGTTCCATCATCGCCCACGCACACTTGACGAAACGAAGGTGGACACCGCCGCTCAGGCGTCGGGATCCCCGCCACGCGGCGTCATATCGCGTGTGGTGCCTCTGCATGGTCGTCGGCCCCGTCTCCATGCGAAGGCCCTCATCGAGTTCCGCAATCTCATCGAACAGGCCCGACCCCGATCTGGGGTAGTCGGGGTCGGTGCCGGCCACCCGCTGAGCAACCGTCCGGGCATGGACATACCCGCGGCGAGCCAGTTCCTCGAGTGCTTCGAAGATGGTGTCGGCGGTGGCGCTCAGCTTCTCCATGGAGTCGTTCCCCTGCAGGACACCCCATAGGCGCTCGTACAGGTGGTCGCAGGCCATGGTGGCCACGGCCATCGGATCCGACTCCGAATCGGGGAGTGCGGCGAGCTGGCGGGCAACCATCTGCGTGGGGACACTGTGCGGCGCTGGCCGGGTGAACCGACCGCCAGTGCTGGACTCCGCATCGCCGACGAACATGCGTTCGATGCTACCGGACCGTCCCAAACGGGTCAAGGATGGTAGCCGTGTGACGAAATCCACTCGGAATCCACTCGTTGTCCACCGCGTAGTTGTCCTTCGGAGCGGGTCGCTGGCGGGTCCAGAATCGCCCCAACAATCGTCCCAACAACTCGGCGGGACCGCTTGGGACCGGATGGTCCTTTGTCCTGGTCAGGCCGGATTCGGTGGTATCCGATGGTCTGGAATAGTCCCAGGTCAGACGGCTAAACTGCGATTTTGAGTCCACCGCGTCTGCCATTCCGCCACCCGGGCCTCACGGGGACCGTCGCCCCCGTCTGCACTGCTGCCTCCACGGAGCCACCCCTCGTCGGAG
>JGI20133J14441_1002693_pt1 | contig 11982 bp, 7 predicted proteins | sample RS3BMetagenome_FD_14441 | JGI IMG/M metagenome (IMG submission 14441)
CCCCCAAACTGTTCTCACCAAAGCGCCGAGCGTCCAAAACAGGATAAGGTAGCGCAAGCCGTAAAACACGCCGAGCGTGGAAAGACCCCAGCGCGTCACAGTAAAGACGCCGTACATGGAGTTCACTTCGGTAAAGCGGCCTAACCCTGAAAGGATATAACCTTGATAGTTAAAGTAGATAAAAAGGATGTAGTAGGGAATGCTCAACCACAGGTAGCGTGGAAAGAAAAGAATAAAGAGCGTCAATGGTGCAACCAGTAAACCCGAAACAAGGATTGAACCTGATGTAGTCCTAGCTTGAGAGTTTCCGCTACCAAGTGAGTAACCAAGTTCCCGGTTTATAACTTGTGATGGGATAAGGCTTAATGCTGTGAGAGAACCCAGTTCCAAAAGCTGGAGGAGAGCTACCTTACCAACGAAAACAGGTGATGCAAAGTGTGCCACAAAGAGAAAGAAGAGCAGAGCGAGTATAGCGTTCAAGGATGTTGTAAATAAAAACTTTGCGGAACCGGTAAGCGGGTTCACAAAAGCGGAATAGTAAGACCATATTTAAGACTATAGGAGCCAAACTAATACTGTCTGGATACCCATAAGAGGAGCTTATAAATCTGGCAAGTGCGATCACTCACTATTCCCTAACACCCACAGCCAAGAAGATGCTTCAACATTCTTTACTGTAAGTTAGACTCCCTGAGCCTTTCTTGTTAGCTCAGCCGACAAGCTTTCAAGCTACTCTCCGTCAATTAAGCGTGAAAGAAAGGGTGCAATATACTAATTACCCATATATTGTTACAGCTACAGGGTTAAATCCCTCTAGTACCCTGTTTAGCAGCCAGAACGAACTTAACGGCACACATGGATGTTTTAACCCTTAATCTGAAACTGAGGCTAACAACACACCAATCACCACGACCTCTCAGCATTCACGATCGGCCACATGCGAGTTAAGGGTAAAATAGGGGGTCTACCTCGTCGATAGCGTTTGTGTGTTGAACCAATCGAAACGCTTGAGGGAGCGATCCACAACACACAAATATTCAAATAGGAATAAGAAGCCAAGTTGATTAGGGCTATATACTGTTTTACTTTATTCTATATCATTGTGTATAGAAAAGTGACTTAGAAAATGAGTTGATGGTTGTGTCAGACACTCCTGTCGCGAAAGTAGGCTCTACTTGCAGAGTGGACATGAGGCCTCCAGCGGTGGAAGGTACTACCACGTCGAGTCGGCTCGTCGTATTTTGGATGAAACCAAGCTCAAGTTGGATAGCAAATATGTGCACGTTTGGGTTTCCACTAGTATATACGCCGATACCAAAGAGCTGTTGGTGATCAAGGTTGTATCTAGGGGGTACTCCTCCATCATCCTCTTTCTTAGAGAGGTTTTTGAAAAGAGTATAAATGAACCTCTGCTCCTAGTGGATAGGGTTCCATGATATCAATAAGTGCTCGAACATCTCGGCTCAGACTATCATTATTGAGTCATCTGGAAAGGGAAGCATTGTGGGTGGATTCTTTAAGATTCTGGAGAAAGGGACTAGGATATTCGTAAACAAAGTAAAGGCTGAGGTTGTGGATACATACGCTAAACGCAACTCTAATAACGTTTTATGCCCACCATAGCGAAATACAGTTTCACAGGGGTGTAAACGCTGTTCTCATACTATAATTCTAGCTAAAGGAGATATATTAACTTAGTAGGCCTAATCAATGCTATAATGCTTAACAGAAAAATACTTACTAAAGAGATCATTGATGAGATTAAGAAATATTTTTGTAAACCATATATTAAGTTTATATTAAAAGTGCCATTTTTGTCAATATAGAATCCATTTATAAGTCCATCTACTGGAATAGATTTAGATTCTATACCTTTATATGTAGCTACCCATAATGGATCATAGCTTTGCGCAAACGCTAGAAAGAATGCTTTATTACTGTTAACATGGATCACAAAATGAGAAGGATTAAGCTTAACCGTTTTCATTTTAACCGATGGCGTGTTTAAAGTAAGCCCATGTGTTATTATATAAATATAATTGATATGTGTATTACCACAACTAAAGTTAAATATATTCCATCCCTTGTTTAAGTATAATTCTATTCTCGATATACTTTCATTATTTGTTGTTATTGTTCGGCCTTGTGTGTCAATATTCAGAATACCATTGTGACCAACAACTAAATCATATTCACCATTTACTGGAATAAATGCTTTCGCTAAAAATGTTGAGCCACTCTCACAGTACAAAGTGTTTCCCCCCATACTTGGTATAAAGACAGGAGTTAATCCTTTGGTATACTCAAATGTGTTCGGATTAAAATAAATAAGAACATTATTATATGATATGTTATTAGCCAAATATTCACTTATTATAGAAGCACCCACGTTATTTTGATAAATTATTAGGTTAGAAGCCTCATAAATTTCTTTTATAGAAACCTCATTATTAAGAAAGTATGGAAAAACTACAGATATATTGTCTATCAGTCCAGTGGTTATCAAGAAAGCTATTAAATACGAATCCACGGAATAATATCCTTGAAATAGTGTATTGCTTGTGTCTATTGAGTATGAAACAGGCGCTATCGCTAATGCTAGTTGCGTAGGAAAGAGGACGTTTATATTTTCTAAATTCTTATAAATGTAAACGTGGCTGTTATTATAAATAAGCCTTAAATCTTGTTGTCTTGCAAAGTAATAATTATCAGTACTACTATTTTGATAATTATAGTCTAAATAAACATTTGAATCGAAAACTAAATACTTTCCATTAATGAGTCCCATTAGTCGACCTATTTCAGATGTATTTGTGAGATAAGGCTTTAGAAAGTAGCTATTATAGTAGTTATTCGGCGTTAGATAATCTGGAAACATACTTATTAGACCATAGGGAGGATCAAGTCTAGGTATAGATCTCCAAGTATAAAAACCACCTGACGGATCCCATATTATAAAATAATTACGAAAATCACTATTGCTTTGTAGGAATGATATCGCTTTTCCGTAAACTTGTGGAATATTGGTGGGCTCATAGAGGGGGTATGTATAAGAATTAAGATTTTGATATAGAGAATATGAATTCGAAATGAAAACACCTGAGAGCATTATTATTACGACTACTACTATCCCTATTCTAATAATAGTTAAGTTCTTTACCAAAGATTTAAGCATTAAATAAACCGAAAGAGGAATTAATATCGAGTAAGTAAACCCGAGCACTGAGTATAAATAGCCCGTGTTTCTTAATATAGCACCCGCGTCTCCGGGGAAATGTATAACTAAAAAATAGTACAGCATACCATATGGCGTATTTACTCCTTTTGCAAAAAATATAGTAAATATAGAAATTAGAGATAGGTACACTAATAACTTACTTCGATGATATAGCAGCGACGAAAAAGCCGCTACCGTATTAATCGCTCCCAACAATGGAATAGTAGCATCTGTAATATGGAGATTAATAAGATTAATAGTTGAATGACTCAATGTTAAAATATCGAATAAGTTATACCAGCTGGAATTATATATCAATGAATTATATGTAATAAAAATTGAACCTCTATACAAAAAGAAACCTGTTGCATGATAATAATAACCTACAAAAGTCGGAATGACCCAAAATGCATTAGTAAGTACTATAAAAACTACTAAGGTCAATGTCCTAATAATAGCTTTATTGTACGAAATATTCTTATAACCAAATGAAAGAATTAGATAAAACGCTATTAATATTACAAACGTTGGCATCCATACTGCTGAGAAACTTCCTAAAATAGAAAAAATAGATAGCATCGACAGGTGTTTTATCTCACCTTTTTCAAGATAGTAAACTCCCAAAGCAGTAATTAGTGGTAAGACAGCATATGACCAATTAAAACTCGATAGCGGATTTGCAAGACCAACTGTAACAAAATAAGGACAAATTATCATATATAATACTATTGAGAGATAACCAAGAAAAGGTTTTATTTTATCAGCTACTAATACAAATTCAGATAGTATTTTAAAAGCATAATAGGACGATATTCCGAATAAAGAGACTTCAAAAATTAATAATAGGCGTGATGATATTATAGCCGACTTTGTTATTATTAAAAAAATGAAATTTATTAATAATTGTGGGATTCCTAAGAATGTGGCCGCAGTTGGGTTATTCCATGTATTAAATATCCTTTGTTCGAATTGTGAAAAACTAATCATTCCAAGATAAGAACCATTAGGAACAATCGCCCCAGTCAAATAATAGCCATTTTTGAAAAGAATTGGCCATAGTGAGATAATAGCAATCGAAATTGATAAAACAAAGGCCCCTACATCATATTTCTTAGAATAATACACACGCTTTTTTTAACCGACCCTTTTTTTAAGTTTATGTAAAAGTTAGGATAGTGTCTGGATAACCCTTATTGTGTCATCATCACATCGCGTTGTACACCGCTATACGAATAGTTATAGGAAGTCTATGATGGGCCTGTAGAGTGTTTTCTTGAGGTTGATGTTGTTGAAGAAGCTTCTTACGCGGCTCTTGTAGTAGCTGAAGAATCGCCCTATCAACGGGCTTCTCAGCCCGAGGGTTTGGCGTAAGTGGTTTGGAACCCAGTTCGAATCACAGCGTCACGCTACCATGGATCCTTATCTGTGAAGATGACTGGGTCACCTACAAAGACACTTCATCAGCTTTCGAAGGAACCTGAGGGCGTTACCCGTGGTCCTTCAGTACGAGTGAGATGCCGAACCAGATTGGTTGCCTCGTATACGCGCCCAAAGTGACCCAAACGTGCATGGATCTACCACCTCACCGCACACTCGACCACACTCATCAACGGTGATGATTGAGTATTCACTTGGTTATAAGTCAAAGTAGAGTCTCTCCTAAACTTCATCCATTCTTAACGCTGGACTTCGAGACTGGGTGGTTCGGGAAGTATCTTGAATAACCTAAAGGTCCCCATCGAAGAGGTTTAGGCTGAATGCGTTGAGTAGCACCATCTTGAGCTAAGAAGAACCCTTCTTATTCCTGACATTGGACAGAAAATGATCGTCCTCCGAACGGGTACACCATATATTCCTTCATGAGACCTTAATCATATAGTAAAGCTGGAATATTGAAAGAATTCTAATAAGCGCGTGTATGTGCAACTTTTTGTGTCAGCGTTGTTCTCAGAAAACCCTTGTGCTTCTCTAGAGCCCTGAAGAACCTCTCTATCTTGGTTTCTAAGGGTTTCGTGTTGGTAGTCTAAGCCACCTAGGGTTTCAAAAGTCCGTCTGTATCGGGAACCTTCGTCAACTAGTGATTGACACTGGGTTGTCGGTGCACCTCTTAAGTACACCATTAAGAAGGAGTTTTGCGTCGAAGGGGCTCCGCGTGTTTGCTCTTATTGAAGATTCCTCTTATGTACACACCTAACGATCTAGCAACCATACATATATGCATGCACTTGGTGGTCGTTTACCTTGGCTTCTCCCATCAACGGTGAGCAACGAGCCTCCCTCCCTCGGAAAGGGGGGAATTCCACGTATATAAGAGGTTGCAGTCCACGCCTACTCAAGAAGAGATGAGTGTGATGTACCCATCTGCTCCGATATTTCTCGTGATGAGATTCGCATTGCAAAGCGAGATGACCCCCGGCTTTTTTCGAATGGTTTTTTGTTGTGCCTGAATACACCACGATAGCTAGTAACCTCCGCTAGTTTTTAGCGGGGTTCGTTTTGCATAAAAGCCAGTGGTGCTATCTGCGCCTTAACATTTATCTGAGATTCTTATCCGTCCAATTTCGTTGATGTCAACCTTCAGTTTGCGCGGCTAATGATGTCTTGCGTGTCCACTTTATGAGCGGATTAGATAACACAACGTCATGTATTTGAGCCATTGTATACGCATTACTAGGTCTAAGAGCAAGATAACTATATCTGAGCTCACTGGTCGAATATTCTTAGGAAAGTGCACTCGTTTGCTCTCACTAACTTAGTTTCTTCCACTGACTTCGCTCTTCTTCATCAATAGTGATACTACGGATTGACTTTTTAGGCTTACTTTGAAATTCTTGCTACTAACGTCGTCAAGATACTATACGAATATCACTATTCACATAGCCTAAACAGTAAAGCGATTATACACATCTATGACTGACTAATGAGATAGATAAAATTCTTACGTGACACTGGTTTTATTGGATCAATGTTGCGTCGAAGAATAAAGAATATATGTTGCATATGGGAACTGTCATTTATGGATAAAGTGTACCTTCTGCTTCCTAAACAATCATCAATTTATTCTGCTATTTATGACGTTTATAATGATCTTTATTTGGGTTTAAAGAGCATAAATACACATTCTAAGATAATTCTCCTTAATTTAGATGAAAGGAATGCACCATTTCCTTACTTTAAGACTGAAGAGTATAGTGCCAGAGACATCCCTAGCATACTAGATAGCGAAGGATTTTTTTTGACCATAGACGATTTTTCTTTGTTAAAATCCTTGTATAAATATGGTGTTGGAAGGAAACTTCTTATTTGGGCTCACATTTTTTATGGTCATAGATTCCTCTTTAGAAGATATGTAGACTTACCTCGCAGAAACTTCGGACAGAGAGATGTTACCTTTATTGCAAATCTTTTACCTAGTTTTTTGCTTCATTGGAAGGCAAGGTTTTACATAGAAACTCTAAATCGAAACAGAGTAATAGCGCAGTCTCTTTGGACTGATTTACTTCTTGAAAGGGTTTATAATATTAAAACCGAAGGCGTTTTATATATACCAATTGAACCTACTTACTATGATGTAAAGGTCGAAAAGACTAATTCACTACTAATATATTTTGGAAATATAATTGATACTGATTTGATTGCCTTAAAAAATGTTTTAGACGAATTGACCAAAACTAACTCCAATATAAAGTTGGACTATTTTGGCGATAAAAATATTGGTGAGTTTTTTAGTAGAAAGTATGGCTTTAACCTAAATTATTTGGGAAAACTTGATAGGAAAAAGCTAAGCGAGGAGTATGCAAGGCATACGGCTACGATAGCTCCTGTTTATAATGGGAACTTTGAAATGGTTCCAATTCAGAGTCTTTTGTCAGGAACACCTGTAATCTCGTTTATTCAGCCTTTTATGGAGGTTACAGGAAGGTCAGAAGTTGTAGCTAACATAAGCAACGTACATGAAGTTAAGACTAAATATAAGTATTGGAGCTATTCATCTTCTGAATCTATTCAAAGAATTAAAGATAAAATACTAAGTGTTATGTTAAATACTAAAGTTGCCGACGAACTAATGCGGAAATACTTTTTAGACCTTAACTCCCAAATTTGATCCTGTCCGGATACCCATGTGAGCGGTTTAGGAACCCAGCGCCAGCCACAACCACCTCCCCCAACACCCGTGTGGCGCCACCCCAAGGAGGAGAAAGAGTGCATACCAAGTACCCATTCGGGGCCAAAACCCCACTGTCAAACTACTCCAGTTGGCACCATGTTAGTGAGCCAAGCCGCATTTAAGAGCACCGAGGGGGCTCCCCGATCCCCCAATCCAGCCAGACGGACAACGCGGCCCGAGCCCAGAGCCGTGATACGCCCTACGCTCCCGCAACACCCAGTAGATTATGCGGAGCATCTTAGCGGACGCGGCGGTAACAGTGATAGCGCTACCCTTCCTAGCCCTGATCCTCTGGTAGAACTTGGCCACACTACCCTCAGGCTCACACCTACTGGATGTTACACCAGGTGACCTGATTCAGAATCTACCCCTGGGAGGTAACCACTACCCTGCTTGCTTGGTGATTGGTCCGTGGCGTGTTATCCCACCAGAGGAGTGTGTTGTGGGGGCTGCGCAAGCCTAGCGTAGGATACCACGGAGGTGGTCGGAGTCTGGGAACCTGTCCACCATGTCGCCTATCTCGCTCGCTATGAGTAGCGCGGAGTAGTAGTATGATACGCCGGGTATCGTCATAATTAGCTTTGCGCGCTCATCATCCTTGGCGGTGCTCTCTATCTGCTCGGAGACGCTTTTTATCTCCGTGTTCAATGCTTCTAGGACGTTGAGGTACCCGTTTATCCTGTAGTCGCTGAGACCTCAGTCTTCTTGTGTGCTTTGCGCTGAAGGGTGAGCCATCAATCTTTATATTGTGCATCAGTTAGTAGGATTGCGTGCACCCTGTTCTTCACCTTGGTTCTCAACCTCACAAGGCCGGCCCTGTACCTTACAAGCTCCCCTCTGAGTTCCAAGAGTTCCCCCCTCATGAGGGTATATAGCTTGGGTGGTGGTATATATCCGCCCCGTAGGAAGTGTGCGAGTGTGTAGGCGTCTATCTTATCCGTTTTGATTTTGGCTGAGGCAGTGGCCCTGGTCTTCTGTGTGGGGGTTGGAGAGCACAATGCTGTGCCTCTCTGATAGGATTCTATAGGCCCAGTACTAGGTTGACGAGCTCTCTATGACTATGTTTGAGCCGGGTGGGGTGTGACTCTGAGAGGGCTGTGAGCCTCTCAGGCTCACACCTGAGTTTTTCCTCCCTTAGCAGGTTTCCGTCTTCATCCATCACGGCCACGTTCAGGGTGGACTTGTGCAAGTCTACTCCGACGTACATGTGGCATGAGTCAACTTGTCTCCTAATATTCTTATTCTCACTCACATAAGACTAAGGCTTAAACGTGGTGGCCTCCACTGTTCGGAATCGGTGAGCGACCGTGGCGTCCACCACGAATGTATTCGAATTCTTTAGGGATTTAAATGTCTTTAAGAGGAATAAGAAGAGGTTTGAGCTCAAGTGACCGCTGTTCTTCTCTACGCGTTTGGGTTGAGCCTTACAAAAACCTCTGGCTTCTTCTGGGTGCTCTCTGAGCGCATATCGAAGTCGAGTGTTCAGGACTGGGTGAAGAAGGTTCCTAGAGGCGAAACCCAACTTTGAGGCGACACCAAGCTGGCATCAGGCACCCGCGGTTGATGGGAGCATAATAAAGTGCGGTGGCAGACCAATCTATGTGTGGGTAGTAGTGGACGCGTACACCAAGCAGCCCATCCGTGTGGTTCGCTGTCTCACTTACCAAGTAGGATCACGGATAACGCGCTCAGGTTCCTGCTGAGGCTGAGAAAAAGGTGTCTCGCAGACCCGGTGATACTCACGGATAGAGGCCCGTGCTACCGTGACTCAGTGGTCAACGGGAGCGGGTTTCCAAGCACCACGTGCACCAAACCTTTGGGTTGCGTAGCTCGGTTGAGCGCCTCAGAGATACCTCAAACACAGGACCAGAGTGCTCTACGACAACATTAAACCCAAGAAAACACTCTTTACACCACTCATAGACTTCCTAGAACTATTCATGCACTGGTACACCAAGTGGAGGTGACAAGAATGAATCCTTAATCCGAACAGGATCCAAATTACGACTAGGTCTAAGGATTGATCAGCTTTTTCTTATAGAACTAAAGAAGTTTCTTGCTTATCTTAGTTTTGAAGTTCATCTGCTTTCTTTTCCTTATCTCGGTTTTTCTCTTTTCAATTCGCTACTGAATATTCTCATACCATTAACATTTTTGGGCTTCAATGATAAAATCAATTTACAGAAATCGTTAGAATTCGTATGTACTTTGTGTAAGTCTCCTTCAATTCCTGTAATACAAGACTCATCAAAGTTATTGAATCCGTATTAAGTATAACTTCGTGTTCCCAACAATATGGTTTATTTTGACCAGTATTCTACTCTTACATTTTTTGCGACGTAATTTTTGATAATCTTGTTTAGATTGAAACCAGATCCTGATAATATTTTTTTCACTTCTGCTTGCAGGTTCTTAGAATGAGTTTCAATTATAATCGTTTTTGCTTTCTCAATAGTCTCTAATCCACCCTTCAGAACTGCTACCTCAAAACCTTCCACATCAATTTTTATGATATCGGGACAAATGTTAAAATTATCAAGCTTGTCAATTCTTATACGTTCATGTTCTATACCATCAGGAAGTAATTTTGTTGCCATATTACTACTAACAATAATATCAACATCCCCTGTAGCATCTCCTAAGCCAACATTATAGCACTTGCAGTTGATTTTGTTTTGAGCAACGTTCCATTCGAGTATCCTAAAGTTTTTCTTTAATGGTTCAAACGCGTAAATCATCTTTGCTCCACGATGGGAGAAATAAAGAACACTATCACCCGTTTGAGCACCAACATCAATCACTGTTTTACCACGGTAATCACAAAATCCATAGGTTTTAAAAACAAACGCTTCTAAAAAGGGATACTTTTCAGAATCTGGGTGAACTGTAAAATATTTTTTGGCTTCTCTAATTCCTATCTCATGATAAGAATCAAGTAGTTTCCTTCTTCCATTTTTTGATAAAAAAGCGATTAATATCTCTCTCAGTTTAAGGTTCTCATGCATTCTTAAGAGTTTAACCATTCTGATCCCTCTCCTTATCATATACGACTCCACTTAATTGTCACCTTTGTCTTGTTAAGAAGCTTAACCACTTGCTCTATTTAATCGTTAGTGTCCAGATTTCTCATGTGAGCCACTTATGAACCCGGCGCCAACTACAGGGTGGTGTCCAGATGCCCGTGTGAACGACTTAGCCTAGCGGGAATCACACTATTTCCACTAAACAAAACGTGGTTCTACTTGAAGGAGGAGAAAGAGTGTATATGAATTACCCCTCTTGGAGGGGCCAAACATTCATCGCCAAACCCACTCTGCTAGTGGGCACCTTGCTTAGTGGGCCAAGAGGCGCTTAGTGACTTGGGGTGTGATCTTCGATTAAGATGGACACCACGCCCTAGGATCCACAAACCGTGATAGGTTTCCCGTCCGCCTTAAAACCCAGTAGATTATGCGGAGCATCTTCGATGGTGTGCACCACGGTAAAACCCACGGCTCTGCCACCCTTTCTCCGCCCTGATCCTCTGGTAAAACTTTGCCGCACTACCATCAGGCTGGTCACACCTAGATAATGGATCAAGTGACCTGATTCAGGGTTCACTCCTAGCAATAAGGTAGCCACTGCCTTGCTTAGTGATTGAATCATGATACTTCCAGCACTACCCAGATAAGTGCTTTTTGGAATCGCCTGCGCAAGCCAAACAGACCTATGACACTATATGGTTCGAGCGAGTGAAGATGGATTCCCCTTCACCATGTCACCTATTTCACCCGCTATGAGTAAGGGGCCCGAGTTGTGGTATGAGGTACCCGGTATCATCGCGTGTAGCTTTGCGCACCAGCTCATCATCCTTCGAAGTGCTCTCCATAGCTCTGAAGGAGACATTCCTAGTCTTCTTGCTCAAGGTCTCTATAGCGTTGGGTGGTCATCAATCCTCCTAGCAGCCATCGAGTGCTCTCATTTTCCTAACATACTTTGCGCTGAAGGGTGAGCCTCCAACCCGGATGTTGCACACGAGTTAGGATTGTGTGAACTTGTTCTCCACCTTGTTCTCAGCAGGTATATAGCTTGCTTGGTGACTGGCATATATCCGCCTCACACCTACAAGATGTGCAAGCGTATAGGCGTCTATCTTGTGCATTTTGACTTTGGCTGATGCTGTGGTCTTGGTCTTCTGTGGGTTGTGTTCGAGAATGCTTAGGTGATACCAAAAGGCTAATTTTTCTTTTTAAATCTTTGTACTAGTTATGGATCTTCTTGTGCTCAACCACCGTGACCCTCGCCACCCTCGAGCTGGTGGCTCCGAGGTTGTGCTTTGGGAGGTTTGTAGGAGGCTTTCTCGTTTGGGTGTAAGGGTCACGTGGATGGTTGAGCGTTTTCCGAACTCTCAAAAAGACGATGTGCTTGACTCGGTTGTTATTAGGAGGCGTGGTGATCCGCTTTCTCTTCATTTCTTCTCGCTACTTGAGGCTCGTAAGCACGAGGTTGTTTTGGATAGTGTGGCGCACGCCGTTCCCTTCTTCTCCTACCTTGTGAACCCTTACTCGGCTGCTCTAGTGCACCACGTCCACCAGGATGTTCTCGACTTGGAGCTTGG
>JGI20133J14441_1002696_pt1 | contig 11977 bp, 10 predicted proteins | sample RS3BMetagenome_FD_14441 | JGI IMG/M metagenome (IMG submission 14441)
GTTAGAAATGTACCGTCAATCCGCCAACCGTCTTCTTCGATACACTCTCTCCTACGCACATATATTCACCCCCCCCCTTCATTACAGCCGCCTTTTGCCATCGCCGCATCAATTTTGGCCATAATCTCACGCGAAGAAAGACTCATCTTTTTACATATGCTTTTCGGTTTATACCCATATGAAAGGCAATCCTGGATATTAGGCAAAAGTTTTAAGTCGATTCTTCTACCCAATCATAATCCATCACATTTGACCTGGTATAAACCAGTCATATTTTTCTATCACCCACCCACACGAGATGGCAAGGATGCAATTTTATTGAAATTAACAACCATTGTGGTAGAAGGCACAATCATGCTGGGCGACGAGGAGCCAAAAAACAGAGGCGCGACCATGAACAGACGCAGCATGTGGGGATGAATATGCTTGATACCCGCTTTCGTTCCGTACTTGGTCAGCCTCTTGGCAAATGCGCGTGTGGTCAACGACCCATAGTTTCCTGATGCGTCCACGTATACGCCTGGAAATAATATTGGAGTCTCTACGCCGCGCTTGGCCAGCCAAAAACTGAGCGCAGCAGCAGTTTGCTTACCAAAATATACCGTCCTGGCCTTGTTGCCTTTCCCATGTTCAGGCGGTATGAATAATGCCCCTTCACTCAATTTCAAATCGTCCACACGAGATTGCAAGCCTTCCTGAATCCGCAGGCCAGTATCAAGAAACAAGGAAACAATAGTGGAGTCACGCAATTCCACCCAATCGGTCTTATTAAATATCTTCAGCAAGGCGCTCACTTGCACCGCAGAGAGGGGCACCACAGTGTTAGTCGCCTCTCTTAATTTCTTCACGCCGGTGGCCGGATTCACCGTGAACAAACCTTCCGCTACTCCCTCAGCAAAGAAGGTTTTAATTACGCGCAATCTGCCGTTGACCGTGAAGTGGCTTAATTTCTCTTTGAGGCATTTGTCCACATATGCCTTGATGTGTGATTGGTTAACCTGGTCCGGTGTGACCGCCTGTGCTTCACAATGGGCGGCGAATAAGCGAATCCGTTGCCCCCTGGTCAGGACTGATAAGGGGCTTTGGCCTTCCCTTGTTGCGTTAGCGAGGAACCAGGCTTGTGCTGCTGACCAGTTTGCCAAAATCTGAGTTCGGTTATCTTCATCCTGTCTAACTGCTGAAACTTGCAGAGTGGTCACATGTGCTCTCTGATTTGCTACGACGGTTCCCTTGAATTTTCCAATCATGCCTATACCCCCTGTTTGCGTTATTGGATAATGTGTTACTATTAGACAAGCCCCTTCGGGAATAGGCTTGTCGGGTCATCGGCATGCTCTTCAGAAGCGTTGCAGAGAGTATAGGCCTGGTCCCTTATGAAAATTATAACATATTGCAGAATATTCTGTTAATTATAGACAATCCCTTTGTGGAAAGGTTTGTTGTGATATGATGAATACATGGTTTAGGGGGTTTGGCCTCCGGAGCCTGAGGTAGGGGTTCGATTCCCTTCGGGCGCACCACAATAAAACAGCAACGCCAAGTCCACTTTTCATTACGGGATAGGCTGTTTTTTACCAAATAAAGACTGGGTAAACATTTTGAACTTACACTATGTGGTGAAACCACCAGACACGGGAATCTCATACCAGCGGAACAGGAAGGTGCCTTGGTTGCCCGACGAAGTCAATATATAATTCATTGCGAGCGAATGTCCGGGAGTAACGACAACCGGAAAGGGGTAGTGTTCATCCTGTACATCTAAAAATTGGGTATAGAATATACTTCCTCCCGTCAGGGAGACGCCTGATCCACCGCCTGCGGCAATCGTGCATAGTGGACTCTTTCCCGAAAAACCAGTGTTCAAGTTGTACGCAGTCACAGCAGACACGCCGCTGGCGGTGCCATCGATCACGGCCGTCATCTGCGCAAGCGCGGTGGCGTTCGTCGAAATCTCGATAAAATCGAGAACCGCCCTGGTGCCGGATCCAGACGGATTCGTCAGCCTCATGACCATCTGTTGGCTGGAACCGCTGGAACTGAGTACACCCGATGATACCTGAAAGGCGTTGCCTGCGAGAGTTTCGGCCACAATGATTTGCGCTATGGAATAAAGCGGCGAGGTCAGCTCGTTGAATACTTTATTGTTCAAGTCTGTCATCTCCCATTGACGCCGATGTGATAATGGCGGACAGACTAGGTGGTGAAGCCGCCGGACAAGGGAATCTCATACCAGCGCCACCGAAAGGCGCTTTGGGTAGTCGACATGCCGCTGGTCAATGTATAACTCATCGCGACGGAATGGCCGGGAGTGACAACAACGGGAAAGGGGTAGTGATTATCCAATATGTTCAGGAACTGATTGTAGATGGCGCTTCCGCCCGTCAGGGAAACCCCCGATCCACCGCCTGCGGCAATCGTGCATAGCGGACTCTTCCCCAAAAAATCAGTATTCAGGTTGTACGCTGTCACAGCAGACAGGCCAGCGACGGTGCCGTCGATCACGGCTTTCATCAACGCAAGTGCGGTGGTGTTCACCGAGAGTTCTACACTGTCCATGACCGCCCGGATGCCGGATCCGGACGGATTCGTCAGCGCCATGACCATCTGTTGGCTGGAGCTTGCGGCGAGCACACCCGAAGATACCCGAAAAGCGTTTCCTGCAAGCGCTTCGGCCACGATGATTTGCGATATAGTATAAATTGGCGCTTTCAATTCGTTAAATACTTTGCCATTCACGTTGGATTCAGACCTTCCACATCGCAAGTAGTAATTTCTACTCACAATATGCAAAACGCCGCACGAACGTATATGATACACACCCACGCACGAGCGCCCACACATACGAGTTATCAACCTCCCTCACGATCATCAACTAATATGTGTATTTGTTGCGAAGAGTGCGGGCCTGTTCCCTAATGAAAATTATAATATATCACATAATATTCCGTTAATTGTAAGTAGTCTTTTGGTGGAAAGGTTTGTTGTAATACAATGCATGTGTTCACCCGGACAAGATGCCTCCGGAGCCTGAGGATTCTCTGCGGGCGCACCATTTTTTAAATTATGGAACTCGATCGCTTCTCGGCGGGCGGGTTTCTTGCATGTTGTAGAACCAGATTACGTCTGTCGTGCTATAATACGGGTAACAGTGACTTCATGTAGTGTAGGAGTTGATCCGGTTTTACCGGGATTCCCGACCCGAAGCAATTTTTTAAGAGAGCAACTATGCAGCCAATGGGATTGAGACTAAGCAAGTCATATTCCACTTAATGCACGAATCGTAGCTCTTGCCGATGTGGTGGATGCCTTAATGTCAGTCCGTCCTTATAAACTGGCATAGAACGATGAAGAGGTCTACTCGCATGTGGAACGTGAAAAAGGAAAACACTTTGACCCACAATTGGTTGATGCGTTATTAATGAACTGAAGTAAGTTGAGAGCCATTTATGAAGACTCATAACCTATGCATAGGCTGAGACGGAACTATAATGCATCCGGTCACATGCATAGACACAATAAAGCCCCGTCGTGTGGCCCCCGCGACAGGACTTTAACCCTCAGTAGCAAAATGGGGCTACTGTTTCGTTGAATCATGCGTGGCATGAGCCTTAGCAGCCTCTGACTCGTGATAAAACGCCGCATGATGATGGCCGAGGGCATGGTATGCTGCTTCAGCCGCCGCTGCATGGTTGCCCGCTGCATAATGAGCAGCAGCCAGTTCGTGATATTTGGCAGCCTCCAAATAATGCTCAGCCGCTTTCTTGTGATGCTCATGTGCCGGATGTTCCACCATCAATTCATACGCCGGAACATCATCAACTGCAATATCATAGCGAGTAATCAGATGTTCCACCATCAATTCATACACCCCCTTCAAATCATTATCTCATAAAAAAACCACACAGGAAACGAAAAACCCAAATTTCGGCAGCCAATGCCACACTTATTTCTCCCTTGCACGAGCGCTCGCACAAATAACACATATTTTTAATAACAAGGAACAATACGGCATCCACCTGGACCCAAACAATTACGTGGTTCAGAAACTGGCCAGCGGCATGGATTATGCCAAAGTAGCGGAGTCAATCCCAACTCCACTCGGGCCGCTTTCCACAATTCTCGATTACTCGGACAGACTCCTGATATGAACCTTTCATGGGGCTGCGCAAGCCCAATCCAATGCCCGCAAGGCCTCTGCCTCACACCACAGAAAGACTCGCCACATACCATAGGACTGGCAACCACAACTGGTGCCAAAGGGCGCTATTTACTCAGGGGGTAATTACTATGTCTGCCGAGCCTAAGCCGGGCGACCTGCTGCTGGTGCACGCTCTAACGCTCTACGAGGACGCGATAGAAGTTGCCGAACGCATCAGCCTTCTTCGCCAAGGAATCCGTTCGCCGCTCGGACACCCGATCTACGGACATGTGGCTGTTTACGTGGGAGGCGGCCAGGTCATCGAAGCCCTCGGGCGCGGTCTCGTATGCTCACCTGTCACGAAGTATGTGGGACATAGCGACATTTGGACGCAGGATGTAAGTTTGGCCGCGCGGGATCGCGTGGTGATGAGAGCCCTCTCCATGTTTCACTCCGGTTATCGGTACAGTTGGGGGCTCATAGCGATTCTCGCGGTGCGCCTGCTGTTCGGACTCCGTCTTCCCTGGCATCAGAAGGGGAGCCTTGTGTGTTCGGTCTTCGGGTATGACTGCTGGCTGGCCGATCATATCGAGATCGCCAAGACGCGGGCGTGCGCGCCGGAGGACATTCCGCTCGGGGGACAGCTGTACTTTGGCGGAGCATACACGGGTTAGGGGGAGACGCACGATGAAAACGACAGAAGAGCGTGTTTCCGCGTTGGAGGAGAACTTTGCCTTCATGAGAGAGGGGATCGCACGGGTGGAAAAAACGCTCGAAAAACTCGACGCCTCAGTATTGAGTCTTGTCGAACGGCTCGACGCGCGATACCCCTCCAAAGAGAGCGTGGATCTGCGCATGGCCGAGATCATGCGCGACATCAAGGCTTTGCGTGAGCGTCAGGATGCATTAGAGGCACGCGTCACCAGACTCGCAGCCTGGCAGTACCGGGTCGTCGGGGGACTTGTGGTGGGTTCCTTTGCGCTCGGCGCTCTGACCCATTTTTGGGGGTGGTGAGGTGAAGCGGTTCAATGATTTGATCGCAGATCGCTTGGCTGTATAGGCATATTTTTCTGTGACTGCGACCCAGTGATGAATGCCATCAGAGGTTTTTTCTCAGCATTCGTGTGGCGGTAATTTTTTGATATCTTCCAGATTGTAGATTTCGCCGAACTCTTGAATCCATACAATCCTGCTTATACCCCTGCTCCCTTGCTGCCGTTTCCACTCTCATCAAATTCGCCGCAGGCACTCGCAGTGACTCATCACGAACGTCGAGCACGATCCCCTTTGTCGCACCGCGTTGCTCGGTCGCTCTCCTCGTTGCCTTTCGTACGCCCGCCTTGGTCGAATGCGTCACCGTAACTGCGAATCCTTCCTGATGCGCTTCGCTCAGCAGGTTGCCCACTTCGTTCAGAGCCTCCCCCACTAAACGCTTCTGCATGTTAGTGGGGGGTTCATCAAAAATACAGGTTTATCGATTTCCAGTGTTATAAATCCGCATTTTTTTGACAGTATCGCAATTGACGTGATTTATCCATGCATGACGCTCTACATGACCGGACTGAAGGAACAGGCAGTGCACAAGACATCAACCTACCCCAACTTTCGGCATAAGGACGAGTTTTCCCTTGTCCTGCTTGCATTCTCGTTTTTATTTTGGCACTACAACCTCAATGTGAGCACCCGGTATTGACGTCTCCCCTTCCATGGACGGGGAACGGAAGTGAACTCGGGTTCCGGTACAGGTTGATATTGGATAATAGAACAAATCATGGTTTTCAGACCATGATAGCTGTTTGCCCGAATCCGTGCCACAGGCTATGAGGGCAGAGATATTGCCTCCATATCGTTTTATGAACGCATGATATAAATCCCGCGCTTGCTTCGAATTGCCGGTAGTAGAATTATCGCATTCTGTTACGATGGTCGAGGACATGCGAGTGACATCATAAACGGCCCTGCAGGATGAGGCCGCAAAAAATGAGGGGGAACCACATTGAAGCGTACACTTACGGGAATTGCCGCAGTAGCACTTGTCATGGGCGCACTGGCGCCTTCCGCCTTTGCCGATCAAAACGTCGCCTACTCGGACGTCAGCGGCAACTTCGCGGCGCAAAATATCACCAGTCTGTCGGATCAAGGCTACATTCACGGATATAGCGACGGCACGTTCCGCCCGAATCAAATTATCACACGCGGGCAGCTTCTCGCCTACTACCTGAACGTCGTGAAGGCGGCGACGGGCGTGGAGCCCGTGGCTCACAAGCAGTATTACCAGGATATTGCGCCCAGGAATTGGGACTATAACTATGTGGGCGCAGCAGCGGCCGCAGGCTGGATCAACCAGTACTGGATCGGCGTGAAGCCAGGCGGTTACTTTCAAGAGAACTATCAAGCCTCTTGGGGCGATGCAGCTTCCTTCTACGTCGCTTCGATGGAAGCTGCCGGGAAGTTGAAACCGAGCGATCTCGGCAAAAAGGCCCCGCTGGCGTATGCGAAGTCGATTGGGCTGTTCAACGGCATTCCGACGTCGCAAAAACAGATGTACTTGAACCGCGCGAGTGCAGCCGTAGTCTTGTTCAACATACTCGCCAAAGTCAATGGCACGGCCATTCCAGCCGGTTCGATGCTGACGGTCTCGGGCAACACGACCATGGCAGTCAACACCAGCGAGCAGCTCACGGCAGTGCTGAAAGATCCGAACGGCAACGTGATCAACACAGGCAACGCTCAAATCCAGTATACCTCGAGCAGCCCGAATGCATTCGTGAGTCCTGCGGGTCAACTCGTGATTACCGCGCCGGGATCTTATCAGATCACGGCAACGGTGGACGGCGTGACCTCGGCGCCCCTCACCGTCACGGTGGCGGGCGCACCGGCTGGCGTGAAGATCACTTCATCTTTGCCAACACTCGTCGCGAACGGTACAGCGACTGACACGATCACGGCGACTGTCGTGGACGCGAACGGCAACCCGGTCACGAACTTGAACGGCACCATGGAGTTCCGCGACACGAACAAGCAACTGGTCGGCGCAAACAACACGCTCACTAACGATTTGACCAATGTTCCCGTAACAAACGGCGTGGCGACGATTCAGGTGAAGTCCACGAGCCAACTCGGCGCCACGGACACGATTACCGGCATGAATATCGCGCCATCCGGTGGTTCCGTGCTCATGAACGGCTCCAGCATCGTGTCGGGCAGTGTCACCTTGACACAGGAGCAGCAAGTGGCGACATCAGTCAAAGTGACGCCGGTGCACAATACGGTGGAAAACAACACGCCGACGGAAGACGGCTTTACCGTTCAGGTGCTTGATCAAAATGGGCAGCCAATGCTGTCCGGCGTCACCCAGGTGAACCTGGCGATCTCCGGTCCTGGCAAGTTTGACACGGCGACGCAGACAACGACTGCGTATGTCGGCAACGGCAGTGTGAACTCGGGGATCCTGGGCAACGTCTGGTCAGAACAAGGCGTGTCGGGTCCGATGGTCATCACCGCATCGGCGCCCGGTCTGCAGTCCGGTTCAGCGACCATCCAGTCGGTCGTCGTGGGCAGCCCGGCGGCGGTGCACGCCGTGGTGGATCCAAGCTCGAGCAGCACGATCGTAGCGGGTTCCTCTGGCGGCGCGTTCGACCTGTCGACCGTGGATGCCAATGGCAATTTGGTATCTGATCTGAACAACACAGGTTTCACCGCAACGGTGTGGCAAGGCGCCACGCAAGTGACTTCGGGAGTGAACGTGAGCATCTCGGGCAATAAGGCGATCGTCACTGGCACGACAGCTGGGAACTACACGCTTCAAGTAAACTCAAGCGACCAGCTGACACCAGCGACGATTCCGTTCACCATCGCGGCGGGCTCCCCCCTCAAGGCTGTCATCACCTCGCCTGTGACCAACGTCAACTTGCCGATCGGCAACGATACGACCACGGTGACGGCGCAACTGCAAGATGCGTATGGCAACACCGTCAGCGAATCCGGCATCCCCGTGCAGTTGGTGGTGGCGACGCGTTCGGGTGCTGACACGGCTTCTCTTGGTGGATCGACGAGCGGTACACTGACCTTGACGACCAATGTAAGTGGCCAGGTCACCGTTCCGTTCACAGGCAGCCATACGCCTGGCGACGCATGGTCAGTGGGTGTGAATCAGATCAGTGGCAATGGCGTCACTATGAAGCCTGTCATGATCAGCATGGTCGGCGGCGTTCCCACCACGATGAAAGTCGGCGTGGAAGACACAGCGTCCATGGCGAAAAACAATCCGGTGTACCTGTATAACACCCAGGAGGCACAGGCAGGCGACACGGTGACGGTCACGATCAGCCCGACCGACTCCTATGGCAATCCAAGCACGAACGGCGACTTGATTCAGGTAACCTTGCCGACCGGTTTGATCAATCCATCCTCTGCGCTGACGGCAGTAGCCGGCGAGCCGGGTGTGTATACGGCGACGCTGCCGCGAAGCGGCATCCTGACCTTCACCGCTACTGCGGCGCTGCAAGGTTCGTATAAAGTCATGGCTACCGACCTCAGCGTCGGCACGCAGACGCTGCAAGGCGACGCGCCGATCACAGTCGTCTCGGGTGCGGCGGTGGGCGCAGGCCTGTTCAATGCGGCAGGTCAGGAAGTCAGCGCGAACAACCTCATGGCAGTCCAGGCGAACTCGCCTGTGGAACTGTGGATCAAACCTGTGGACGCACAAGGCAATGCGGTCATCCAAGGCAGCGCGGCGCAGACGTTCAACTTGAGCGACGGCGGCAAAGGCGGCACATTCCGCTCCACCGAAGCAGGCACCAACATCAGCTCACTACAGTTGCCAGCGGGTTCGAGCGGAATCCCGGTCTACTACGTCAATAGCACGCAGGGCAACTACGATCTGACCGCTGCGCTGCCGACGAGCACCAGTACGAACTAAGCCGCAGATCAAGTGCAGGGTTGCACCCTAGTCAGAGCCCATTGTACTCAGGCGCGCTTGACTGCACGTAAGGTTTCACAGGCACGGAAAGGCCCCCAATGCGGCCTTTCCGTGCCTGGATTTGTTTTGTACGTAGGCCATTCTATACTCATATTTCAGGACATTTTCGCAACCGCTGTGTCGTCGCCCGCTTCCCGCTGTTCCACTGCCCTGGAGAGCGCCTTTGTATGCCAACTGCTGGCCACTCCCCAGTAGAAGAAGACGATTGAACCCAGGATGACAACGTACAGATCCACCGGATACGGCAGATCTCCGTTGCCGCCAAAACTTCCATAGTAGGACACGATCAGCATGAAGATCATAAAGACCAGCAGCCAGATCCCCGCCTTCAGATGCTTGCCCAAATCCTCGCGCAGGTTCTTCGAACGGGCGACAAAACCCAGGTAGATCAGGAGCGCCGCAAATTCAAGAATCATCAGAGGCTCAACATTGGCCCAGCCTGACCAGTACACGATATTGCTCCCGACGATAAACGCCACCAAAGATATCCAGGGCAATCCCGCCATGCGGACTGGGCGGTTGGCGTCGGGAACGTGTTTGCGAAACGCCATGGCGGAAACCGGACCGATCATGTAAGTGAGCACGGACGCGCTGGAGGCGAACGCTACGAGTTTACTCCAGAGTGGGAACGGACCCGTCCATACGATTCCGAGCACCAGCGTCAGCCACATGGCCGCGCGCGGAATTCCTGTCCGTTCGTCGATTTTTTCGAATACTTTCCAAAAATATCCGTTATTTGAAAAACCAAGCGCCACGCGAGCAGTCGACGCAAAGTAGACCCATCCGGCGCCAAGCGGCGACAGCACGGCGCTGAAGCGCATGAACCAAGCCAGCCATGTCATGCCAAGGATCATGGATACATCCACCAGAGGACCGCTGAAAGAAAGTTTCGCCCAGCCGTTCGCCAGATAGCTCGGTGGAATGGCGCCGATGAAAACCACCTGTACCAGAATATAGATGATGGCGACGATGATCAGTTCAAGCACGATGGCGCGCGGCACGTCGCGCCCAGGATTGCGCGCTTCGGCGGCTAGATCGACCGCCTGCCGAAAGCCCAGCATGGAGAAGACGATGCCTGACGTGGCCACAGCGGAAAGGATGCCCGGAAACCCGTATGGCGCGAATCCATGTGAAGTAAAGTTGGACACATGCATGCTGAATGCCAATGTGACAATCGTGACCACGGGAATGACGATCTTGACGATCGTAACCAGATTGTTGATGCGCGCAAGCAACTTGACGCCGTAGTAATTGATAAAGAAAAATCCTGCGATAATCAGCGCTTCGATCAACCATCCAGAAAACGTGGGCAAGCTGGTTGTGGTATTGAACAGCCCTTTAATCCCCAAATACTGGACGGCCGCTTCTCCCTCGATGGGCGGAATCGTGGAGTACGCGATCAGTGTCGCGACGGACATTAAAAACCCGACAAGGGAGCCGTGTGAATAATCGGGATATCTGACCACGCCGCCAGCGGCGGGCAACATCGCGGACAATTCGGCGTACACCAGGGCGATGAAGATCAGCGCAACCGCCCCGATCACCCAACCCACGATCGCTCCAGGACCCGCATCGTTCGCCGCGTATTGCACGCCAAACAGCCACCCTGATCCGATGGCCGCGCCGATTCCAATCAACGTGAGGTCGAGCATGCTCAAACTCCGCCTGAGATGCCGATTTTCTTTCTCCATGTCGTTCCTCCTTTTGGCGATTTTTACAGGCGCTCCGTAACCGTCTTTGCCTGTACAAAGTTAAGCAGATAATCCTTGCTTCCTGCCTTCGCGTCTGTGCCAGACATATTGAAGCCGCCAAACGGCTGGACACCCACGAGCGCCCCCGTACACTTCCGGTTAAAGTACAGGTTGCCGCACATCATGTGTTCACGGGCATATTCCAGACGTTCACGCAGAGAACTGAAGACCGCGCCGGTGAGCCCGTATTCCGTATCGTTGAAGACGCGAATCCCTTCTTCATAGCTGGACACCTTACAGATACCGAGGACTGGTCCGAAGATCTCTTCCTGCATGATGCGGGACTGCGGAGACGCGTCGACAAAGATGGTCGGATGGATGAAGTAGCCTTCGCGGTCATCGGCGTCTCCGCCCAGCGCCAGTTTGGTTTCATTCTTTCCGAGCTCAATGTAACCGGTGATCTTGGCGTACGCCTTCGCGTCGATGACCGGTCCGAGATCCGGATTTTCGTTGGCCGGTCCGATCTTCAGGGTTCCGGTCAGTTGGATTACCTTCGCGACCACCTCGTCATACACCGCTTCGTGAATAATGGCGCGCGATCCGGCCGAGCACTTCTGGCCCTGAAAACCAAACGCGGAGGCCACGATTCCTGCGGCGGCGGCATCGACATCGGCTGTTTCGTCGACGACGATTCCGTCCTTGCCGCCCATCTCTGCGACGACACGTTTGATCCAGCGTTGTTTCGCGATATTGCGGTGCGCCACCTCGTCAATATGAATGCCTGTCGCCTTTGACCCGGTGAATGACACGAAACGCACATCATGGTGCGCCACCATATGATCGCCAATAATTTCCGGCGGTCCGGGAACAAAGTTGAGCACGCCTTCAGGAAGCTGTAATTCTCGCATGATCTCTACAAATTTGGCGGCCATCACGGAGGATAACGGCGATGGCTTCAACAACACCGTGTTGCCGGTGACGAGCGCCGAAGCGGTCATTCCAGTGAGGATGGCAAGTGGAAAGTTCCAGGGTGGAATTACGACGCCTACGCCCAGCGGCTGGTACATCAGACGGTTGTCCTCACCGGGATACGGTTCCAGTTCCTTGCCCCCGCCAAGCTCGATCGCGGCCCGTGCGTAGAATTCGAGAAAATCGATCGCCTCGTTG
>JGI20133J14441_1002701_pt1 | contig 11969 bp, 11 predicted proteins | sample RS3BMetagenome_FD_14441 | JGI IMG/M metagenome (IMG submission 14441)
TTGCCATCCCGAATAGCCTTCGCCTTCTTTTTCTGCGACTGCTTCAGCTTCTCTCTCGGAACTCTGGATTTAATGAAGCCGGTCTGTTTTTTCTCCAACTCCGTTGTTAACAGTTGAAANATTTTGATGATGATCTTGGAATACAATTTTTCCTCTTTCGGTGGTTGTCAACACAGTTCATGGGCAGGCGGATGCTTCGATCTACGCCTCGCTTGCCATCTTCATCTTCTTTGCGCACAGGCTAGGTGTTTTCTACGCAATGGTCACACTTGGCTGTAGTCAAGTATCCCTATATGGGCGCCAAATCGTCTCCACCTACGAGCGCTGCCCTGCGGAGCATGGAGCCTTGATTCGTTGCTCCATCCATGAACTTGACTGTTACAGAAGGCTCGCCTCGATGCCCTCATCTGTTTCAACGCTTGCTGCCGTACCCCGCAATCACATACTTTTTCTGGGCGATTTTCTCCCCGAGTAGTATATCAGCTGTATATGGAAGCGGATGTCGTTCCATTTGATAGAGAATTCGTGGTTCGCGGTGTTATCGAAGACGAAACCTACACAGAAAAGGAACTCGAGGCTGGCGAACAAGTCGAGAACTTTCGATCCCTTCACGCTTGCTTCCTGCAATTCTGTGACGCTCTCTCCGATGGCAGCGGTTTTTATGATAACTAAAGTCCGAGCCTATGACCGTTTTCGAGCGAATCAGACGAGACGGCAGCCTCGAGGAGCATACCCCATGGGGGTCTCATGCTGCAGCGGGTAACCATTCTGTAGATGTCACCGTTGGCGGATTTGTTTTTCGAATGAAATCGATTATTTGGCGCAGGAGTTCAATTGACCATGGGCACGAGCATGAAAACTAGTAGTTGAGGGAAGAGGTCGACTCATCTCGCCATCCAATCTGCGGCTCGAATGGCTGCACCCACGAGTTTGCTTGAGATTGCAAGCACGAAAACTAGGACAATGCATGGTTTTACCATGCTGGGCGTACATAAAACAGAATTGTAGAGGTTTCTACATATCCACTGGATGANCATGTCGGTTATTTTACGAACCTTTATTCGAATACGTCACGAATCATCTTGCTTCCGGTGACATATCGAATTCCCCCGGCCAAGCTGCAAACGTGTCATTCCGAAAATACCACCGCGGGTCCTTCAACCACGATTCAATCCGCAAGACCATATCGCTACACATCGATTGTCGAGGCCGTACACGTCAGAAAATTCTGGATAAACTATTTACATGCAGGAGCAGAGCGAACATCTAACTGTTTTATCGTATTCGGGCAATGGAGCGAGAAAGTTTCGAAACCGAGGGTTAAAAGAATATCCACTCCCAGCCTACTCCAGCCTTTTTCAACCGGCCTCCTGAAGTCGGCTTCAGCTTCTCCTTGTACACTTCGAGCATGAGAGATTACCGGACAAAATTTGCCCACGTCAGCTCCTCGAGTCTCTTCTTCAACGTCACAAATCGTCTGATATTGATGGCGGCGCTGAAGTCTCGGTTCACGAAATCCATGCGTTGGTTGCCTCTGGTTCAACTCTCCATGGCAGGGATTCCTCGAACGTGTGCCCTCTGTGCCATCAAAGTCTGGTCATCATCCCGTGAAGTAGCACATTTTCTCGTCTGTGTCCCTTCTTCTGCTTCTTTTTTAGTTGCTCTACTTCAGTCGATACTCGGTCGGAAGAGGAATCCCTACATTTTTTGTATCCGGCATTGACGGTCCTCCAGTATCCCTGACTTCTGCGTCCATACCTTCCCCTTGCATTTTTTATTTCCTCTAATGAATGCACTTCGAGTATATCTGTTAGAAACCACGAAAAAGCGTTTTTTGACACGCACCTGGGATGGAACACAACTGAACTGGAAGAGTACAAGGACCCTGACGATGAAGGGCCGAATTCCCTCGCGATACGGTCCATGGCCTTCGAGGAAGCGATTTCTGTACAATTAGGGTTATAAATGTACAATTGGGATTCTTTAGGTTACGACCCATGGCGATGGCTGAGCAGCGAGACCCCGCCGGCAGCGCCGCTGTCGACTAGCGATTTCGCGCCAAATAACGATTTCCCGCGAGCATTGCACATCCGTGCGCGCTACTGGGAAGAAAGGGTTCTGTATTCCAAGGTCCTCCGAAAAGCTGAGCAAGGCAAGGCGACGCACGGAAACGCAACGCACGGGCTCCCGTGTCCATGAGAACTTCGCTTTTTGGGAATGGCGGTGGAAAAGCTTCAGGTTTGCGTTTTGGGAAAAGAAACGACCACAGGCAACGTTCTCCTTACCCGAAACTTGTGCCAAGAAGTTTTCGGCTGGCGTTCGCTTTCGTACCTGCTTGTCGGAGCCAAGCAGCGAAGTTTCGTTTTGCATCAGCGAGACCTACATCGGCGTGTGAGAGGCGAGGTTTCCATAGATACTGGTTGATTCGTGGTGTCGTTCAGGGTCAACTCAATAGCTGCGAAGGAGTCCACGTCACCGCTCAGCTGGAACCGGTGCATGCGCGCGCTGTAAAGATGGAGAGTCTTTTGAATCAAGCTGCTCTCCAGGTGCAACAGTATTTGAAACATAGCTACCCGCACGCGCATGGCTCGCTGCAAGGCGTAACGGAACAGAGTACGAAAAAGGTATCTGTGCGCGTTGCACCTCAGCGGCTGCAACAAGCATCCGGTTACTACCGCGTCGCCGACTCCAAGCAAAACCCATGTGTGCTTGCAAAGAGTTCTGTAGAAGCACTGTCGTCGCCCCAGACAATCTTGCGACAAATTCCGGGAGCAATTTCAGGTTTCGTGCTTCTCGGATTCGCAGTACCGTTTGCCATGATATCGTTCACGCTTAGACTGACGCAGAGAAGGCCGCGGAAAGTTCAGAAGCCTGAACATTCTATGCCATCCGTGGCCAATGCGCGGCTAGAATCATCGTCGGGGATTGCTGCTTCTGACAGGCTCTCTGGATCTGCATGGGCTACACCGAGAGGCGCATCATCCAACGTTAAAACAGATGCGGACGGCGCACAGGTTTCCCCTAAAACGGTGACAGAAACGGGGCAGCACGCGTCAGTGGCAGCCTCTAAGGCATCCTGGTGGTGCGCGCTGCAGAGGTTTTTCATGAGACGCGAGGCTGCTTGTCCAGGAACTGAAGGCATCGATGCTTCGAGGAATGGAGCGGCACCAGGCTCGGAAGCAACGTCGGGAACGCCGCTTTTCGAGGCGCTCTATGCGGAATGCCACGGCAGCGTTTTAGCCATACGCTGTGCATCGCTTTCGAGAGCAGAATCAGCACCGGGAGAAACGGAGCGACGACCCGAATTTCCCGCTTTTTTGAATCATTTGCAAGGCTTTTCACATGGACGCCTTGGCGAGCTGTGCGAGCAATGCAATCACCGGAACAAGAGGCAAATCCCCCAAATCATCGGAGAAGTAGCGCGAAAACACATTGAAAAATTTCTCTTCAATATCCATGCATTCATGAAAGAACGAGACTACGGACGTGCACTCCGCGAAACCGATGCGCTCCTCCGCTGGTATCGGAACTGGCTCTGCCCGTGCATCGATGAATGTGCTGCCGGCAATGAGCAAGTAACGAATGTTATGCGCAAAGTAGTGATACCGCAGAAGCGGCGCGAACAGCAGGAGTCGTTAAGCGACGCATATCGCTGTTATGTTTCGCGGATGTACAAGAGCACCATCTTCGCACATATGATCGCTTACGAAGCAAAAAATCTTGCTGCACTTCGGAGTCTCTTCGGCCTCGGTTGGTCGCAAATTAAGGAGCTCGAAGAGGCCGTAGCCGCGGAAGTTTGGCGATGCTCGATTGACGAAGCGCTCTCCATCGAATCAGAGACGGAAGAGCGAACGCGGCGCGCTAGCCATGTTCAGCAGCTTCCTCTGCATGAGCCGCACACTCGAAAGCGTTTACGTGAGATGCGCCGCTTCTTGGTAGCTGTGCTCGGCGAGGAACGGGCATCATCATCGCTCTCACGTGCAGCCAAGCCAATTGTCGAAGAGGAAGCCATCCGGGTACTCATAAGTCGACGGTTTCCTGATGATACTGAAATCCAGCGTCTCATCGTTCTAGCTGCATGTTTGGACTGCGACGTTCTGGACGCAATTCGCAGGGCAAGTGAAGTGCTCGGTATCGAACACTCCACCCGCGTCAGAGTGCTCCTGCATGTGACGAGCCAGAGATTGAAAAACGATTTTTCGAGTCTCTCATTTCGCAGCTAGCACTCAGCACCGATGAAACAGATGCGCAAAGCGTACAGCTTTGAAATGATGCCGTCAAAGTGCCGTAAATGAAATAAATCGAAGATCAATCCTGGATACCTCTTGCAAACTGTGGCGTCTCTACTGGAAACAGCTAGTGGAATACATCCGCGACACAAACCCGACCAGATTGCAACGACCCCTGCCTCTCCGTTAAAAATTTCCTACTTTCGTTTTTGACAATGAGCAGCTGCCCCTAGAACAACAATTCGATATGCCCAGCTCATGTGCACAATCAAAGGCGAACATTCACCAGCGCATTGCGGCACGAGTGTCAACAGCTATGCAGGGCAACCGCCACAGCATCTCGGGGCGGTGCGTCGTTTAGCACCTCGTTTTCCGCCGAAAAGCAATGTTTCGAGCGATGCACAGAGAATATGTTCTCCGCCTCTGTCCACTCGCTGGTCGCGAACGGTCCAGATCAAATGGAAATGTACGCGTTACGTGGAGACGCATGCCCCAAAGAGCTGCTGTTGAGAAGAGCAGATCGTACTTATGCCCCATATATAAAGCTCCCAGGGATGGGTATCGCCGCGTAACCAGCAGAGAACCTCCGTGCCGTCAAGCATTCTTCTACCGAATCAGAACACTGGATTCTACAAGACGTTGTGGTTTCTGCTGAAAGGCACGAGTTCGTTACTGTGCACGGCAATGAAAAGGTTCATATCCTGTTGAACAGCGCTACTGCAATAATCTGGAATGGTCTCACTGGGTGCTCGATTACACGGACGAGTTTCAAACGCACAGAAACTTCAATACAAAAATCTTTCTNTCAAAAGCTTTTCNCTCCTACGAAAGAGCAAAAAAACTGTCTGCTGATTGAATCTTTANCAGGGAAAGTCTCCAAGCAGATACGCAACCGAGTAGGCAGCTTGCACANACAAACATCTCTCACAGTCAGCAAAAACTCCNGTCACCGAATAGAGAATAAGAGGTCTTTTCTACTGCCACGAGAAGAAATGTAGTAAAGAAGAAGCAACCAAGTCTATGACAAAGTCTAGCGATACAGCCAGAGTGAAGAAGATGCTAAGCATACGAACTCGCATGAAATTCAGCGTATGCCCGAAAGCGATTGCAGTCGGCACGACCCAGACTACTGTACCGGTCTAGTGGATACACCAGCTGCACCCTTGCAAACATCCCGCAGATGCTCGCTAGTCCGTGGGGTTGGCGTCTTCGGTAGCGTCGGCTGCTCCTGTGGCGGTGCCGCTGCCCTCTCGCTTACGAACAGCGCTCAGAATGTCGTCAATACGCAGAAGCATGCACGCAGACTCCACTGCGGTCTTAAGTGCTTGCGCTTTCACAGCGTAGGCGTCCACAATACCCGCTTCAATCATGTCGATGAGCTCGCCACTTGTACCGTCTACGCCAATGTTCGAGTGGCCGGCTTCTGCGTGCTCTGCGCGAAGCCGCGTAAGGAGCCGGACCACAGAGGTGCCGCAGTTCTCGGCAAGCGTTCGAGGGATCACCTCAAGTGCCTCAGCTGCCTGTCGATAAGGCCACTGCGCAGCGCCTTCGACGAGCGCAGAGCGCTGCAGCAGAGCCCGGCTGAGCGCCATCTCGGTGGCACCACCACCGGCAACGACGCGACGGTCACCATAGAGGCTGCGTAGGACGCACAGTGCATCGTGCAGGTTGCGCTCGAGCTCATTCAGCGTGTCTTTACTGCCGCCCCGCAGCAGAACGGTGCACGCGCCTGGTGCTGTGCACTGCTCAATGAAACTGTAGTACTCCTCGCCGAGGCGTCGAACCTCGAAGAGGCCCGCTCCCGTCCCGATATCCTGTTGGCTGGCCTCCTCGATACGCGACACGATACGCGCACCGGTTGCTCGCACGAGCCGCTCGTTGTCGGTCTTTCGCACACGTCTGAGGGCGCTAATGCCCGCCCGCATCAGCAGGTAAGCGGCCAAGTCGCTGATACCCTTCTCGGTGATAACCAAGTCGGGGCGCAGTGCCGCGATGCGCTCGCACTGCTGGCGTACAACGGCCTCCTCGGACTGCAGGAGCGCCTCCCAGTCGGCCTCGCGTGTCACCTCAACGGTGAGCTGGGACTCGCCCTTGCGGTACTCCAGCGGGCAGTCCAGGAGAAGCAGGCGCGGANTCTCAATGCGTCGCCGCATCTGCGGATGCACAATGTCCTTGTTGAGGACGACACCGCGGATGACCGCAGAATCATCGAGGTCGCCACCGGGGATCTTCTCGACTCGGACCAGGTTCTTGATATCGAGCGGACGCTGGGTGCCGGCTCCTGCGGTGGTAGCAGGCGCGCTGCTTTCTGCAATGAGCTTCACCGCTGCGAGNGACCAGGCGGCAACGCGCTCGCGGTAGACAGCAGCCACCTTGGTGCCGAGGCAGGCACGCAAGACGCGCTGCAGCTGCGCCTCATCGTTCCAGTCCACTGCAATTGCACACCGCTGCTCCAGCTCTGAGAGCGCATCCTGGAGCGCCCGCATGTACGCTCCAACGATGACAGTAGGATGGACGCCCGCCTCTAGGCACGGCTCCGCGGCCTGGAGAAGCGCCCCCGCCAGCACAATGACGCTGGTCGTTCCGTCACCGACTTCCTCGTCCTGAGTTCGCGACAGCTCCAGTATCGCCTTGGCCGCCGGGTGCCCCACGTCGATCTCTCGCAGGATCGCGTTCCCGTCTGAAGTGATGACCACACCTCCGATAGCGTCGAGGATGAGCTTGAGCATCGCTCGCGGCCCCAGCGTCGTCCGCACCACGTCCGCTACCGCTTTAGCCGCTGCAATGTTCGCAAGCTGGGTGTCGCGACCCCGCTTGTGCTGCGACTTGGTGTTCACAACATACACTGGTGTTGCGTTTTTCAGCATGAGAAGTGTCGCAATCCTTGCAGCCTCCGCTTCGAAGGGCACAGCGTTGCCAGCACGTCTCCTCAGAGAGGCGCACTGTGGATTCCATCGATCGATACGGAGCTTTCCGGGGCGATCCGTCCACGGGGCAGCGCCTCGACGAGCTACGAACTGGGGAGGCAATGCCCGCTACTATTTGTGTCGTTTGCAGCTTGCTATCTATCTCGTGAGGAGACCAGGTTTGGGGTTAGCCGAACGTAGAGGTATCTGGAGAGCAACGGTGGTCTTTTGCCTGGTTATAAGCAGGAATTGTGCGCACAGGGGGGTTCTGGTTAGTATTATCCGTTTTATAAGGTTTCAAAACGCTTGCTGCGGGAGACCTAGCCGTAGCAGAAGCTGCGTCGGTAGCGTAGACGACTGTAGCAGCGGCTGCTGCAGTCTTGCATGTGGTAAGGCTGGTAATACAGACGACGACAACGGCTGTGACAGTCGCAAGCACGTGTCGAGCAGAGCCTAGCGAAAGTGAGCGCCTCGGCTTGTACAGACGTCCACCAGGGACGCGACAGTCGTCTAGTGAGTCGAATCTTCGATCAAACCGACTGAGTTTGAGGGCAGGCCTACGTATCTGTGAGAAGGAAGCAGGGCCGCTCGGCGCCTTATATACTGTGCGAATCCAGCGCGGCCTTTGTTTTCAAACAAAGGTACCCCTGAGTGGTACCCAGTTGTGTGTGCGCTGAAACGCCCTCGACAGCAGCGTCCACCACGAGAACGTCGGGGGTGTGGAGTTTGCGAAGGAGTGCAGGCCTGTCTGCGACGAACTGAGGTCGTTTCCGGGCAGCTACAGGCCGGTCTTGCTGCCAAGCGTTGGCTGCTTCAACTCGGAGGACTCCGCCTCAGTATTGGACGCTGGGCGCAGAATAACACATAAGGTGGAGTTTCCGGACGAGTGTCGCAGTAGCGACGGAGGCTCCAGCGCCTCTCAGAACAAATCGAGGTCGCGACAGGCCCACAGCGTCCTCGTTGCTCGTCTACGTCGCACGAGACCCGACCAATTGAGTAGTTCTGGTTCCACGGAGGGAATTACACTGCGGAGCTGCTGGCCACGCGACCCCGCATCACATCTCCTGAACACTGACGGCAGGGCGCTCGCTCTTGTCGTTTGTTTGGCTCCAGAGTTCCACAGCAAATATAGAGCTCGCACTAGGAAATAAGCGGGTACTGCGCTGGTACCCTGACATCTTGGACTGTACAGAAGAGCGCAGGTGGAGCTGCGTTTGCGACTTGCGCACTGGGCCGACGCAACGCCCCCGAGTGTGTGCCTGCGATCCCATGCACAGGGTGTTATCCTTGTGTTCGTTTGTTTCTGCCGCGCTAGACGTGACTTGTTTGCATAGCGACCCATAACTGAGCCCATTACGCGGAACGCCGCCAGACGCAAAATTATCTACGCAAAGACTGCATTTTCCCCACGTCTTCGCAGCCGCTTGCAGGAACGAGCACGTCAACCGTCGCGAACGAAGCATCTTTACCTGGACGCATCGCGGACGGAGTGCGCTGGACTGCACGCGCTCACAGCCTCTAGACTGCAAACCTGACGGATCAGAGGCGCTGCGCCACTCCAGCGCTTCCGAGGCGGCAGGGGTCAGCTCCCGGTGAACACAGGCCAGTAGCTACGATTAAGGTACCCACGCATCTACATAGCAAGCGAGGAAGGGAGACTTCCGAGCAGTTAAGAATTGAGATTAGGCAAGCGTAGATTTCGTGAAACCCCATCACTGCACCAAGGCGGGCATCCAGACGATCAGANAGGTACGCATTGACACCAGACACGTGTAGGCAGGGCGCTGCGGGCGCACCCAATGATGGCGGAGCGTTCACCAATCATCGACGCCATCGAGGATGCGCAGCGGCCGCTTGTGACCTCCGATTCCGAGATGCGTGCTCGTGACGTGTCAGCGCACGCATGCAGACAGCACGGACACGTGGTGCGGCATACGATGCAACGTGTCCCTGCTCGTGTTGAGCTTCCCGAAATGCCGATAGATGCGAACGACGTATTTACAGCTGCTGAAATATGTACAACACCATCATCCATATCCGAAAGCGTACCAAGTTCGTGCACGTCCTGCGCGACAGCGTCAGCGTGCGCCGCAGAGACGCGAAGGCTCGCCGCTATCGCGAAAAGAGGGCGCGCTACAAGCCCCTGCGGTGAGCGCTCTTCACAGATGCTCCCGGCGGGTAGAATGCCAGCGAGTAGTGCGGCACCAGCAGCGCCCGAGACGCTCGACTCGATGCCATCGTATCCACCCGATCCCGGTCCCGATCCACGGAGCGCTGCGAATAGCATTGGTGCTTCCNCCAATGTCGCATCTCACAGCGAGCACAGCGCTTGCGGNTGCTTGGCTACAGATCAGGACACGAAACCTGAAAACCAGCGCACCACCAGTACGCGGTTCTGCATATGTCGCCAGCCGTACGACGCGCGCCGCAACGGCATCATGGTAGCGTGCGACAACCCGACCTGCGCCTACGGCTGGTTCCACATCTCTTGTCTATTTCTGGACGTTTCACGCGTGCGGGCATCTAAGACCTTTATTTGTCGGTTCTGCTCCGGGACAGGGACGGACCTATTCACTCCAGTGCAGCGACCGAAACGCCCGCGGAGCCAGCATGGACGTCCGGCCGTCACCGATTACGCCCGCCTCCATGAGGGCGATATAGGCGGTGCCCTGCGGGGGGGCACCTGCGCCGGCGCTCTGAGCGAGGCGGCACGAGCGGCCGCTGAACGCCGGGCTCAGAGCTGGGCGAAGGACGCCACCAGCGACGCTGGCGGGCCAGCGGCGCATCTGGGGATACTTGTCTACGGCACCGGTGGCGAATTGCAGCGCATGCCCGATGCGCCCTGTGTCGTGCTCGATCCCGACGAGCTCGACATGCACATTCCACATCGTGCTTACCATCCCGAGGAGGTCGGGCGCGAGTACGGACTTGAGCGTCATTGCGAAGTGCTGGATGTCGCGAGCCAGAGTGAGCTGCATCCCCGCTGGAGCCTGGGGCAGTACCTGGATTACCTGGCAACCGCGCCAGCGTTACGTCAGCGGGTGCTGAACCTCATCTCCTTGGAGATATCACGAACACCGACAGGGCGAGCGTTCGTGGTGCCGGCGCTGATTCGCCGAGCGGACTGGGCGTCGCTGTATCCGGAGCCGCGCCCGCATGTTGATAAGTACTACCTTCTAAGCGGCGCTGGATCGTGGACCTCGTGGCATATAGACTTTGGCGGATCGACGGTGTTCTATCACGTGCTGCGCGGGAAGAAGCGCTTCTACGTGTCACCGCCTACAGAGCGCCATCTGCAGCTCTACGAGCGGTGGCAGCGGGATCCGCAACAGGCGCTGCGTGAGCTAGACTTTGTTGAGGAGCTGAGCCCTATTGCCGTCATTGACCTCGACGCGGGAAACACGTTGTTCATTCCGGCGGGATGGCTGCATGCTGTGTACACCCCAGCGGACAGCGTTGTGCTGGGAGGCAACATTCTCCACCTGGGCGGCGTTGTCATGCAGCACCGCGTGTTCCAGATGGAGAACCGTCTACGCGTCTTACCCAAGTACCAGTTCCCGCTGTTTCGAGAGCTTCACTGGCTAGCGCTCCGACAGTATGCCCTTGCACTGCGAGAGGCGCGCACTCCCGGAGCGGTTTTCCAGACGAGTGCTGTGGACAGCGAACGCCAGCACCTGCGCTGGCTAGTGAAGCACTTGCGAGATCAGTTGCATAACGCCTTGACCAGCGCGCCCGCTGAGTCTCCGAACCCAACCGAATTGCATACGCTATTGCGGGACCGCATCGGGCTCCCCAGGAGGGTCCAGCTCGCGGACGTGCAGCGCTGGCTGAGAGTTTTGGAAGAGGCACTGGATACGGCCCACGAGCACGCACCCGAGTCGACAAAGGCCGAACGGAAGCGGACGAGGCGGTTTGAGAAACAACTCCTCCCGAGTCCCAGCGCTGACGCACTGGACGCGACGCCCTGTCGCTCGACTCGGATTCGTTCAGAAAAGCGCGTCTGAGCATGTATGAACGTTGCATATACGTGAAAGAGACAAATTGTTGGACGGGTGTGCCTGTGACCGCGAGGCAGGCCTTTGCGAGCAAAAAGCGAATAACAGTTATTTTGCATAGTCTGCAAGCAAGTATCTGACGCCGGCCAGACGCACGCCCGGGTCCGCAAAAACGGAGCACTGAGCTGCTCGCTCTGTACCTATATTTCAGTATTCTTTCCAAACTTTTTAGATGTGCTGTCTCGACATTCAAAATACAGCAAAAATGGCTTAAGACTCCATATGAAGTTTTACGATTCTCGGTTCTCTTTCACGACTGGCTCAAACTCTGTGCGCTTGAGATTTGTTACGACACTGGAAAAAAGATGATTCGCGATGCCCGCGAACACGGTGTCTGTATATAGGTGGCATTTTTCGAGCTTATGCATAAGATCTTCCACGCTTCTCCTATCTATATGTGCTGCATGTCCAAATCACGCATTCTTCATTTTTTTCTTTTTATATTTCGAAACACCACCTGCGTGCTGCATCTCGCACTGTTGAATTGACGAGGAGAAAACTGGACGCTCTGCCCTGGCGACTTCTTCAAAAAGCGCTTGCCAAAGATTCAAAGAATTTTTCACGTCGAACAATACATTTCGTTTGAAAGACAAATCCGCTCCTCTACGGGGCCATCGAAGAGACTGCATCTGACAGTATTAACAAGGTAGATAGCGGGAGGTATGCTCCTACAGGAGTCGGCCCCTATTGTTTACATGGAAAGAGTCTTGGATCAGGACTTGAGTTATCGCAGCGATCGCACCAAGTGGAGACTGCTTCACCGCTTTGCGCGGGGCGAG